>JAEEGL011840593.1_pt1 | contig 21813 bp, 19 predicted proteins | sample 9134231 | NCBI WGS metagenome assembly JAEEGL01 (sample SAMN16246548, study PRJNA631951) | gut metagenome | biome: gut microbiome; feature: rumen; material: fiber-attached | host: Bos | place: Iran: Karaj | collected 2018-10
ACTTCCGCACACCAGCGGAGACCTTCCTTGAAGGAGGGAGCGCCTACGGGCATGATCATGAATTCCTGTGTATCAACAGCGCTGTCAGCATGTGCGCCGCCGTTGAGAATGTTCATCATAGGAACGGGGAGCTTTGTGCCCTGAACGCCGCCGAGGAATCTGTACAGCGGGATCTCAAGGGATGTGGCAGCAGCTCTTGCGCAAGCGATGGATACTGCGAGGATAGCGTTTGCGCCGAGGTTGGACTTGTCCTTTGTGCCGTCCTTCTCGATCATAGCCTTGTCGATTGCGTATGTGTCCATTGCGTTCATACCGATAAGTGTGTCGCAGATAACGGTGTTGATATTGTCAACAGCCTTCTGAACGCCCTTGCCGAGGTAGCGGCTCTTGTCGCCGTCACGGAGCTCGAGAGCTTCAAATTCACCTGTGGATGCGCCGCTGGGAGCGGTGCCTCTTGCTACTGTACCGTCTGCGAGTGTTACTTCAGCTTCAACGGTGGGGTTTCCTCTTGAGTCGAGTATTTCTCTTCCGACTACATCAACGATTTCCAAATACAACATAAAAAAACTCCTTCTCTTCAGCCTTATTCAAGGCTCTGTATTTTTTGCAGTCCTTCGCCCGTCCTTCCGGCAGGCTCCTGCACTGACATATAAGATTTTACCATATTTTACGGGATTTGTCAAGTGAAATCTTTGTGCACAGTGTGTTGAAAAAGTGTACATCCGGGGCAAAAATCTCCTTGACAAACCGCACCTCATTTGTTATAATAAAACTGCGACATAACACATTTTAATATTTTACATAATATGACAGGCATATTATGCGTTTTCCTTGCGCACTTTTTATTATGGTAAAAGTGCAGGCTTTTTTCGTGCGTCTGGAAAGCGTGAAAATGTGTTGTGTCGCAGCAATTACGGGCTTTGCATTTTTACGGGTGCGCGGCTTGGGAAATTGCTGCGCACTTTTTGTTTGTCCGGAGGTGCGCGTAAACATCAATCTTTTTAACACAGGAGGAACAAACAAATGAAAGTCAAAAAGATCATCAGCCTGTTTCTGTCGGCGGTAATGGCAGTAACGGCAGCGGCGACACTCGCGGTAAGCGCGTCGGCGGCAGGTATAACCGATACTTCCACGGAAATCGAAAGTGGAAAGTCTTATACCGAAACAATCAAAGCTTCAAGCAACAAGGACTACAAGTTCAATGTTTCTTCCGCGGGAACCTTGAAAGTTACATTATACAGCTATTTTCCTAAGATATTTATGCTTCTGTACGATGAAAGCGGCACAGCAGTCTGGGCTGACAGTGGTGAGGCTTCTGTCGGTAAATGCAGTACAACTTGGTCAGACAGATCATGCTCGATTTTCTGGTCAGATGCAATGGAAAACGGCAAAGCAACCTTCAAATTCAGCGTCAGCAAAGGAACGTATTATCTAAGAATTCATACCAATACTACCGGCGGCGGAAAATACGCATTCAAGGCAACATTCCCGTCGGCTGAAAAAGAAAGCAAGATCACTTTCACCAGCTTCGTTCTCCCGATGAATGTCGGCGATACTATCACCCTCGGCACAGATCTCTCCGACACAAAGCAGACGATCACATGGAAGAGCTCCAAGACCTCTGTCGCTACAGTATCGAAAAAGGGCAAGATAACCGCCAAAGCCGCGGGCACCGCAACGATAACCGCAACGGTCGGCAGCACGGTACTCAAAATAAAAGTCAAGGTCACGAAATAACAGCTTCCCCGCGGGACTGCTCCCGCGGGGTCTTGCTTTTTTCTTACGAATGTTGTATAATATAATAAAAACAAATAACGGAGGTACTCTTTCATGCTGTTTTTCAAGAAAAAAAATCAAGAAGCCCCGTCCAACGAAAAAAAGGCGGCAAAATCAATGCCGCGCACCAAAAAAGTACAGTTCATGCCCACAAAGATCCAGGAGCTGACGAATCAGCTGAACGCCGACGTTTTCGAGCTGATAAACCTGGAGCCCGTCAACTACTACGCCGACAAGTCCTCCTACTTCCAGTGCACATTCTTCTTCCAGGAAGATTACAGCGAGGTCTATTTCGTCGTCGAGCAGTATGACAACGACTTCAGACGCGCTTCCACGCCCTATTACAAGGGCAGCTACGAGCTTATGAAGAAGACCGTCATCAAGTTCGGACAGCGCATTTAATTCGTCTTTACCGCCGTTACAAGCGCTTTCTGTATCTTCGCCGCGTCCTTGTGGCATATCAGATAATAAATATCGTCCGTATGGGAAACGACCGTCGCTTCTGCGGCCTCGACCTGCGCGGGATAAAAGGCTGCCTGCTTCTGCAGGTAGTCTTTTCTTTCGTTAAGCATATTCAGCACAGCTTCGCCATTCTCGCCTGATACGCGGAACAGAGTCAGCTCGAACAGGTCGGCGCTGACAAGCTGAACGTTTATGCTGCTGTCCGTCACCAGCGATTTGTCATAGCCCATAACGTCCGAGATCATAACTTCGTCCGTGACCTCCATGTGGGGCGGGAACTCCGCCGTGCCGCTGTCAAACACCTTCGACGCAAGCTCGGCGCAGGTTATGACGTACTTTTCAAGAGGTTCGGCTCCGGTAGTCTCACCCGCTGTCGTGACTTCCGGGGCGGTGTGGGCTTCGACAGTATTGGCAGCCTGCTGGCTTGTGCAGCTCCCCATGACTGCTGTGAATATCAGTAAAGCGGCTATGGATGTTTTTTTCATCTTGTTTCCCTCCGTAAAGCGGTCAGTTCCGCTTTATATTATTATAACCCGTCGGCATGGAAAAATCAAGCGGATAAAAAAAATCAGCCGTCACATCAGGACAGCTGAAGCAAATCATGGTTATAAAAACTAATTCATTGAGAGTTCCGCTTTACAGGTGTATAATAGCATACAGAAAGGCTTTCGTCAATAGTTTTTCTGTAAGTAAACCGTTTACACGGAAATTTTGTTGCTTTACTACACTTTTAAACGTTTATTACCGCTGTAAGTGCGTTATTTTCACAACTGAAACAGCCCCTATCCCTCAGTCTTTACGGATATCGAAGCACCGTCCGTGGTGAAGACAATTGTTCCGTTCATATCCGTGCGGTATATGTCCGCCCCGCAGTTCCGATAAGTTTCGACTACATTCTCATGCGGGTGGCCGTGCTCGTTGCCGGCGCCTGCGGATATGACCGCGTACTCCGGAGAGACCGCCTGTATGAAGCGTTTAAGACCCGATGTGCCGCTGCCGTGGTGCGGAACCTTTATGACCTCCGCCCTTATATCAGCACCCGAAGCGAGTATATCCTCCTCCGCTTTGCGCTCGATGTCGCCCGTTATCAGAAATCTTACATTCCCGAACACGAAGCGCAGGACTGCCGAATAATCGTTCATCTCTTCGTAGTCACCCACGGGCGCGGCTATCTCCAGCCGGCAGCCCTTTCCCAGCTCAATGACAGTGCCGGGCTCCGCGCAGGATACCGGGACTCCGCGGTTTTCAAGCGTCTCCATGAGGCGGTCATACTGCGGGAGCGCAGGGGTGAGTTCACCTGTGTCCGGCATTATGAAGGCGTCTGTCCCGAAATTCTCCGCTATCCGGTACATACAGCCCATGTGGTCGGAGTGCGGGTGGGTCATTATCAGCAGATCCAGCCGCTCCGAGCCCCGGGACGACAGAAAGCGGGAGACCGCGTCGTATGCGTCTTCCCCGCCGCAGTCTATCAGTATGTTCTTCCCGCAGGCCGAAATAAACGTGCAGTCGCCCTGCCCCACATCGACGAAGCAGACATCGGCTGTACCGCCGGGGAGCTGTGATTCGCGGAAAACCGCATAAAGGACTATTGCCGCGGAAATAAGCGCAATAACGCCTGCCGCGGCAATAGCATACCATAGTCTGTTTCTTTGTCTGCCGGACGCTGTGACTTTTCTTCCTGACATATCAGTTATCCTTGTTCATCCTGCGTTCGTACCATTCCTGCTTGGTCATTATGACCTGACGGGGTTTGCTGCCCTCGAAAGCGCCTACAACTCCCAGCTTTTCCATTGTGTCTATCAGGCGCGCGGCTCTGCCGTAGCCCAGCTTCAGGCGGCGCTGGAGATACGATGTGCTTGCCTGTCCCGCTTCGATAACGGCTTCGATTGCCTCGTCAAGCTTGTCGTCCTCAAGGTCGGCTCCGCTGCCGTCGTCGTCGTCACGCGACTTGCCGCCCTTTTCGGCTTTCTGTGCCGCAAGCTCCGCCTGGCGGTCGATCTCGTCGATGACGCTCTGGTCGTAGTCGAGAACGAAGGAATTCTTGATGAAGTCCACAACGCGCTCAACTTCCTGATCGGACACCCAGCAGCCCTGAACACGCATGGGCTTGGGCATTCCAACCGGCGCGTAGAGCATATCGCCGCGGCCGAGGAGCTTCTCGGCTCCGGCACCGTCTATGATCGTGCGGCTGTCCACCTGGGAGGCGACTTTCAGCGCGATACGGCTCGGGATATTCGCTTTGATGACACCGGTCACGACGTTTACCGAAGGTCTTTGTGTGGCTATTACAAGGTGCATTCCCGCAGCACGCGCCATCTGCGCCAGACGGCAGATGCTGTCCTCGACTTCGCCCGGAGAGGCCATCATCAGGTCTGCGAGCTCGTCTATGAAAATCACTATCTGCGGCATCGGCTCGATGTCGTCGCGGGTCTTCGCCAGCTTGTTGTAGCCGCCGAGATCGCGGACGTTGTTGTCCGAGAACAGCTTGTAGCGGTTCAGCATCTCCGTGACTGCCCACGCCAGCGCTCCCGAAGCCTTCTTCGGGTCGGTGACGACGGGTATCAGCAGATGCGGGATACCGTTGTATATCATGAATTCGACCGCCTTCGGGTCGATCATCAGAAGTCTTACTTCCTCGGGCGTGGAGCGGAACAGGATACTCATTATTATCGAGTTCACGCAGACCGACTTACCCGAACCGGTAGTACCGGCAATAAGTATATGCGGCATCTTCGCTATGTCCGCGATGACTACCTCGCCGGAGATGCTCTTGCCCAGCACCGCGCCCAGCTTGCTCCTGGTCTCGCGGAATTCCTTGGTATCGACCATTTCGCGGAAAGGTACGCTCTCGACCTTGCGGTTCGGCACTTCGATGCCGACGGCGGCCTTGTTGGGGATCGGGGCTTCTATGCGCACGCCTGCTGTGGCGAGATTCAGTGCGATATCGTCCACAAGTCCGGTGATCTTTGATATCTTGACACCCGGCGCGGGCTGAAGCTCATAACGTGTTACGGACGGGCCGCGGGCTGCTTCCAGGAACTTCGTCTCTACGCCGAAGCTCTTCAGCGTGCTGACCAGCAGCTCGGAATTGTGCTGTATCTCGGCGTTTATGTCCTCGTCGGAGCGCTCATGTACGACTTCGTTCAGCAGATCGAGGGTAGGCAGAGTGTAGTGGTCGCCCTCCACAGCGTAGAGTTTCGCGCGCTCCTGCGCGGCTGCCTGTTCCAGCGCGGCGGCGTTCTCCGCGTCAAGGCGTTCTCTCTCCTGCCGTTCCTCGGTGAAATCCTTTATCGCCTCGACTATATCGCCGCTCTTTTCCTCTTCGGGACGCTCCGGAGGAGCTTCAGCCGGCGGCGGGACATCTTCCCACGGCGGCGGCAGTTCGGCAGCCTGCTCCGCGGGGCTCTGTTCCTCCGCGGGCTGCACCGGCTCGGGGACCGGTACGGGAGCAGTCGGAGTCACAGGCTCCGGAGCCCTGTAATTCGGGTCTATAAGGCTGTCGTGCTTTACGACGGGGTTCAGATGCTTCTCCACAGTCTCAGCATCGTTCTCGTCGGCGTACTTCGGCGCATCGGGGCTGTAAGGTTCAGGCTTTGTTTCCTCGGTCGGGAACGCGGGCTGAAGATTTATACGGCTCTTTTCCCCGTCATATCTGATGTTCAGATAATCCTTGAGGTCCTTGCGGAACTCCATGCTGTCCTTTTTCTGTTCTTCAACGGGGTCTCTCTTTACTTTCTCGATCTCGGCGGCTTCGCGCTTGTCCTTTTCGGTGACGGACTGCTGCGCGCCGGTAGTCACGCTGGCTATAGAGTCGAACTTGCTGCGGCGGCGCTCCTCGGCAGTCATGGCGGCTGCTTCGCGCTTCTCCGCACGCTGCTGACGGTGCTGTTCACGCATATCCTCGCGCTGGCGGCGTTTTTCCTCCTGCATACGCTCCAGCTCGGGGCGTATGAGCTCGCGCTCCTCCGCGGCCTTTTCATGGTGTTCCTTTATCTTATGGGCGGGCTTTGTCACCGCGTGGAAAAGATCAGGCAGGGACTTGTCCGCTATCAGCATCACCGCAACGAATACTATCAGCACGAGTATGATTATGGCGCCTATCTGTCCGAACAGCAGAAGCGGGAATCCGAATATCAGACCCGATACTCCGCCGCCTTTGAGCAGTTTTCCGGAATCGTAGGTGTATTTTATCGTGTCGCCGAAGTTCGCGCCGGACTCCACGGCCGGATCGCCTATGGAACCTACGAATATGACCTGTGCGGCGGCACTCAGGAACAACAGGAGCATCAGAAGCTGCACCAGACGTTTTGCCACCGTGGCTTTCGTCATATCAGCCGAGATCATGCCGGCTATGTAGATCACGGCGGGGCCTACGAGAAACGCGGTTATCCCGAACACGCCGAACATGAAGGCGTGGAGCGAATCCCATGCCGAGGGCTCTTCCGCGGCCGCGTTGCCTATCACGGACAGCGCAAACAGAAGCAGACCCACCGCAAACATCACGATCGATATAGTGTGTCTGCGCTTCGCTTCCGCTTTCAGCAGCTCCGCTTTTCTTTTATCCGTAACAGCGCCGCTTTTGTTTGTGCTTTTCTTCTGCGGTTGTTTTGTTTTGGCAGTTTCAGCCATTTTTTACCTTCCCCTTGTTTTTTGCTTATTATATGGCTATATGTAAGTGATTTCCCGTTACTGTTTCATAAATCCCGATACCTATGCACACTATTCCGATAATGAGGGTGTAGATGCCGAAAATCTTGAATTTATCCTTCTTTATGACAAGCTCCACCAGCTTTATAGCGCAGATTCCGACCACCGCGGATACCACCGCACCGATTACCAGCGGAAGCACATCGAGCTTTGTGCCTTCTTCCATGACGTCCTTGAATTCAAGCACCGCGCTTCCGAGTATGGCGGGAATGCCGAGAATGAACGAGAAAGCCGCCGCTGTATCACGGGCAAGTCCGCAGAACAGGCCGGCAGAGATCGTACTTCCCGAGCGGGATACTCCCGGAAAAAGCGCCACGCACTGGAACAGACCCACCGTTACGGCATCCTTTACTTTCATATCCTTGCCTGTCTTATAGCCCTTGACGCAGGCGTCCGACAGAATGAGCACTATTGATGTGAATATGAACGCGCAGCCTTCAAAAATGATATCGCCGTCGCCCTGGACGGAAGTGAAGAAATCCTTTATCAGCACAAACGGAACAAGTATCAGGGTCGCTATTATCACCATGAACATCATTCTGCGGTCATCGTTCATTTCGCTCCATCTGAACTGCCCCTTGCAGATATCGCGTATCGTAAGGAAAAACTCCTTTATCATTCCCCATATCCGCTTGCGGAAGGCTATGCAGACCGCTGCGAGGGTGCCGAGATGCAGCACCACAGAGATCAGCAGGTTCTCTTCGCCCACATTCATGAAGTGCTGTGCCACGGACAGGTGTCCGGAGCTCGATACCGGCAGAAATTCGGTAAGACCCTGTATCACTGCCTGTATGAGTATGCTTATTATGTCTCCCATTATGTACATTCTCCTTCGTTTTATGTACAGGAAGCATTCACTGCTTCCCGACAGCCGTATCCGGCTTGTATTTTTCGTTCAGGAACATCCGCGGGTCTGTGGATATCAGCCGCTTTATCCTGCCGTCCGAGATCTCAACCGTGCCGCCCGGTACGCGCCTGTACTCCGGACGCGCTGTAAGTCCGTCCTTGTTACAGAATATGTCGTAAGGGCTCACAATAGAATGGAGGATCAATTTTCTTCCTCCTCCCGTGCGTTCCGTTCTTCTATCAGCGAATACAGGCATTTTATGGCGTCCGACAGACCGCCGAGACAGTCTATCAGACCTGATGAGACTGCCGTTTCGCCGTCCACCACAGAGCCCACGTCCATTACCAGCTCGTCCTTCTTCATCATGAACTCGCGGAACTTGTCTGCGGGTATGCGGCTGTTGCGGGTCACGAAGCTCGTTATCCTGTCCTGCATACGGTCAAAATACGACAGCGTCTGCGGTATCCCGAGAACCAAGCCGTTCATTCTGACCGGGTGTATCGTCATTGTAGCCGTGGGTACGATGAAGCTGCGTTTCGCGCAAACCGCCAGCGGTACGCCTATGGAATGACCGCCTCCCACGACTATCGAGACTGTGGGTGTTTCCATACCGGCTATCAGCTCCGCTATGGCGAGACCGGCCTCAACGTCGCCGCCCACCGTATTCAGGATTATCAGCAGGCCTTCGATAGTCCTGTCCTGCTCTATCGCCACAAGCGCGGGTATTATATGCTCGTACTTTGTGGTCTTGTTCTGCGGGGGCAGGATATAATGCCCCTCTATCTCGCCTATTATCGTAAGGCAGTGGATAAGATGCTCGGCATTCTGCGCCGCGACGAAGCCGGATTCCGGCTCGTCGGTGATGTCTCCGCGCTCATCTTCGTTTTCCTGCTCGTTTTCCTTTTCGTTATCCATATTTCTTCCTTTCGGCAGACTTATTCTCCATAGTCTATTATCCGGAGAAGAAACATAAATATACAGTTTATTATATCACAAAACCCGGAGGATTGCAACATTTTTTGTAAATTCAGTAAAAATTTTCAGATTATCATTGATTTTACGACGTATTTATGATATAATATTATCCAATATTCAGAACACAAAGAGAAACAGGAGATGTCTCAATGCCGATAAATATTCCCAGCGATCTTCCAGCGTTCAGGACGCTGCTGAATGAGAACATATTCGTTATGCCGGCGGAGCGCGCTATACAGCAGGATATAAGGCCTCTGCGCGCCGCGATATTCAATCTGATGCCCAAGAAGATAGAGACAGAAACACAGCTTCTGAGGCTCATGAGCAATACCCCGCTCCAGGTCGATATCACACTTCTGCACACCGAGACACATACTTCGCGTCATACCGCTGCCGAGCACCTCAACACATTCTACAAGACTTTCGACGAGATCAAGGACGAATACTTCGATGCACTCATAATCACGGGCGCTCCCGTCGAGAAGTATGAGTTTACAGATGTATTCTACTGGGACGAGCTCTGCAAGATAATGGAATGGACGAAATCCCACGCCTATTCGACGATCCACCTTTGCTGGGGCGCCTTTGCGGGGCTTTACTATCATTACGGGATCGAGAAGCATAATCTTGATAAGAAGATGTTCGGCGTGTTCCCGCACAAGGTCCTTACCGAGAACCACCCGCTGTTCATGGGCTTTGACGATACGTTCTTCGTTCCCCATTCCAGACATTCCGAGGTTCTGCGCAAAGATATCGAAGCCTGCCCCGACCTGCGGCTGCTGGCGTATTCCGACCTTGCCGGCGTCTATGCCTGTGCCGATAAGACCAACAGGCAGATCTTCCTCACCGGCCACGGAGAATACGACCGCGATACTCTCAAAAATGAATATCTCCGCGACATGAACAAGGGACTTGACGACGTCGATCTGCCCTACGGCTACTTCCCTGACAACGATCCATCACAGACTCCGCCCTTCGTATGGCGCACCGCTGCAAGCCTCCTGTATTCCAACTGGCTCAATTTCTGCGTATATCAGGAGACCCCCTTCGACCTCACTAAAATGAGACCTTTGCAGATCTGATCGCTCCGCGCTCGGGAACGGGAACAAGTGGTCGCTGACGCTCGAGAACGGGAACAAGTGGTCGCTGACGCTCGAGAACGGAAACAAGTGGTCGCTGACGCTCGAGAACGGGAACAAGTGGTCGCTGACGCTCGAGAATGACGCCCTTTAAAAAGGGCTTGGCCTAAACTTAAAACGCTTCGCCTTGCAGATTCGATAAGTAGTACGCCTATTCGAGGTACGAGAACTACAGACAAAATAATAACTGCTCCCCGAAAGGAGCAGTTTTTAATTAAATGGAATAACGGCGTTATCCGCTCAATGCTTGACTACGGCTATCTTGATATCACCGAACGAAAAGCTCAGATTTAACGCTATGGCATTCTCCGGAATATTTATCAGAGCCTTCTCCTCCGAAGTCTGCGGCGTAAGATCAAGCTCGATCCCGTGATCGTTCGACATATTCACCGCAAACAGACCGTTCTGAAGATTCAGCAGCTCTCCCACACACGCTTTCGTATATGCGTCCGTTTCGTTCAGAGACTCACCCGCATAACGCGATGCTATGCCGATAAATCCGCTCTCCGTGCCGCCTATCGCAACAGTGGCTTTCAGGTCGCCCGTTATTTCCTGTTTGCTGGCGTAATTCATCGAGACCGTTACTCCCCGCTGTACTTCGCCCAGCGAAAAATCGTCACCGATAAATCTTATCAGATTACGGATAAACAGCAGTATGTAGTCCGGATAAAAACCGTTTTCTTTAGTATTGTCGATGCCGAGGATCCCGAGCATCTCCTTCTCCATATCGGCATCTGTCATATCACCGTTTACAGATGAAGCACTTTTATAATCGTTCAGGGCTTCCTCAAACTGCCCGTGTGTCATGAAGCCGAAATCTATCAGCGCCTGTCCGAGTACCAGATTTGAATCCTTCTGACGTGCCAGCAGATCAACGACCTGTTCATCAGTCAGAAAGCCCATTTCTACCGCTATCTCGCCGAAACGCTTGTCGGCTGTATGCTGCGCCTGATGTACTTCCTCGACCTGCGCGGCTGTCATATAGCCCGCGTCGATCGCTACCGCACCGAGTTTCGCCTTTATACGGGTCATAGCCGTGAGAGCTGCGTGCAGCTCGTCCGCATCAACTATGCCCTTATTCAGCAGATAATGCCCGAATAGCTGTGTATACATACGCTTCCCCCCGTTAACCCTTTATCATAAGATTTATGATCTTTATTACGTCTTCTTCTTTCACGGGCTTCTGCAGAAACTCGAATGCGCCGGCTTTTATGGCACTTATCAGGTTCTTCTGTGTACCCACGGTAGAAGCCATTACCACCTTGGCATCCGGGTCGGCTTCCTTTATCTCACGGATCGCGTCTATTCCCGTTTTCTTAGGCATGACTATATCCATGAAAACGAGATCGGGTCTGTGACTGCGGTACATCTCGACAGCCATTTCTCCGTCCTCGGCAAATATCGTTTCGGCTACGCCGATCTTTTTCAGTATTTCACTCATTTTTTTCCTGATAAGCGGAGAATCATCGCATATCAGAACGGTCATTTCCGATATTTTCATAATAAGAATTCCTTTCTGCGCGAACGCCGCGCCGCCGACCCGTATCGGGTGTACAGCTCCGGACAGGTTTTCTGCTGCTGAGTCCGGTATAATATCCATACTGTAAACTATACACAATCATATTATATAACTTTTCTGTGTAAAAAACAATAATTTTTTTACAATTTTGTGGTTTTGACGGTAAAAACGGCATATTCAACAAAATAAACGCGGCTATTTCAGTAAAAGCATTGACTGAATCCGGATCATGAAACTGCTCAATAAGAAAAAATTCTTTTTTTATATTGACAAATCGGGATTAATGTTGTATAATAGTTAAGTAATATTTTTGGAAGCGTATCGAAGTGGTCATAACGGGCCTGACTCGAAATCAGGTAGCCCTCACGGGCTCGTGGGTTCGAATCCCACCGCTTCCGCCAGCGGCGCGGTACCCGCGCTGTCAATCCGTCTGTTACTTTTCAGTAACGGGCGGTTTTTTCTGTCTCGATTCCCGGAGTCCGGACAGACTTTTCATAAATCAAAAAAGCACCGATAATATCAGTGCTTTTTTACTGTATTATATTTGCGGCGAATGATATACTGCGGCATAAGAAATACAGATTATTCCGGTATAGTCTGCGGCAGTGAGGTGGTGTACATTACGGTGGTTTCCGAGCCGAGGTAGTCTGCGTCTATGCCGTAGTCGCCCGTGTCGTAGGTCGTCTGCGGGGCATCATAGACCTCGAAAGTTGAAAGATACGGTTCCTGTGCGGAGACACCGAGATCGTCCATAAGCTGCTGTATACGTTCACTCCCGATATAGAAGGCATATCCGAACTCCATGATATTCGTTATCATGTAGCCGTTGTCCGTGAACCATATACCGTGGTTTGCCGTGCCGATAAGCTCCGCGTCCGCGGATATCGTGAATAACTGACGATAACCCACAAAAGCGCCCTCGGAAACAAATCTTACTTCGCGGCACTCGTCGAGGAACTTCCATATCGTTTCCGCCATCGCGTCGGTCATCGTCAGCGGGTCGTACATATAGAAGCCGTTTACACCGTTGTAGACCTGTTCAATATAGATCGTGCCGAGCTTCATTGTGTCCCTGAGACTGAGCGCGTCGATCATTCCGCCGACCGAGTCGGGGAAATATCCGCGGCTGATGAACACATAATAATCGTCCGTGCCGTCATATTTCAGCGCGACCGCGGCGTCGGTATCAATGCCCTCTATCGCATAGACCTCCGCAGGCATGGTGAACTCCTTCACCGAGAAGGTCTCGATTGTGGTCAATGTCACATCGTACAGCTTCTCACCGACCTTGCCCGCCGGAATATCTCCGTAAGTACTTCCTGTGTACTTTCTGCTTGTGAATTCAATATCGCCGCGTTTGAACCAGTTGAACTTGTCATAAAGCGGCATATCCTCCCAGCCGACCTGCATTCCCGTATTGGGGTCGAGGATAATAGCATAGGTCTCGTTTACCGTCGCCGCTACAGTTGCGGGAACGTTCCCGCCCGCTGCGGTCTCTGCGGAGTTGGCGACAGGAACGTTACTGCCGTTTGACAGTACAGCCGCCAGCCCGATGCCTCCGCCTATCAGGCACACGCTCGCCGCTATCCCCAGCGGCACCGCGAACCGCGCCGGGGACTTCTTAAATCTGTAATCCGCCGCTTGCTCAACTATGTCTTCGCGTATCTCCGAAACAGCGCCGTACATTTTCAGTCCTTTTGCGTTCATCATAACATTCCCCTTTCCGTAAGCGCTTCACGCAGGCTGTCACGCAGTCGGGCGAGCTTCCGGGAAACGCCTGCTTCCGAAAAGCCCATTTTCGCGGCAAGCGCCTTTGCCGTGTCACCGAACCAGTAACGGCGGACGAAAAGCATACGGTCGCGCTCCTCCAGCCTGTCGAGCCATTCGTTCAGGCTGTCGGCAAGCATTTTCGCATCGAACGCGCGCTCCACATTCTCGTCCGAGGGCAGGCACTCCGCCAGCTCGTCAAGGGCGGTTTCCATGCCGCTGAAACGCTTCTTCGCGTGCAGCTTCCTGTACCGCTCCACGGAAATATTGCGCGTCATCCGCCCGAGAAATGCCCGCAGGCACTCCGGGATGTGCGGGGGTATGCGCTCCCATACCGACAGATATGTGTCGTTCACGCACTCCTGCGCATCCTCACGCGAGTTCAGCAGATTCATCGCTATCGCCGTGCAGTAAGCGCCGTATTTTTTGTCCGTTTCCTTTATCGCGGACTCGTCCCTCGCAAAATACAGTTCTATTATCCCCGTGTCTTCCATCGGCGCCTCCTTTATTCTTCGTATACATTCCTGCTGTTGTTATAGACTTCGTTCCCGTAAATGTAAATTACCGTCCCCACTGTGTAAACGCCCTCTTCATCAGTCATTCTGTGCAGGTCGTCAACGGCGTAGATATGCGATACGGCTTCATAGCGCACCGTGCCGCCGTCATTCAGTTCGCTCCTTACCGGGAACATCATCACCGCAAAGACGATCAGCGCAATAAACTGAAATATCAGACAGACAACGGCTGTCAGACCAATTTTTGCGAAGCTCATGCCACCGTTCGGAGCGTCGTTCTGTACGGACTGCGGAGCTTCTGTCTCACAGCTGTTGTTTTCTTTTATTTCCGGTTCTTCCATTTTCATTTTCCTCTCTTACTTATATAGTCGCAGAACGCGGGAAATAATTTCACTTTTTTCAGAAAAAGCTCAACAAGGACGGCACCGTTCAGGCACCGTCCGTTATTTCGTAATATGCTTCTCCGTAACCGCGCTGCTCCGCGATACGTTTTATCGTGTCATGGTACTTCGGGTCTGCGACGATACGGATATACGGACGGGGCTTTCCGCCCGTGTCGTCATACACAAATTCAAGTCGATCTATAACATACTCGCCGTTGCTCACGTCGTTATAGTGCCGCACAAGCCGGAAGCCCAGCGCCACATTGCGGACGTTTTTCATTCTGAAATCATAGCTCCAGTTCCGCACTCTGCCTTCGCTGTCAACTTCAACTATGTTCTCGCCGATATCGTAGAAAACACTGTCCGGGGTGTACGGCAGACGTATCGGATCGAATATGTCGGCATAAGGCGTTACCCGCAGCTCGTCAAGGGAATTTTCCGCGAGGGTCTTTTTTATTTCCTCACTTTCTTCCGAGAGCATGGACAGCAGCGAATCGAGACTTTCGGAATAATGCACAGCGCCCTTGAACACCCAGTTGCCTACAGCGATGTACTGATTGCCGTAGCCTGTATTCGGCTCCGTTTTCACAAGTCCGCGGTCTGCGGTGTTTTCATACCGTTCTATCGGGATATAACTCTCCTGTTCCTGCACGGCCGTCACCACCGTGAACATCGTCACGTCAGCGCCCGCGTTCACCAGATATTCATACAGCTCATCCGATGCCTCGTCGGTCTCAACTATCGCTTCAACGTAGTAATCGAAATAGCCGCTCGTTTTGCCGACTACATCATGGACGAAGACTATGCTCATATTGCCGTATTTGTCGGGCTGCTCCTCCGCGGCTTTCCAGAGCAGCTCGAATATGCCGCGTATAGCGTACATATTCCGGCTGTACGGAGCGTCGGCCTCAATATCGAGTCTGCGCAGCAGGCGGATGCCTGTGCCCCATTCGTCGGTGCCGACGGAAATGATGAAATCGTCCGTCAGGCGGTAATACGTCACGTCATAATACGCGGGAAGTGAGCGCTCCTCATCGGTGAAGTAGTCATATAGCGTGGTCTTTCTGAATGTGAGCTCCGCCTTTTCCGGGATAAATCTGCCGTCCTCGCAGACGGACTTCATGATGTTCCAGAGTTCCCTTGTCTCAACGGGCTTCAGGCTGTACTGCGGCAGCATTTTTTCAACGTTTCCGTAGGGTATCGCGCCGTAATTGACATACTGATACAAGTCGCTGCCGCAGACCACGGCCATATTGAAGCTGAATACGTCGCCCTCACCGGCGGCAGGCAGTCTGTCGAAATACTTTTTGCTCTGTATCGGTATCGTCTTATACTCGGTATGCTCGACGGCCTCGGGTTCGGGAGGCTCCGGTTTTACTTCGGGCAAAGGCGTTTTTCTTTCGATGCCGAGCTGTTCAAATACCTTGTCTGTTTCCTCCGCAGTGGCGTCGGTCACTTCGTTCGATTCCGGGTCGTAACGGACTACATAGCCGATATCCGCTATATCATAAGTACTCAATACGGCACTCATTTCAGCGGCGCTTATATACTGCGCTCTGCCCGGGTCGAAAGGCGGTATGTCGGACCGGAACAGATCCCCGAGGCTGTAAAGTGTATATTCCCACCCGCCGTTCACGCTTTCTCTGAAACACAGACTCAGCCCCAATGCTCCGGGATCCAGTCCGAACATCTCCGGGTACAGGCGTTTCAGGCGGTCAGAGTTCGTTTCAAACATCGGTACGTTGTCGGTCACGGCGTCCGTCACGGCTCCGGCAGGCTCGGTCACGCTGCTCTGCCCCGCGCTGTCTCCCGTGGTTATCTTATCCCAGTTGTTTATCAGCAGCAGCGCACCGCCCGCACCGAGTACTACTGCCGCGGCTATGCCGAGGGCGCGTATCAGGGCGTATCTGCGCCATTCACTTCTTGTGACCCGGGCGGTATTTCCGCCGTCTTCGGGGTATGAGGGCGCGGCTTTAGCTATAAGATCGTCACCAATGTCACCGAGGGCACGCATTATCCTGTCTTCTCCGCTTTTCATATCCGCACACCCTCCTTTTCAAGAAATTCCCGCAGCTTCTCACGCGTGCGGTGCAGCGACATTTTGACTTTGCTTTCGCTTATGTTCATTTCATCGGCTATCTCGCTGACAGCGCGCATATACCAGTAGCGTTTCAGGAATATGAGCTGTTTTTCGCGTGCAAGGGAGCGCACGAACCTGTCCAGCAGCCCCGACAGCTCCTTGTCCTCGACTGCCTTTTCCACCGTGTCGGGAGAAGGTATTGTTTCCGACAGTTCGTCATAGCACGCCGCGTATCTGCCGCCGCGCTTCTTCGCGGACATACGCTCCAGCATATTCAGCGCAAGATTGCGGGCTATGCGGGCTATGAATGCCCGGAAGCGCTCCGGACGTTCCGGCGGTATCAGCTCCCACAGGCGCACATAAGTGTCATTCACGCACTCCTCGCTGTCCTCGGCGCTGCCGAGTATGCCGTAGGTCAGGCTGCGGACGAAACTGCCGTATTTTCTGTCTGTTTCTTCTATGGCGCTTTCCGAACGGGCGAAATACAGTTCTATCATTTCATTGTCTGTCATTTTACCCCTCCTTTTCGGATAATCTTCCCACCATTTTTTCTTCTCTGTATATAAGACAGAAAAAACAGACTATCCGTCACGCTTTTTTATAAACTTTCAGATAAATGATATCACATTATTCCCCGGAAATCAACAGCACTTAAATAAAAACTGCCCCTTTTCTTCCGAAAGGAGCAGTATCTTTTCACTTAATAACGAAGTGATTAAAGTTTTTTGAAAGGGGGTCCGGGGGACAGCGGCTACTGCACGAAACCAACGGCTGCGAGGCACAATCTTGTCATTTGCTGAATGCAGCAGACGGATTGGGTGCGGCGGCTCGCCGCCTCTTATACTTCGGCTGCTGCTTTCTCCGCGGCGAGGCCGGCACGGTAGAGAGCCATATAGGCTTTGATGCCGTCGATGTCGGACTGTGTCGGGGAGACTGTGCTGCCCTGCATTCCGGCGAATACCTTGTCATTCAGGAACGCCGCGAGGGTCTCGGCTCTGTCGGTGCGCGCCATGTATGCGGCGAGGAGCGCTATGCCCCACGCGCCGCCTTCACCGGCGGACTTCATGAGCGTGATATCGGTGCCGAGGGCTGCCGCAAGCACATTCTGGCTGGGTACGGGAGTCTTGAACAGACCGCCGTGAGCGTAGATGCGCTCAAGAGCTATTTTCTCCTCGTCCGTGAGGATATCCATGCCTATTTTCAGCGTTGCCACTGTGGAATACACAAGGCTGCGCATCAGGTTCCCGATGCTGAAACTGCTGTCGGGGCTGCGGAATATGAGAGGCTTGCCGCTCTGTGTTCCGGTCACGGGTTCGCCGGCGTAGTAATTGTACGCTATAACTCCGCCGCAGTCGGGATCGCCGTTTGCCGCCAGTCCGTAGAGCAGGTCATAGAGCCTGCCCTTGGGAAGCTCGCTGCCTGCCGCTTTCAGAAGTCCGCCGAACATATTCACCCACGCGTCAAGGTCGGTGGTGCAGCTGTTGCAGTGCACCATGGCTACCGGAGCACCGTCCGGTGTGGTCACCACATCTATCTCGCGGTGGACCGCGGAAAGATTCTTCTCCAGCACTATCATCGCAAATATCGATGTACCCGCGGAAACATTGCCTGTTCTGGGAGCTATGCTGTTCGTTGCAGCCATACCTGTCTGGGCATCGCCCTCGGGCGGACAGAACGGTACACCGGCTTCAAACGAGCCTGTGGGGTCGAGTATCTTCGCACCTTCGGCGGTCAGACTGCCCGCACACTCGCCTACCGGGATTATCTCCGGCAGTATGTCACCGAGCTTCGCTGTGAAAGCTGTACCGGCGGTGAGCTCGTCGAAGCGCTTCATCATCGCCGCATCGTAGTTCTTCGCGGCGGGGTCTATCGGGAACATACCCGATGCGTCGCCCACGCCAATGACCTTCTCTCCGGTCAGCAGATAATGCACATAGCCCGCGAGGGTCGTGAAGAAGGCTACCCTGCCGATATGCGGTTCTTTGTTAAGTATCGCCTGATACAGATGCGCTATGCTCCAGCGCTGGGGGATATTGAAGCTGAACGCTTCGGTCAGCTTCTCCGCGGCTTCTTCCGTCATGGTGTTGCGCCATGTGCGGAACGGAACCAGCAGTTCACCCGCAGCGTCAAACGCCAGATAGCCGTGCATCATCGCTGAGATGCCGAAGCCTGCGGCTTTTGTCAGCTTCACGCCGTACTGCGTCTCCACATTCTTCATCAGGTCGGCAAAGCAGGTCTGAAGCCCCTTCTTCACCATATCGAGAGAATATGTCCATACGCCGTCGGCAAGCTCGTTCTGCCAGTCGAATACTCCGGAAGCGAGCGGAGCGTTGTCGCTGCCGACAAGCACCGCCTTGACCCTGGTCGAGCCGAATTCTATGCCTATGACGGCTTTTCCCTCACGAATATCATTTACACTGTTCATTCAGATTCACCTTTCTTTTTTTCCGCTTCCTGCGCATCAGCGGAGCTTACTGTTGCATTCTTCTTTTTGCGGCGGGAGATAATGACGCTCTGTACAACAAGGAAGATGCACAGCATAGCCGCTATGGTAATGCCAGTCCACCACGCCTGATCCAGACCAACCGAAGAAACTATGGTCTGTATCGTCGCGAGAGACATGGCACCGAAGAGCGTACCGATTATGTTTCCGACACCGCCGGTCAGCATGGTGCCGCCGATGATCGACGAGGCTATCGCGTTCATCTCGGCGCCCATCGCGTGAGACGGAGCTCCGGAGCCGACGTGCATGAAGTAGACGAATCCGCCTACGCCTGCGAGAAGACCGCAGATAACATAGGAGAGGAATGTGGTCTTTCTGACGTTGATACCGAGCATGAGTGCGCTCTGCCTGTTGCCGCCCACAGCGTAGAAGTTGCGGCCGGTCTTCGTCCACTTGAGGATAACGAACAGAGCTGCGACTACAAGCAGCGCCACTACCACGCCGATCTCAACATAGGCGTCGATGTAATTGCCCTTCTTGTTCACGGAGCCGAGGAACGGTATGATAAGCCTTGTGCCTTTCAGTTCCACGAAGCCCTCGTTCACAACGTTGAACGGGTTCGTATGCACGATCGTCGTCATGCCGCGGGCAAAGAACATTCCCGCAAGCGTTACTATGAAAGGCTGAATATCGAGGTATGCGATAAGGAAGCCCTGTACAAGTCCGAAGGCGAGTCCGATGCCGAGGGCGAGAAGTACAGCGACGAATACGTTGCCGCCCGCCTCATCGAGATAGACCGCGCAGCTCATACATACCAGAGCGGTCACGCCGCCGACGGAGATGTCGATACCGCCGGTTATCATTACAAGCGTCATGCCGCAGGAGAGTATTATCAGCGCCGCATTCGCGTTCATCAGGTTAAACAGTGTCTGCGGTTTCAGGAAGCCTTCCTGAAGGAATATCACCGCGCATAGATACATTACTACGAAAACGCAGACGGTTATCGTTGTAAGAAGGTTCGTATCGGTCATACCGCCGAGGAGACCACCCCTGCGGCTGCCCGCTGTTCTTATCTGTGTCATTTCTGTTCCCCCTCCTTACGCGCTTTCCGCCGCCGCGTGACCGGAAGAACGTATCTTCTTCATCAGGCGGGAGAATTTCTCTCTTACCACGGGAGCGCTCATTACAACGAGTACGATGACCACTACCGCTTTGTATGCGGGCAGCGCGGTCGCCTGAACGTCGAACTTATAGAGCGTTGTGGTAAGGAACTGGATAACATACGCGCCGACTATCGAAGCCGCCATGTTGAACTTGCCGCCGCTGAGGGAGTTTCCGCCCAGAGCCACCGCAAGGATAGCGTCCATTTCGATGTCCTTCGCTATTACGGAGTAGTTGATCGTGGACAGGCGGCTCACCTTGATGAGACCCGTAACTGCCACACAGAGACCGAGTATGACGTAGGTAGTGAGCTTGATGAGCTCGGGGTTCAGGCCGTTCAGGCGCGATGTCTTTTCGTTGATGCCCACGGACTGTGAGTAAAGGCCGATGTTCGTGAATTTGAGCATGAGCCATGTGATTATGAAGCAGAGTATCGCGATAAGGAACGGTGTCGGCAGCGGTATGCCGGGGATATAGCCGCCGAAGTAGGTGAATTCTTCACCGGGAACTATGGGGAGCTCATTGTTGTTTATCCACGCGGCGATAGAACGTCCCGCCGTGAACAGGATAAGAGTAGCGACCATCGGCTGTATGCGGAAGTATGCCACAAGCACGCCGTTGAACGCGCCGAACAGCATGGAAGCGACCGCTGCCACGAGGAAGCCCACGATGATAGGAGCCTGAATGGTCTCGGGACGGGTGTTGTCTCCGCAGAGCACGCGGAGCAGCACGCTTCCGGATATCGCTATGGCTGCGCCTACGCTGATATCCTGTCCCTTGGAAGCCGCTGTAACGAGGGTCATGCCTATCGCAAGTATCGCAAGCTCGGAACCGTTGTCTATTATGGATATAAGGTTACCGGAAAGTATGTAATTCCCGGCGCTGTTCTGTTTCATGTTCAGAGCGAAGAATGAGGGATCCGCGATGAGGTTGAACAGAGCAAGGAGTATCAGGGCAGCAAACGGAATGAATATCTGATTGCGAAGAAGCCCCGACAATACCGAGCCTTTGCCTCTCGGATCGAGTTTTTCAGACATTCTTTTCACCTCCCGCTATTGTTGCCATTATAGTATTCTGGGTAAGCTGGTCGCCGGTAAGCTCGCCGACGAGCTTTCTGTCGCGCATTACCAGCAGTCTGGAGCAGGTCCTCAGCATTTCATCGGTCTCGGAGCTTATGAACGTGATGCTCATACCCTCGGAAGCCAGCTTGAGAACGAGCTTCTGGATATCTACCTTCGTTCCGACATCGATACCTCTTGTCGGTTCGTCGAGTATAAGATATTTCGGATCCGTGAGCAGCCAGCGCGCAAGTATTACTTTCTGCTGGTTGCCGCCGGAAAGCGACTTGATAGGTGTATTGACCGAAGCAGTCTTGATATCCAGCAGCTTTATGTACTTTTCAGCGAACTCGGTAGCCTTCGCTTTCGAGAACGGTCTGAAGAAGCCGGTCCTTACCTGAAGCGCGAGAATGATGTTCTCACGGACGGACAGATCACCGACGATACCGTCGCGCTTTCTGTCCTCGGGCAGATAGGCTATGCCGTTCTTCATGGCGTCCTTGGGCTTTGTGATCTTCACGTCCCTGCCGTCCATTTTCACTGTACCGCCGGTGACGGTATCCGCACCGTATATCGCACGGACGCACTCACTTCGCCCGGAGCCCAGCAGTCCGGTAAAGCCGTTTACCTCGCCGCGGCGGATATGGAAGTCGAAAGGCTTGATGCCTTCGGTGCTGCAAAGATCCTTCGCTTCGTAGACAGGCGGCTGGCCGTCATCATTGAAGGCGGGCATATCGTTCTTGATATCCGCCATATCATCCAGCTCCTTGCCGAGCATCTTCGATACAAGCTGGACACGGGGGAGGTTTTCTATCTCGTACTCGCCGACGAGCTGGCCGTCGCGCAGTACGGTTATCCTGTCACAGACCTCATAGACCTGATCGAGGAAGTGAGTTACGAATATAATTCCGACGCCGCGGCCTTTCAGCTCGCGCATGAGGCCGAAGAGCTTCGCTACTTCGGATTCGTCCAGCGACGATG
>JAEEGL012118973.1_pt1 | contig 21813 bp, 17 predicted proteins | sample 9134231 | NCBI WGS metagenome assembly JAEEGL01 (sample SAMN16246548, study PRJNA631951) | gut metagenome | biome: gut microbiome; feature: rumen; material: fiber-attached | host: Bos | place: Iran: Karaj | collected 2018-10
AAGACCTTCTTCCCGCTCGATTCCCTGCCGAACATGTTGTAGCTGCGGCTCAAGCCGAAGTCTATCAGCACCGGCTGGAGTTCCCCTCCCTCGTTGACAAGCATGATGTTCTCGGGCTTGACGTCGAGGTGCGTCATCTTCTTGTCGTGAAGCACGGCGAGCGCCTTGCCCACCTTCTCGATGATGGGCAAGGCGACCGACTCCTTCAGCCTCGTCTCCGTTTGAATCTTCTTGTCGAGTGTCTGGCCCTCCAGGAACTGCATGACGTAATAAACCGTGTTGTTCGCCTCGATGATCTCGCTCACGGGTACGATGCCTGGTACGTCGTTCAAGCTCTTGAGGGTTTCGGCTTCGGCCTTGAAGTCCGACTTGCCGTTTTTCACGGTCTGCTCGTCCGTATTGAAGTTCACCCAACCTGATGCCTCTCGGCTGCACTTGTCGCTCAAGAAGAACTCCTTGATGCAAAACTTACCCTTCTGTGGGATGTTGTTGATCTTATAGGTAGCTTCGGCAAGATATGTGATTCCGAAGCCGCCATGTCCCAACTGGGAAATAATTCTATAATTGAGTTTGCCATGCAGGACAGCACCCACATTCAGAGAATCCATGATTTAAGATTTGATCGTGAGGAAATTATAAGAAAAAATCATTCAGGTCAAAGATACCATCCTTTTCTGCTGCTTCGTTCGGCTGCCATGTACGCACATGAATCACAGGATGATCCCGATCGGTAAAATCCCAAAGCAGGAAAAGCCATCCTTCATCCTGGTAATTGACCGACTCCTTACTATTACCCGTCTTCCAGTCCTGATGCAAGGTTACTCCATAATATTGGGGTTTGGTGCCATGCTTTACCACCGAGATTCGATCGAATTGTACATCTATGAACCTCTTTCTATTGAACAACTTCTGCATTCTATCGAGGTACTCTGTCTTGTTTTCTTTGCGATAATAGATGTTGGGCGGCACTTCGATATTGGTTTTCTTTTGTTGCAAGACACTACCCGAGATGATTATGGCATCATCGGCATAAACCTGTCGGAGAGCAGCGATATTCTTTTCATTATAATAGCAACGGAAGTCCTCCACGAATTTCAGGATTTCCATACGTTCGCGAGTCTCCGTCACACCTAAACCGTCCTTCATGACATCTCTATACTGATTATTGCTGAGCGCCATGCGTGCACCTGTGATGACACCTCCTTTAGTAAGACTGACGGTGAGTTCACGATCCACAGTCCCATCATATTGAACAATGGGTTTGAGAGTAATCGCAATATCTCGCACCTGTATTCCCTGCCAATCATGCAGGCATTTGCTGATAATCTCATCGTCCTCACAATAGAAGTGCATATTTTTCCATAGCGATTCAAGGTTCTTCTGTGCCGTAGAGTCAATACGGATACCAGTAAAAGAAATCGACCTTCCACTGATGCATGCCGTATTGATGGCTGAGAGGAGTTTTGAAATGTTACTCTCAATGCCACTGGCATTTGCTATGCCAGCTGTTGAGCCAGGCTCAAACTGGAATGAAATGGCTTTGGATTGAGCTGAGAGCTGAAAGTGTAGAAGTGCTACAGCAAGTAGCAGGGTTAAAAGCTTCTTCATAGTTTTGTTTAGAATTGTTTAGAAACGGAACCATAGTGCTCCGCTACCTGTACCCCGATAATTGTTCAGTGAGTCATCACTCTTGTTCAAGATATTCAAATACTTGCCATCACCCTGAGGTTGGAGGATGGATTGTATCACACGATTACTATCGAAGACAATGACATAATCATTAGCTTCAAGTTGGGTAGTAGGACTCATCTTGTCAAACACCGTGATACTATTCTTCTTTTGGAACTCTTCAAGGACCTTATAGGCTTCATTAGCCACCTCAATAGCAGTAAGAGACATCAAGACATGGCTTTTGACCATCGAAGGCGTAAGCGTTGTGATAGTTGGTGTGGGAGGAGTTGGCGTTAGAGGAGTTGGTGTGGGAGGAGTTGGTGTGGGCACCTCGACAGAATCTTTTTGCTTGTGAAGTTCCTGCTCTTTAACCTGGATGACAGTATCTTTAGTTACGGTCACTTTAGGCGTTTCCTTAACCTGAAGAGTATCTGGCACTACCACTTGGGTTGAAGCAGGAACCTGTACTTCGTTATTCGATGATAGTTTGGAAGCGTCAAAATATTTGCTGAAAGGGATGCCCGATTGAACTTCGTTGACCTCCGATATCTTTACATAGGCAAATCCCCTATACATAGATTGGCGAGGGTACGAAAGTATTTTGACGAATGGACGCAGATTCTTCTGAAGCAATGAGTCCAAACCCTTCTCCTTGCGGCTGACATTCACACTCTTCAATAGCGCTTGAAACGCATACTCCTCGGCAACTCCCCTGTCAGCATCCTGTTCTTCTTCTTTCTGGTATTTCTCATCCAGCTTGATGGCATTGATCTGCTTCTTGATTGCAGCAGGGTCTTGGGGCGACTGCGCCGACACGAGGCATGGCAGACAAAATAATGTTATAAGAATAATACAAAGACGTTTCATTGCCAAATGATTTTTTTCTTCTTGCCCTCAGGCTGATAGAAGATATTATTGATATTCGATGTTGGCACAAACAGGCTGACACTCGCCTTCATCACGCATTTGTCGGCAAAAAGGTCCTGACGGGGACAACTGACACCGATGATATGATTGTAACCATAGCCTTCGTTCACGACCATCAGTGTCCCGTAAATCTCATCGTCGGTGATACCTTCCAAGCCCCAGAACACCTTGCAGCCCCGCTGGTGGAAGAAGCCAAGCAGCTGGTCCATGGTGACCAGCGCCTGCTGCTGCTTGTTCTCATATAGTTTGAATGTGAGCACCATGCCGTGCGTCGGCTTGCTCAGCAGTCCCCAGCTGAAAAGATTGGCCATGGATTCTGCAGTGTAGTCAGGATCAAAGACGGGCTTGTAAATGCCTTTTTTCTTCAAGGTGAAATAGCGATTCTGATTGATCTCGGCAATCATATAGGTTTCACCTTTCTCACACCAGATGCCCGATTCCATCTGCTCCATCGATGCCATATCGATGCCATGTTGAGGAATCTCGACCTTGCTTGTGTCAAAATCCTGAAGATCTGCTATCAGGTTATTCTCCAGTTCTCGTCTGGAGGACATCGAAAGGCGCTCATATCCGATGGGGAACGTCATTATGATCAGCTTTCCATCAGGCAAAGACCACTCTACGCGGTAACGTTTCCCGTTGATCGAAGTCACCGAGAAAGGAACCGAATCAGTCACCTGATCCAGAAGTTTCCAGCTGCCATCCTCAAACTTGAGGTTCTGATAGAGGAACGGATTGTCCGAAAGCTTGCAGGTATGATCGAGCCATGCATATTCCAGATAATCATAGACGGGCGAAGGATTGTGCTGTCGCAACTCTGGAGCAAACAATCGTCGTCCGATGTGTTCTATCTTATTGGCATTGCGCGTCATCGTCAACTGCAGATCGCCATGCGATACGACAGATGTGCCTTGCTGCAAAGTATCCAGCTGTGCAAGCTCCAACACCTTGGCCGCCGATGCCAGCGTCTCAGAACGAAACGTGATGTCCTGAGACGCCGCATCGGCATGCGACCAAACTGCTAAAGAGACGAGCGTTGTGAAATAGATTGTTTTATATATCTTCATTTGATTACAAGATAAAATCAGTTGCCCAAAAGCAGGAACTTGTCCGGCTTACCGGGGCTCTGCCAAGTGCCATTGTCCAAAAGACCATTGACGTATGTGCCCGTCACCTTATCACCTGCATTGGCCACGTCTTCACAATTGGGATCGATTCTATGACTTTTGATGAATGTCATGGTGCCTTGTCCATGAGGCTTGCCATTTCTGACACCGCCTTGCCATGTAGCGTAATCACCGATCTTCAGAGTTCGGGCAGGTGTGGGTGGAGGTGTAATTTCTTCTTCCACCACAATCTTGGTCAGACTACCGCTCAAAGAATAAGTCTGGCCTCCGACGATGGAGACAGTCTCGGTCTTGCTATTATAGCCGTCCTTGCGTATTTCCACGCTGTGACTACCGACACTCAAGTCCTTGAATGTATTGGGCGATGTACCCAGCTTAGTCCCATCAATCAATACCTCAGCATTCTTTGGCTGGAAATCGATTTTCAGATTTCCTGTCTTTATTTCAGGGACATTGTCAGGTTCGGGTGTCGGAGGCACTACAATAGGTGTATCCTCAGGGACAGGGCCATTTCCTCCTCCCCCGCCTTGGCTGTCACCACCGCGTCCGAAGAGCAGGCACAACACAGCCACAAGAGCTATTGCCCCAGCAATGAGAAAGTATTTCATCTTCGGGGGATCTGTCTCCGTGCCACCAATAGGTATGGTTCCTCCTCCACCTTGATTGGATGAAGATTCAACCAGTGCGTCAAGGAATTGCTTTACCGAACCCGTGCGGTCACTCATTTCCTTTCGCATAGCGCAAGCAATGGCATTTTCCACCTTCTCGCTCACGCCATACTTCTTCATGGTCTCCTTGACATAACTGTCCGTAATGTCCTTGGAAGGCTTGGGTACTTCTCCGGTCAGCATGTGGAACAAGGTTGCTGCCAGTGCATAAACATCGGTCTCAGCGTGGAAGCTATTGATAATACCATATTGCTCCACTGGCGAATATCCTTCCGAGATCGCGAAGATCTTCTTCCCGCTCGATTCCCTGCCGAACATGTTGTAGCTGCGGCTCAATCCAAAGTCGATAAGGACTGGGTTGATTTCCCCAAACTTGTCAACAAGCATGATGTTCTCGGGCTTTACGTCGAGATGCATCATATTCTTGTTGTGAAGCACACCGAGGGCCTTGCCTACCTTACGGATGATCGGTAGTGCCGCATTCTCTTCCAGTCTCGTTTCTGTATGGATCTTCTTGTCGAGTGTCTGACCATCCAAGTACTGCATGACGTAATAGACCGTGTTGTTAGCCTCGATGATCTCGCTCACGGGCACGATGCCTGGCACTTCATTCAGACTCTTGAGTATCTCTGCTTCTTTCTTGAAGTCCGACTTGCCATTTTTTTCGGTCTTCTCGTCCGTATTGAAGTTCACCCAACCGGAAGCCTCTCGACTGCACTTGTCTCTCAGGAAAAACTCCTTGATGCAGAACTTCAAATCATGATCGATACCGTCAACCTTTTGGGTAGCTTCGGCAAGATAAGTGATGCCGAAGCCCCCATGGCCCAACTGCGAAGTGATGCGGTAAACCAGTTTCCCATGCAGGGAAGCACCTACCTTAAGTGAATCTACACTTGCCATACTTCTAAAGTTGTTGATAGAAAGGAATTATAACGAACCCACTTGCTTGAGAAGGCTGCCGAAAGCATCGTTCTTGACACGCTTCAGGATCTCTTCAGCTTTCTTGGTGTCCTTCTGCAGGCCACCCTGGCCATTCTCAAAGCAGCTGGCCAAACGCTTGGCTCCGGTCTCGGAGAGCTGACCCATGCCGTATGCTGCCAGATAATTCTCGACGGCAGCCTTCACGTCTTTCTGTACACCGCGGCCTTCATAGCGCATGTCACCCAGACAATTCATAGCAAGGGCGCAACCGCTGGCTGCCGACTTGCCATAGAAATCCAATGCTTTTGCCAGATCCTTATCCGTGCCGATGCCCTGCTCATAGAACTGGCCAACATAATATGCGGCGACAGGACTCTTATCGACGAGCTTCGACAAAGCCTTGAAAGCCTTCTTCTCGTTGTTCTTTTCGTATCCCTTGGTAGCCAGCAGGACACCCTGCATCACATTGCCTTCGGTACGACCGGCCTTGGCAACTGTCTTGAACGCCTTGAGAGCATCCTCGTAGTTCTTATCCACAGCATACTGGCGCAAACCCTTCAAATAGGTAGCAAAGGTGGTCTTGCGGAAATCAAGGTCCTCGTCCACCATCTTGCGGAAAGCACGGACATTGTAGTTGTTCGACAGAGCCGAAGCATAGAGACCGATGGCCTGATCATAGTCAGCATCCACGCCTTCACCCTTGCGGAAGAGTTCAGCCAATTCCCATGCTGCGGCGGGGTTGCTGGTCGAAAGCGCCTTCTTATACCAATCGGCTGCGGTCTTCAGGTCCTTGCGTACTCCCTCGCCTTCTTTGTAGTAGTTGCCCAGGTGATACTGTGCATTCGACATGCCGGCCTCAGCAGCCTTGAGCATGTAGTTGGCAGCCTGGTCAACGTCCTTGGCCACACCATTGCCCTCATGCATCAAAAAGCCTGTATAGAAAGTAGAAGTCAAGTCGCCCTTATCAGCACCAGCCTTGAAGAGTGGGAATGCCTTGGCAGCTTGCTTGCTGTTCAAGTAGCACATACCACCTTGGCGCATGGCCTTCAGTACGCCCTTCTTTGCAGCGTCAGCATAGTAATCGGCAGCCTTTGCCAGACTCTTGCCCTTTCCGGCCTTGCCGTTCTCATAGATGTCGGCCAGAAGCATGAGGCAGAAGAGGTCCTTGTCGGCAGCCTGCTTTTCAAGTCTCTTCAAAATATTGTCACCGCCCTTTTCGATGGCCTTCTGGTACAGCTCGACAGACTTTACCGAGTCGGCATCCACACCATGACCCTTCTGATAGGCCAGTGCCAGATTGCCGATGGCATTGGTATTGCCGGCCTTGGCACTCTTGGCATACCACTGAACAGCGGTCTTATAGTCCTTGGCACAATCGTTGACACCTGTATAGTACCAGCTGCCCACCTCGTTCATGGCCCAGGCATCACCCTGCTCGGCCTTCTGGCGGATAGCGTTAAGGCTGTCCTTGCGTGCCTGCTGAGCGGCGATTTCTGCTCTACTGGGTCTGGCAGGTCTATTTGTTCTCTGTGCATAAAGGTCAGTATTGACTGTTCCCAGTGTAAGTAAAGCGGCGAAAATAACTAAAGCTTTCATATTGAAAAATATTAATTGTTAATTGTTAATTGTTAATTATTCATTGTTAATTGAACACTGCATAAAAAAGTCGTTTCAGTAAAGATCCTCTCTTGGGTCTGATCGACTCCACTTCGACGATTTCCGGACAACGGTCTTTGGGGTCAATGGTCTTGGTTTTTGTCCACTCGGCCTCATCCTGTGCATCGGTTTCTTGTTCGTCGGTAACGACTTCCTTGATTCCGACCAGAATGGCCGTATTGTTGTCCGAACTGAAATAGCATTTGCGAGCCAGGTCGCGCATCTTCATCTCGTCAGGCATTTCCGACGACAGGATTTCGAGCAACGTATTGTCATCGCAGCAATGCAGGACACCGTCAGTACAAAGCAGGAAATAGTCTCCGGCCTGCACATCGGTAATCTGAAGGACCGAGGCGCAACTGCGCGCCTGACCTGCGTTACCCGGATTCATACTTCGAGTGATGTAGTTCGATTTCGGATGATTTTCAGCTTCGTCGGGAGTGATGTCACCCGAATGAACCATCGCATTGACCAAAGAATGATCGAACGATCGATAGAGGATTCCGGCACCTGGGCGTATTTGATAGATTCGACTGTCTCCGATGTGGGCCACCATGGCACCACCCGTATGCAAGCAAAGAAAGGTCAATGTCGTTGCCATTTGCCTTAGCCCTCGGTCGGCATCAGCCTTCTCGTCCAAGTCATTATAGGCTTCGTCGAGCACCGACGTGAAATCGTCGATTCCGAGTTCCTTTTCCAGCCCGTCGAAGTGCTCAAAGCATCGGCCGAAAGCCTTGCATACCGTCTGACTGGCCACCTCGCCTGCCTCATTTCCTCCTACTCCATCACACACCACGTAGCACGGAGCTTGTTCGCTTATCTCATTGCTATCGGGGTAGCGTGCATCTTCTTGTCCTTCTCTCTCACCCAACTGGTGAAAAGAATAGGCTTTATTCGTATATATTTTCATTTTATTCAGACAATCTTATCAAATCTTAATTTTGTTCGGCCCATCGTGATGATGTCCCCATAATTCAGAAGGATCTCACTCCCCGGCTCGATGCGAAGATTATTGATCAGCACTGGATTGGTGGCATTACGCAATTTGAAAACGAAGAAGAAACCTCCTCTTTCGCCCACCTTCACTTCGATCTCCACTGAACGTCTGCTCGCGTAGGCATCATTCAGCTGAATATCCGAGGGGGAGTCCTTGTCCGCTCTTCCGATGATGTTTGTCCCGACACGCAGGGGGAAGTCTTTCTTGATGAAGAGACGCTGGACGAGTTGAATCTTTCCCCGGTAAGGATATTTAACAACCGGAACTACGATAGTAGGATCAATGAATTCGACTTCTATCGGCCCCTTGCAGTGCTGACAGCCTACAGTCTTGACACCCTTCTTTTGGGGTCCATCGACATGTGTCGTTTTTCCGCAGTGTGGGCACTCGATGTCTGGATTCTCACCTACCTTGTACGCTTTATCGGCAGGGAGTGGATCCTTTCCCGAATTATCAAGAGCCGTCTTCTTCACCCTTCCCTTGAATTTGTATCCGCAATCCGGATATGAGCATTCAAGATCGACAATGTCGGAATCCTGATCCACCTCTGCTTCAAATTTCCTTTTGCATTTGGGGCAAGTGTAATTAAGCTTCATTGTCATATCATATCTTATGTGGTGATATCAGCTGTGAAATCCGTATCATTGATGGCTTCATTGGTGATATCATCGGCCTCCAACTGGGCCAAATCACCAGCAATCTGGGTTTCGGCATCATCGACAGAGATGAGGTTGTCAATCTCGGCCAAAACATCTAAGTTTTCATCGGTGATCAGATCGAAGTAAAGGTCTCCGTCGACATCTACCAGTACATATTCGTCACCCAATTCATCATAGATGCTAGCCGCAATGAAGACATCTCCATCCTCGGTGTAGATTAAGCCGATTTCACCGAAGGCCAGTACATCCTCCATATCGATATCATTGGGATCGATTTCCTCGATGGCAATGATTTCATCAGCGATCTCATCCACATTCACATCCTCATTCATGGCGATGGTCTGCTCTGGATTGGAAGGATCCGTGGTATTCCCGGGCTGAACAGGCTCCTGGGGTGTAGGATCGGTAAACGGAGCATCAGGGTCCACCGGCTCATTGGGATTCGGCTCAACTGGGGTCTCAGAGTCATTAGGTTTTGGCTCATTGGGATCCACAGGTTCAGATGGGTTCGGTTCAACGGGCTCTGTGGGATTGGATGGAGTTGGCTCTGCAGGATGTGAGGGGTTTGGCTGTGCAGGATGTGAGGGATTCGGTTCTGGTGGAGAAACAGTAACAGGCTCACCGGGGGTGGGATCGACTGGATTTCCGTACGCATCGAATGCAATGGCAGCGCCAGCACCGGCAGCGACACCAGCTACACCGGCAGCGGTAGCAGCCTGACCCTTCGACATCTCACTCTTGTTCTTCTCTACGTTGTTCGTGTTGATAGTTCTTGTTTCCATAGTTTATCGTTTTTTTGTTGTTTTGCGCTGCAAAGTTACGACATTTTCAGCACAAAAAGCAAATTTTTTCAGTGATAGCGTTTGAAGGAATAGGGTTTATTTGACGAAATAATGATTAAGGCTGACGAATCAATAAATCACGAGCGACTGCATTTTCTGAGACCCAAAGAGTTGGGGATGCTGGTAGTCGCTCGAACGCTTCGACACATCGTAAGCGACATACTTGAAGAGCTCGAGCATGGTCACTTCGCTGTTCTTGTTCGCATCGGCCTTGCCGCGCATACCCTTTAGGAGCGCTTGGGTCAGGAAACCTGCACCCACCAATGGATGTTCAGCTGAATACTCATCAGCACGACTGGATACCAGGAAACAAATGTCATCATACTTCATTTTTCCACTGCTCGTCAGCACCGATGAAACCGTTCCCGAAAGACAAGCATCCACGAAACAGATCTTCTGCTTGGATTTGGCGGAAGCGAGGATATTGACGATTTCGCTGTAATAGACGGGGCCATCATGCGTATAGAGCATGTTATTCGAACCATGTCCACTATAGAAGAAGATGATACGGTCATCTTCCTGTGTCCTGTCGGCTATTTTCTTCAGCGTTGAGAGAATATTATCATGGTTGGCATAGCTGCTCGTAAGGATTGAGATGTCACGCGACTTGCTCATCATCAAGTCCCTGAAAGCTTTGGCATCCTTCGTCGTCTGGGTCAGATTGACGTTCGGATCTCCATAATTCGATACTCCCACGCAAAGTACATAGGTACGGGCCAAAAGGCATTGTGCACACAGGAAAAGCGAAATAAACAAGAAAGAAATTATCCTTTTCATATTGTTACAAATCATTAATTGTTAATTATAAATTATTAATTGTTAACTGTTAATTGTCATTTCATCACTGCGCCTTGCACAAACTGCACTGACGATTATCGACATCGAAATCCGACATGGGTCGGCCACATTTGGGACAAACGATGGTTGCTACTCTTATCTTGCGAAGTTCCTTCGGCTTGGTCTGCAGTTTGAAGCTTAACATGCTGACGAGAACCGGAGGTGCCACCATGGCAATTCGTACCATCATCATGCTGGAATTGAAAGGTGGAATACAGGAAATGATAAAGCCCGCAATTGGTGCAATAATCGAATAAGAGCGATATTTGAGGATTGATTCTTCTACTGTCGTCTCTTGCTCGCGAAGCTTCTCCCTGAGATTATAGACGTAATTCAACTCATAGCTGTAATCATCAGGGTTAGTCACCAGCACATGATGAGCCATAAACGTGAAACTATGGCGTCCGACTTCAGAAAGACTGGCCAGTCGTATGATGGTGTTCTCGGTGATATGAGCCTTCACGATCTGCGTAAAGTTTCCAGCTTCATCCCGAATGTATGTACCGTTTCCTGAGGTGCCACGCAGGTCCTCGAGCGTCCACTGACCATAATCATCGATGGTGATGCGTGCATGTTCCGAACTTACACCCTTGGCTTCAATCTTGAATGGTTGGTTGCCATTACGGCCAATAATAAACTCTTTCATGATGATTCCCGGTTATTCATCTTGGTTATCTGCCTCGGTCGTCTCGGTTTTCTGCATTGCTTCGTACTGGTCCTTATACTGTTTGAGCAACTGCTTCGGGACCTTGATTGGGAGGACATTCTCTCCCCAGTCGGTCAGAAGGATTCTCTGTTTGGGAATACTGATGTTGAGCAGATAGCTCTGGTTGATGATCAGGCTGCGTCCCAAACGCAAGAAGACTGGACGTTCCTGATTCACCTCACCCTTCTTTAGTATCTCAGCCAGCTGACTGATGCCGACAGAGATGAGCGAAGAGGGAAATTTCTTGTCGATGTAGATAAGCTTGCTGTAATTGCCGTCTGCTACCACACATGCCAGCTTGGAAAGATTGATTACCACGAGCTGGTCTCTTGTTTTAATACAAATGCGTTTCATAATTCTGATTTATTGATATTAAACTGGATCAACGATAAAATCTTCTGCTTTTGCTGGAGCAGCCTGATGCTTGGCATCATATTCCTTGCGGGTCTCGATAGAAACTCCCGTCAGATTAGGGATTTTCACGAAAATGGATTTGCCGCACTTGGGACATACCACTTTGAAGACGCCAGCCTTGCGTGGACGATAGGTTTTCATAACATGTTCGCACTTGGGGCACCTGATGCCAATGATGGATTTAATTGCCGTGGCCATAGAAATAGTTTTTTGCTGTCTCCTCCCTTGGCAGCGGTTAGTTGATCATGGTGAGCGTTACAGTAATATAGAAAGGAGGAAATCCATGATGAACCGCTTGTCGGTGAGTTGTGCAGCACGGGACCACTATATTATCTATAACGGCTGAAACAAAAACTACAAGGCGCGTTTTTTCAGCGCCGCAAATATAATCAATTTTTTGTTATGTTGTAACATTTTCATTAATATTTTTTAAATAATGCATCAATAATTGCAAACAAGGTGAGGATTTGCTCCATTTTCCCTTGGTTTGCGATGCAAAGATAATGGTAATAATTGTAATAACCAAATTTTGGAAGGGATAATGGACGAGAGTCAAAGATTACTTGACGAAACTGTTCCCGTTAATGATAAAACGCCCAAGCATACTTCTATGCTCGGACGTAATGTAAAAATTGTAAGTATATAACACCGTTGTAGTGAAAGATTACAGTCAAGAGAGTTTACCAATAGGCGGAAAGTACCAGGCGGAAACCGAGGTCGCTAAAATATCCATTGGGGACATAACTACTTCGATTTGATGGGCGACAGATATTACCATTGAACTGCCAGCAACCGCCACGAAAGGTGCGGTCAGATCCATTCGTAGGACCTTGCGGATTTGATTGAGGGGAATTGGTGTAATAATTCTCGTCATACCAATCATTACACCATTCATTCACGTTTCCGCTCATGTCGTACAAGCCAAGTTCGTTAGGCTGTTTCGTCGCGACAGTGTGAGTCCCGAAATTCGAACTGGACTCTCCCATGTTGTAAGAATTCTTATCAAACCAAGCGACAGATTCTATTGTATTGCTGCCACTATACCTATAGCCCTTGCTCTTTGTGCCACCTCTTGCTGCAAATTCCCACTCAGCCTCAGTTGGCAAACGGAAAGGCATTCCCGTCATTTCGTTTAGTTTCTTGATGAAAGCCTGGCAGGCGTCCCAACTCACTTGCTCAACAGGCCGCTTCGATCCCTTGAAACGAGACGGGTTACTGCCCGTCACTGCCTCCCAGAGCTCCTGTGTCACCTCCGTTTCACCAATTGCATAAGAGGCAACTGTAACATTATGAGTAGGCTTTTCGTCACTTCCTGCGATACCTCCTAGCTCCTTTGTGGCCCCCATAGTAAACGACCCGCCGTCAACTCGGACCATTGTAAATGAAACACCATTCACCGTGAATGTTTGCTTGGTTACGCCAGGAGAGGGTGATGCGATAAATGCGACCGGCAAAGTGCCACTAAGTGAAGTAGTCTTTCCATGCATGATACTAACCGTCTTCGTTTTACTCAAATAGCCATTTTGGCGTATCTCAACCTGATGGCTACCGACAGTCAAATACTTGAAGACAGCAGGCGCCACTCCCATTCTTTCTCCATCGATCCAAATCTCAGCATTGAGGGGCTTGTAATTCACATCAAGCCAGCCAACTGGAATATCAGGAACGGGGAGTTCTACTTTAATACTTTGGTTTTCGACAAGGACAATGTGTCTCTTGTATGGTTGGTATCCCGATTTGCGCACCTCAATAAGGCAGCCTCCCGCGAGCATCGCACCACTCCATGAAGGACCGCTGCCCATCTTATTGTTGTTGATATAAATGTCAACTTCCTCAGTCGGACACTCAATTGTCAGTTCTGCCAGACCAGATTTAAGATTCTTCCTAAGATTGACTTTCTCAGCACCCAACTCAAACTCGCCTTGTTCCGTAATGTAGCCTCTTGCCTGTAGTTTATAGCGATGCTTCCCTTGCGGTAATCGTTGAATGAAAGTTCCATCGCTATCAAGACTATAAACCTCATCATCGAGGATGATGGTAGCATTCGGTGGTGTAACCGTGATGCTGAAGTACGAACTACCTTTATCTTTCATCGAACTTATATCATCCAACAGGGTAATTGAAAGTATGTAAGTGGACAAAGGCTCCAATCTTGGATAGCTCCAATCTTTGAAATTAATCATGACTGAAAGATTGTCATCAAGTCTTACCTCCAACTCATGAGAATCCTTTGTCATATAGACCAAATACTCACTCTGGCTATAGATGATTCCGCCAATCACATCACCTAAGAATATGGCTCCAGGTCTCGCCAAATGCACCTTGACAAGGGCGCATGGCTGCCCCTTTAAGTCATACCTTCGATGAGTCGAGGCTGATAGATCATAAGGATTCAAAGAAAAGTTCTCAACAATGAGTCCCTGTGCCATACCCATAACGCATGGTAACAGAAGAACTGTTAAGAAGGATGATAGTCGTTTCATTTATTCCAGTATTTCATTTATTGTCCATAATGGACTCTCGCTCAGAAAGCGCGAGGCGCAAACCAAGGTCGTTGAGCCTATTACTTGGGGTGGAGTAGATACGATGCGACGAGCGGCAATTCCTTTCAATATTGTACCAACTACCCCCACGGAACACGCGGGTCTGCCCACTCTCTGGACCCTTCGGATTCGTCTGAGGGGAATTGGCGTAATAGTCTTTTCCATACCAGTCGCTGCACCACTCATACACGTTCCCGCTCATGTCAAATAATCCCAACTCGTTCGAAAGCTTCGTTGCTACATCATGCGTGCCATAGTCTGGACTTGAATTATCCTTGTCGTAGGAATTCTCGATATACCAAGCCACCGCGTTGATGTCGTTGCTCCCGCTGTACTTGTAACCTTTGCTCTCGCTGCCACCTCGAGCAGCATACTCCCACTCCGCCTCCGTAGGCAAGCGGAAAGTCTTACCTGTCGCTGAGTTCAGCTTCCTGATGAATTCCTGGCAATCATCCCAGCTCACTTGTTCCACTGGTCGTTCGCTGCCTTTGAATCGCGAAGGATTGCTCCCCATCACAGCCTCCCACAACTCCTGCGTCACTTCAGTCTCTCCAATCCAATACGACGAGAGAGTCACCTGATGTGCAGTCTTCTCAATGCCCGAAGTTTCAATTCCTTGTTCCTTCGTCGCACCCATTGTAAATGTTCCTCCCTCTACTTTCACCATGGAGAATGTAATGCCATTTACTGTGAAATTCTCATTCGATTGAGAGATCTTTGGTGAAATAAATGAAGATGTCTCAGATAAATTGGACCCTATATTCGTAATTCTATTACTAACATTATAAAAGTCTGCTTGTTCTACTGAAAGAACGAGTCTGAGTCCGACGAAGGGAGAACATAAATTAGAACGGTCACCAAAACGAGCTGTAGAACGACAACTTTCAGCTCTCGAAAGCCAATTTCCGCCACGAGAAATACGAATAGGAGCACCACTATACGAACCGATAGGATTTATTTGTTCTGAACTGACGTATTCATCGAACCAATCGCCACACCATTCCTCAACATTGCCACTCATATCGTACAATCCGAGTTCATTTGCATGTTTTAACGCTACCCTATGAGTTCCATAATCTGGACTAGTCCCCTCTTTTTCAGCATTCCCAACATACCATGCCACAGAATCAATATTATTACTTCCAACATACTTGAAATCTTTGCTCATTTTGCCGCCTCGTGCCGCATATTCCCATTCCGCCTCGGTAGGCATGCGGAAAGTCTTTCCAGTTTTCGCATTCAATTTCCAGATGAACTCTTGGCAGTCCAGCCAGTTAACACACTCCACGGGACGCTTGGGGTCGTAAAAATAGGACGGGTTACTACCCATTACGGCCTCCCATAGTTCTTGAGTCACCTCCGTCTCCCCTATCGAGTAGGGCGAGAGCGTAACAGAGTGAGCTGGTTTTTCATCTTCTCCTGCTTCGCTACCTTGTTCGCTCGTTGCTCCCATCATGAAAGTGCCGCCTTCGACGCTTACCATTGTAAATGATACTCCACCCACGGTGAAAGTATTAGTTTGAGTAGAATTTGAAGAAGAAAAACGGGTTGTCGCTGTCGTATCTGATTCTGATTTCTGGCCACTCATGTTTCCATTATCAGAGTCTGGTTGTTCTTCGAAAAGAACTAATCGTAGCCCAAGACGATTAGACTCTCCAATATTAATATTGCGAACCGACAAGCGACATCCCCTCTCATAGGTTCGCCAACCACCACCTCGGCACACACGATGATACAACCATCTTTCAGAATCCATAGGATTCCTCTGGGTCATGCTAAAAAAACTTAACCATTCAAAGTCCCTACACAATTCCTCTACATTCCCACTCATGTCGTAAATACCAAGTTCATTCGGCTGCTTGGTCTTTACATCATGGGTGCCATAATCAGGACTCGACTCTCCCTTATCATAAGTATTCCCACTATACCATGACACGTTATCGATTGTATTGCTACCACTATACTTGTACCCACGACTTTTCTGCCCCCCTAACGCAGCATACTCCCATTCCGCCTCCGTCGGCAAGCGAAAAGTCTTTCCCGTCAAGATATTCAACTTTTTGATGAACTTCTGGCAGTCTATCCAATCCACTTCCTCAACTGGTCGTTGCGTCCCAAGAAAGAAGGATGGATTGTAGCCCATTACAGCCTCCCAGAGTTCTTGCGTCACCTCCGTTTCGCCGATGTAATAGGTCGAAAGAGTGACCAAATGGGTACTTCTTTTCTCGTCTTCTTCTCGAGCCTCCAAATTGCAAGCCTCCATCGTGAGGGTGCCTCCCTCGACTCTTATCATATCAAATGATACACCATTTACTGTGAAAGTATGTCTTTCCTGTGACATACTTGTGTTTGATGATACTCCTTTAACAGGTGGCAATTTCAGCGTAAGTTGATATGTGTGGTATTCCTCCACACCAGGGACATGCCAATCTGTGAAGTTTACAAACGCTGGAAGATATTCGTCCAATCGAATCTGAAGCATCTTCGAACCACTTGACATATAAACCAAATAGATGCCATCGTCATATCCGATATCACCCATCACATTGCCATGGAATGTGGCTCCTGACCTTTCAAGCTGTACCTTAATCAAGGCACATGGTTGTCCGTTATAGTCATTGCGAGGATGTATCAATGCCGTAGAGTCATACGGCAGCGGATCAAAACCGGCCACCGTCATCGTCTGTGCCATGACCGATGTAAAGGAGAAGTACATGAAAAGAATTGAAAAAAAACGTATCATAAATATTACTAACTATTCTTCTGATAGAGCGATGCGAAATCCATCGCAACCCATACCGTTCAATGAACGACTTGTAGAAATACATTCTGATTGCAGTCCGTTCCAGCTACCACCACGGGCTACATGGCAACCTCCGAAATCAGGACCTTTTGGATTCGTTTGGGGAGAACATTCGTAATTGGGATCAGAATCGAACTCAAACCAATCGCTGCACAATTCCGACACATTTCCACTCATATCATATATGCCAAGTTCATTCGGCTTCTTGGTTTTCACATCGTGTAGGCCGTAGTTTGGACTCGTTTCCTCACAATCGGAAGCATTCTCACAATACCATGCCACATCAGCAAGCCTGTTGCTGCCACTGTATTTGTATCCTTTGCTCTTGCTCCCTCCGCGAGCTGCATACTCCCATTCAGCCTCAGTGGGTAACCGGAAGTATTTCCCTGTCAATTCATTCAACTTCTTGATAAAACCCTGACATTTATCCCAATCTTCGTAAGCAGCAGGTTTCTGTGCTTCTCTGTCTGAATAAAGTTCGCGGCCCATCACTGCATGCCAAAGCGCTTCTGTCACTTCTGTCTCGCCAATTGAATATGTCGAGAGCGTTACCTGATGAGCAGGTATTTCGTAGGAAAGATTATCTCCATCACGCCTACGATTACCACCCATAATAAACGTTCCTCCCTCAACACGAATCATCGTGAACGAAACGCCATTCACGGTGAAAACCTCTTTGTCTTGAGTCACTTTGGTGAATTGAGGAACTTGAGTGGTAGAATCGTTTGAAGTATTTGGTGCCGCGGCAATGGCTGTCAATCTTCCACTCAACGAATAAGTCTGCCCCTCTACAATGGTCACTGTCTCAGTTTTGGATAGATACCCTTCCTTTCGAATCTCGACTGTATGATTGCCAATAGTCAGATTTCTGAATATATCAGGTGATGTGCCAACTATCTTGTCGTCAATCCATACCTCCGCATCAATTGGTCTATACGACACGTCCAACTTCCCCACTCGCGCTGTCTGCGCAAAAGAAGTCATGCAAAGGGCAAATGCCAGAACGAAAAGGAAAGAGTACCGTTTCATATAGTTACTCGGACAGGACGAGGCGGAAACCGATATTAGAGGCTTTTACAGAAGGGGGCGCGTTGAAACGAGATGAAATGCGACACGTCATGGCATCTGTGGCATAGCATCCACCACGAAGCACTCGATAGGATCCGCTGACAGGTCCAGAGGGATTCGTCTGAGGCGAACCGACGTAAATCCCAAACCAATCATGACACCATTCATATAGGTTGCCACTCATGTCATACAGCCCCAGTTCATTTGCTTTCTTTGTTTTAACATCTCGGGCACCTTTGAATGAGCTGGATGAACCTTTGTCTCCATCATTATCCTTATTCCATGCTACAGATTTGATATGCTTGCTTCCACTGTACTTGTAGCCCTTGCCCTTTATACCACCGCGTGCAGCATACTCCCACTCGGCTTCAGTCGGAAGGCGGAAGTTACGTCCCGTTAATTGGTTCAACTTTTGGATAAACTCCTGACAATCGTTCCAACCAATGTTTTCCACTGGTTTCTTGATGCCTTTGAAGTACGATGGGTTGTTCCCCATCACGGCCTCCCATAGTTCCTGAGTCACCTCTGTCTCTCCAATGCTATAAGAGGAAAGAGTAACCTGATGAGCTGGTTTCTCGTTATCTCTGGCTTCGCTCTCCTGCTCACTCGTTGCACCCATCATGAACGTCCCCCCCTCCACATGAATCATCTTGAACGAAAGGCCTTTTAAAGTGAAAACTTCTATTTGGGGGGAAGAGATCGTATTGTTAGTATCGTCATCATCCAAAAGACTGCCACCCAAAAATGTACTCTGACCTGCGGTAATCATAACGCTCGCCGACATGCTTTGATATCCTTCTTTGCGTATTTCAACACTGTGGTTACCGACATCCATATTATTGAAGGTATTGGGTGACATACCTTTCTTCTCGCCATCGATCCAAACCTCCGAATCATAAGGCAGGTAATTTACTTCCAATTGTCCAACTTGGTCATTCTGATTCACGCCCTTGGATAGCGTCAAAACAAGGTGATAAGTTGATAAACTCTCTAAAGATGGGATGCCATAGCTCTCAAATAGTATTTCCAAAGGAAAATATCCCTCCAGCTTTACCTTCAGTGTCTTTGAACCGCTCAACATATAGACCAAATATTCGCTTTGACTATAGTCGACTTTGCCAACTATTCTGCCTTCAAAGGTGGCTTCTGGACTCGCCATTTGCACTTTGACGAGGGCACAAGCTTTTCCATCGGCATCAACGTGCCGATGAGTCGAGGCTGTCAAGTCGTTCATAGCTAATGAAAAGCTCTTGACTATCAGTTCCTGTGCATTACTGACAAGGCATGAAAGCATTATCAGGGTCCAGATTGCTATATTTCGTTTCATTTCAATTTGTTTATTTATCAGTTAAAACAAGGCGAAGACCAACCAAGAATTCCTTTGTGTTAGGAAAATGACTGGCACGTTTCGACACACGGCAATCCTTGGGAAGAAAGCCCCAGCTGCCACCACGAATAATACGAGCTCTTCCTCTTTCTGGACCTTGAGGATTGGTTTGAGATTCGCTGGAATAATAGCCATACCAATCGTTGCACCACTCCCAGATATTTCCAGTCATATCATATATACCCAGTTCATTCGGCTGCTTAGTTGCTACATCGTGAGTCTCTCCCAAGCAATTGTCACTATACCAAGCAACAGACTCTATATCGTAATCTCCTGCAAATTTGAAGCCCTTGCTTGATTTGCCTCCACGTGCAGCGTATTCCCATTCGGCTTCCGTTGGGAGACGGAAATTTCGTCCCGTCATCTGATTCAATTTTTGGATGAACTCCTGACAATCGTCCCAACTAACCTGTTCTACAGGTCTTTTGCCCCCCTTAAAATACGAAGAATTACTTCCCATCACGGCTATCCAAAGTTCTTGTGTTACTTCAGTTTCAGCGATGTAATAAGTAGAGAGAGTCACTTGATGTGCAGGCTTTTCATAATCATTAGCTTCGGGTTCCTGTTCGGATGTGCCCCCCATTATAAATGTGCCTCCTTCCACTCGAATCATCTTGAAAGGGACTCCGTTGACCGTAAATATTTCGCACGATTGCAATGTAGACGAGTCTTTATTTGTGGCCTTCACATCTTCACTCAAAGCTGCAGCACTCAAAAGACTACCGCTCAAAAAGGCGGTCTGCCCTTCTGCGATGACCACCATCTCGATCTTGCTCTGATAACCGTCCTTGCGAATCTCAACCTTGTGGCTACCTATGATTAGATCATTAAAAAGATTGGGGGACTTGCCCTTTTTCTCGCCATCAATCCACACTTCGGAGTCATGTGGTTCATAGTTGACATCCAGTTGTCCGACTTTAAGAGCAGATTCTTCTCCTTTAGGCAAAGTGAGTATCAGCCGATAGGTTGAAAGACTTTCCAAGGAGGCTATACCATAATCCGCAAATGCAATGTGCAACGGAAGATAACCCTCCATTTTCACTTGCAGCATCTTCGAGCCATTCGACATAAATACAAGGTATTCGTTTTTACTGAAGGATGTTTCACCCATGACATTCCCTAGAAATGTAGCTCCAGATTGTTCCAGCTGCACCTTTATCAAGGCGCATGGTACACCATTGAAGTCATCACGTCGTAGTGTGACCGCACTCTGGTCTTCGGGAATAAGTGAGAATCTTTTCACCTTTAATTCCTGCCCTATCGCAAGCGAGACGAAAAAGATTAGGGCAAAGAGTATAGATAATCGTTTCATTTACTTTATTTTTAAAACAAAATATGTGTAAATAGAGAATAAACTTTGTTACATATATAATAACTATCAGATACGGCGGCACATATCATTTCACTATCGATTCTTGAACTACATTCCTCAAGCAAAACATTGTTAATTCTTTACTGTTAATTGCTTTGGAGGCTCTGCGCTCCGTAGGTTGTTACTCGGAGAGTACAAGGCGGAAACCAAGGAATCCTAAGCGTTCGCCGGGTATGGAAAAACTGCGACGAGACGAACGGCAGTCTCCATTGTAGTCAATCCAACTTCCACCACGACACACATGGGAAAATCCACTTCCTGCTCCTTTAGGATTCGTCTGGGTAGAACTGCTGTAGTTGCCTTCCCAATCACTACACCATTCCATTACGTTCCCACTCATATCGTATAGTCCAAGCTCATTCGATAGTTTCTGCGCTACATCGTGAGTCCCAACTCCGCTATTATCCCTATACCAAGCCACTTCATTAAGAGTGTTGCTCCCAGAGTATTTGTATCCTTGACTCTTCTTGCCTCCGCGTGCAGCATACTCCCATTCCGCCTCCGTCGGAAGTCGAAAGTTCATCCCTGTTTTCTCATTCAGTTTCTTAATGAAAGCCCAACAGTCTTCCCAATTGACTTGCTCCACAGGGTGCATCGCTCCTTTGTACTTTGAGGGGTTACTACCCATCACCGCTTCCCACAACTCCTGAGTCACCTCAATCTCTCCAATATAGTAAGTTGAGAGAGTAACTTGATGCGAGGGGGTCTCATCTTCAAAGGCATCGGCACTCTGCTCGTTTGTAGCGCCCATCGTGAACGTGCCGCCTTCTACGAGTACTAACGTGAAATTAATGCCATTGACCTTAAACTTCTGCTTGGAACGACTGAGACTTTTGCCATTTATTTTGATTTTTTGGGGAGAATGAGTGGAACTCGATGCCGAACTTGTGCTAGATGAAAAAGAGGAAGGTCTTATAGAAGAGGTGTTTGTAATAGAAGATGAAGACGTCAAGGCTGTCAGACTCCCACTCAATGAGGCTGTCTTACCTTCCTCAATCGTTATTGTCATTATCTCACCTTGATACCCTTCCTTGCGAATTCTTACTTGGTGGCTACCCACTGTCAGGTTCGTGAATAAATCAGGAGAAGTTCCTTGCTTTTCTCCATCAATCCATACCTCTGCATCTATTGGCCGATAGTCGACAGAGAGTTGTCCGACTTGCGCTATCAAGGCGGGAAGTTCTATCGTACGAATCTCTTTCGTTCCAAGCTCGA
>JAEEGL011169053.1_pt1 | contig 21812 bp, 20 predicted proteins | sample 9134231 | NCBI WGS metagenome assembly JAEEGL01 (sample SAMN16246548, study PRJNA631951) | gut metagenome | biome: gut microbiome; feature: rumen; material: fiber-attached | host: Bos | place: Iran: Karaj | collected 2018-10
CTCATTGCGATAGAGCTCCGAGTACATCTGGGGATAAAAGACGATGTCCGGATCCAGGCTTTCGATCAGGTTCCGGTCCGTTTCGCTTTTCAAGATGTAGGGCCAATGCAATCGCTGGCAATAGGCGATCAGTTCCTCCGTGTTGTTCTTCTTCTGGATGTCGGCCAGGTCGGCGAAAGGACAGATAACCAGACGGACATCGAATCTTCCGTCTTCCATCAAGAGCCTGCAGATGTCTTCGCTTCGCCAGATCGCCAGATTGGAAAGGATGAAAAGCACCCGGGCGGACCCTCTTTTCCGGATCTCCTTGAGCCGGCGCTTGTGGATCCGATGATAATGGCTGTAATGGTGCAGCTTCTCGAGAAGATACCTATCGTAGACCGATGGGAATAGGCTCTTGATCTGTTCCAGCATACTATTTCCAGAAAGCTTTCAATCCATGGTAAGAGACCTGCTTTTCCGGCGGCGGAGGGGTCATATAGTCCCCGAACAGCATCGTCAGGCAGCGGTCATATTGAACCGGAGCGAGAAAGGACCGCCCTTCGAAGGGGAGGGGGGCCGTTTCCGAGAAGATGGCTTTGTCAAAGAATTGGGCCTTGAGATCCGTGTAGTCGCAGACATGGGCACAGTCGGCATAGGGATGCTCTTTCATGATCCTGTCTTCCCGGAGCAGCAGGGCGTTCAGGGACAGGAAGGGATGGGCGATTCTTCCGGCGAGGATGCTCAGGTTCTTTTTCCATCCGGCCTTCTTCGAAAAAGGGAACTTCCGGGTGAAACGCTGGTTGGCTACCAGATGCCGGACCAGGGAGACCTGTTTGAGCGTCTTTTTCCAGACAGTTTCGTCCGGAACGCCGTCCAGGGGGAAGACATCGACGAAAATGCCCCAGTTCCCGTCGCCGCCTTCCTCGACGACGACGGTGCGCGTGTCGTGGACCTTGGCGAAATCCAGGGGATAATCGGGGGTGTTGCCGGCCCAGACGGCCTTGAAATGGTCGTGCCGATACTCTTTCAGGAACCGGTCGTAGTCAGGCCGCGGCATCCATATGTCGATGTCGTCGTCCCAGGGGATGAAACCCTGGTGCCGGACTGCGCCCAGCAAGGTTCCGAAGGCCAGGTAATACCGGGTTCCGTTCGTTTCGCACCAGTGGTGGATATCGGAGAGGATGTCCACCATGGTGGCCTTCACCTCGGCCGGAGTAAGCTGTTTTTCCATGGTCTATCTTCTGTCCAAAGGATATCTCAACAATAATTTGACCCGCTTGAGGAGCGGCATCTTCACCAGCAGGTTCCGCCGGGTGTTCCAGAAGTCATAGCAGAACGCTTCGTCGAAGAACGGGGAGCGGCGGTAGTAGTCCCACCAAATGTCCATGTTCAGGCAGGGACCGTTCCAGGGCTTGGCTCCGTTGTAGTGGACGATGCCGGACTTCATGGCATGGTCCAGTTCCTCCGCCCCGTAGATGGCTTCCATGTCGGCCCGCTTCTTCACGATCAGCTCGTACAGGAAGTTTGTCAGGCAGTAGGAGGGCCCGAGCGGCAGGAAACGGCCGTTGCAGGCGATGTTCATGATGTCCATGTCCTGCTGGTTGTAGTCGTTCTTCCCCAGTTCCCGGAACTCGTCCATCTTCCCGTCACGCCGGATCAATGCCGAGTTGATGATGAGGTTCCCGGAATAGTAATACCCTTTCCGGTAATCCAGCCCGAGGCTCTCCTTCAGGTATTTCTGTACCGCCGGGCGCAGCCGGGAGCAATTGTCCACCCCGGCGAAATAGTTCTCGCCCAGGTCCAGGTCATAGTAACGCCCGAGGTCCTCCCGGATGATGACGTCCACGTCCGAATACAGGATCTTGTCATACTCGGGAATCAGTTTCGGAGAGATCAGCCGGTAGTAGGCCGTCTCCGGGATGCCCCGGATCTCGAAACCGCCGACGAACTCGCCCTCGACCTTCCGGCAGGTGATCCGGCAGTTCGGATAACGCTCGGGCAGACGCATCAAAGCGCTGGACGAGAAGTCGCAATCCGGACTGTGCAGGATGAAGATGTCGTAGAAAGTCTCCGGCCCGGCATTTTCCAGCAGGGAGGTCAGGCAGACCCCCGCCGGCATCAGCAGGTTCTCGGTGAAGGTGAACAGGATGGGGATCGTTCTCATTTCTTCTTGGGGGTATAGAGCGGGCCGATGAGGAGGTGCACCAGATAGCAGAGCCAGAGAATGACGATGCTGATGAGAATGGCGTAGGGGATGATCCGTTCGGCGCCCTTGAACAAGAGGCCCGTGAGGCCCAGGAAGATGCTCTGGACGCCCACGATGGTGATCAGGGCCGACGCCAGCATCTTGACCGACTTGAATTCAGGCAGCGGAAGCAGGGCGATGGAGAGCAGCATCGCGGAACCGATGAATCCGTTCAGGTAGAAGACGACCAGGTTCAGGCCGACAGGCAGGCTTCCGAAATAGAAGCCGTTCATCGACACCTTGCCGTTCCATCGGGTGAGAAGGACCGTGGCGACGAGGCAGACCGCCGTGACCGCGAGATACTTCCAGGAAGGCTTCCTGGTTTTCAACCAGGTCGAGCCGAAATAGCCGGCCAGATAGAAAGGCATCGCCATGAAACCCTGGGAGAGGAAGAAGGGGAACCGGAAGCCGAGCAGGTAAGGGACAAGCAGTCCGGCCAGCAGGATGCCACCGGAGATCCACCGGTTCTTGATGAGCAGGAAAAGGTCGCCCAGCACCCGGCACCAGAAAAGCGCGAACAGGAACCAGGCCGGGCCCAGCTCATGTCCCCGCAGCATCCGAAGGATGAAATACTTGGCATAGATGACGGCCTGGGATACGAAGCCGTGCAAGCCTTCGCCGCTCACGATACCGTTGTAGATGACATAGTACAGGGCGTCGAAGAAGCAGAAAATGAAAGCCGGGAGAAGGAGTCGCTGCGCGTGGGTCTTCCAGTCGATCTTTTGTCTGTCTTTGTGGAAGATGCCGCTGATCAGGAAGAAGAACGGCAGGTGGAAGGCCCAGATGACGCTGCACAGGAAGCTGTCCTCCGCATAGATGACATGGGCGAAGACGACGAGGAAGGCCGCGAGGACCTTTCCGAAATCCAGCCAGTAGATCCGGGGCTTTGCGACGGGAGCGGCGGTTCCGCCGACGTTATTCGAGAATTGAGGTTCCATTGATTTCCGATTTGTCCTTGAACTGTACGCCCGCGATGTCCATCACCGTATAGATCAGGGCATCCGTCCGATAATCCTTCTGCCGGCTCGCGGCAATCCTTTCGCACACGTCCGGGAACTGTTCCTCATACCGCTCGCTCGTGTAGATGAAGAACGGCACCTCCGAAGCGGGGCCGATGGATTCCGGAACGGAAGCCAGTGCATGGGAGAAGTAGTCGTCCCGGGTGAAATAGAAGTCCAGCGCATGGTCGGCCAGGTAGATGACGATGGCCTCTTTGTCCCGGAAGAGTTGGATGAGTTCCGAAACGATGAAGTCCGTGTAGAGGATGGAGTTGTCGTATTCGGCGAAGACGGGCCGCTGGCTTGCCGGCCGGTCGGGATAGTCTTCGGCTTTGAAGTGAGCGAATTCGGCCGGATAACGGTCGGCGAAGTTGGGATGGCTGCCCATCAAGTGGAACACATAGAAATTCTTTCCCGGCGCATTCTTCCCGACGTAATCCCGGGCGACGGGAAGCAGGTCCCCGTCCAGGTCGGCGACCATGTTCCCCTTGAACTTGTCTCCGATGAAGATGGACGTGTCGCACAGGACGGCGAAGTTCGCGATGACGTTGTTGAACAGGCCGGTTCCCGACTGGTTGGAAATCCAGGATGAGCGGTATCCGGCATCCCGAATGGTCTGCGGAAGCGTCTGGCAGGTGTAGAATTTGACTTCGTCGCCCATCTCCGGCTTGTAAGTCCCCATCATGGACTTGAAAGATTCCACGGTGTTGATGCCCGGCGAGGTGACCTTGTCGAATGTCGCCACGCGGCCGCTGTCGATGAGGGCCTGGACCCGGGGCATCGTCACTTTGTCATAGCCGTTGAACTGGCAGTGGCTTCGGCACTGGGATTCTCCGAAGATGATGACGATGTTCTCCGGCTGCCGGTCCCGGACGGTTTCCAGGTCGGCGGGGAAGACGAAGGCGGTATAGTCGGGCGGAATGCTGCCGGCATAGGAGAAGAAGGCGGCGAGTTTTCCTTCGATGGACTTCTCCTTGATGATCCGCTCCGCCGCCTGCGGTTTTACCAGGAGCACCAGGACGCATCCTGCCACGACGGCCAGCGACGCCCAGTTCCAGGGACTGGGCAGGTGCGCCCGGTGTTTCTTCCCGATGAAATAGGCGGCGAGGTAGGCGACCAGGATGAGGAAACCGGCGATGAAGCCTTTCAGGTGCAGGCCGATGAATTCGGCGCTTTCCGAAGGGTCCGTCCCCAGCAGGATGGCGATGAAGTCGGCCGAGAAGTCGGAATGGAATTCGAGGATGCAGACGATGTCGGTATACAACAGGATTGCCAGGGGCAAGATGACAAGAGTGGCCAGTGCAGTCCGGACACCTTTCCAGGGAAAAAGACCGATGATAAAGGTGAGAAGATAGGCCAGGATGACCCCGTGCGCAATATGCAGCAGGGCCATCTTGACATCGTGCGCCATCAGGGAAAAGAGGACGCCGGCGGTCGTCGAAAGAAGGAACAGCAGGATGAAAAGCGGCAGGAACCGCCCGAAAGGATTCAGCAGCAGGTCCCTGAAACTTCTTTTCTTCAAATCGTTTTGTGTGTTCATCAACGTGGGATGTGAACGATTACTGGATGATTTGATGGATATCTCCCGTCTCGAACGACAGGATCTCCGGCCGGTGCGTCACCTGGAGCTCCTTGGGAAGCGTCGGCTGGAGTTTGGGATAGTGATGGTAGAGATACCGTTCGATGTGCGACGGCGCCTTGACCATCACGCCCTCGAACGGCATGTCGGCCGGGTCGAGGATGGTCGCCTTCTCGATCTGGTCCAAGGGCATCTTGACGATGCTCACATACTTGCAGTCCTTCTTGTTGAAGGCCGACTGGACCCGGACGAGGCGGTTGTAGTAGAAGCGTCGGGGGAGGATGTTCACCATCTTGAACCGGACCTCCGTCCACCAGTCCGCCAGCCCGTCCGGAAGCCCGTGGAGGCCTTCCCGGATGGATTCTTTCAGCAGGGACTTCTTGAAGGCGCCCTCGCAGAACTGGACGATCCGGCGGTGGATCCTCTCCACGCGCGGATTGTCCGGCACGTTGTCGAAGGGGAAGATGTCCACGAAGATGCCGTGGTGGATGTCCAGGTTCATATGCGGCTTCTCCACGAACAAGGTTCCGTCCTTCCGGACCTTTGCGAAATAGAACGGCGTGTCGGGCTCCGTGTCGAAACACTGCAGGAAATAGCCCTTGGCCAGCACGGCCGGGGCCTCCTTGAGGAAGCGGTTGTAATGGTCCCGGGTCATGCCCAGGTCGATGTCGTCGTCCCAGGGCACGATTCCCTGGTCGAAGTACGCGCCGATGGCGGTCCCGCCCTGGATGAAATAGGGAATGTCGAGAACCTCGCAGACGCGGATGATCTCCTTCAGGATGGTCACCAGTTCGCTGTGGAGGCGTTTCAAGTCTTCAGGTGCGTATTCCATGCCTATGCTTTTTTCTTCATTCTTGCTTTCCTTCTCTTCCGGTCACCGGGAAGCCGACGCAGCCCGTCGAAGCCGGGACCGGGATGCAGGATCAGCCCCCGCCAGAGCGCTTTGGCGGCGAGGCCGAACTTTCTCTCTTTGATTCCCCGGGAGAAGGTGGAGAGATAGTATCCGGTCATGATCTGGTCGGCGATCGGACGGTATTCCGGCCCATAGGCCGCCCGCTGGTCTTCCCAGGACCGAGCGTTGAGGAAACTTCTTGCCGCCGTGTCGAAATGCGTCCAGCCGCTGTCGTGCTTCCCATAGACGGACATCACCTCCGGCAGAGCGTGCAGTTTGCCCTGTCGGGCGCATTCGACCACCATCGGCAGGTCGCCGTTCAAGATGTGTTTGTATTGGTTCAACATCTTTGTATAGCCCTCGATGACGCTGGCCCGGAAAAAGAAGGTGGCGGTTTGCGCTATCCAATTGTAGCAGGCTTCGACACCGGTGTAGTCCCTGTCTTCCAGTTTGGCAAAGAGGTGGTCCGGGCGGGAGCCGTCGTAGTAATGGGTCAGGGCATTGTGGAAGCACAGGGTGCATTCCGGATGCGCTTCCATATAGTCGAACTGCTTCTGCAGCTTGTGGGGATCCGTCCAGTAGTCATCTCCCTCGCAAGTGGCGATGTAACGGCCTCTCGCCCGCGGGAACTGATGCTTGATCCAGATGTGAATCCGCTGGGAGTACTGGTTCACCGTCTGGTAGATGGGCCGGAACAGGTCCGGGTATTTCGCTTCGTATTCCCGGATGATGTCGGCGGACCGGTCGGTGGACGCATCGTCGTGGACCAGGATCTCGAAAGGGAAGTCCGTCTCCTGCATGACAAACCCGTCCAGGCACTTCCGGAGATAAGGCTCGTGATTGAAAACTTCGCAGACGATGCTGACGACGGGAGTTTGTGCGGTCATAGGTCAATATCTTCTGTCCAGCAGGAATTCCACCTGGTCCACATCGAATACGGGGATACCGCACACCTGGCGGACATCCAGCCTTTCGGCGAACATGTTGTCGATGAAGATGGCGTCCTTCGTCTCGATTTTCAGAGACTTCTTCTCTCCTTCCTCCATCGGGACGATCCGGGAGAACAGCCCTTCGGAGATGGCGTATCGGGACAGCGACGCGTGGATGTCGTGGATATGTTTCGTGAGGAGAACGACTTCCTTCCCCTCATTGTGACACTGATACAGGAACCGGATCACGTTCAGGTTCACCTTCCCGTTCAGGGTGACCGTATCGTCGAAGTCGATGTAGACGGTGGAATAGGTGAGACCCTCGATCGTATAGGACCCGGTGAAATACCGCTCCATCTCCACATCCCGGCCATTGTCGAAACACAGGATGTCCCTGCCCATCGCCGCATAGACGCTCAGGAGCGGGAGATTGATTCCCTTCGCGCGCGTAAGGACCATCGACCCGGCGCAGCGGGACGACACCTCCATCAACTTGGGCTTTCCGCCCTTGTCTTCCCGGACCTGGAAATACCACAGCCCCAGGAAGCGCAGGCGGTCGTTGACGGTCTCGGCCATCAGCCGGATCTCGTCCGATACGGGAAGCGTCCGGCCGGCGACGGAAACCCCGCCCATCGCCCGGTCCCGGGTACGGGGTGAAACATAGCGCAGGACTCCTTTGGCGTCGGTCAGGCAGTCCACGGTGAACTCCTTTCCCGGGAGGAATTCGGTGATGAGGAAGGTCTCGGGGTCGATTCCCTCCAACTCGACGGCGTCCCGGACAATCCGGGCTCCCTGCGCTCCTTGCCCTTCATCGGGCTTGGCGAAGAGAGGAAAGTCCACGGATCCCTTCCCGGTGTATCTCCGGGGGACGAAACCCGTATCCTTGAACAGGTCGTGGGTGCGGATCTTGCTCCGGCAGATCTCTACCGTGTCCAAGTCGCCCGAAACGATCCGGCTGCCGATTCTTCCGGCGTTTTGGACCAGGAAACGGGCGACGGTGTCGTGTGTGGGGAAGACAAGGTCGATCCGGTGCTCCCGGAGAATGTCGTTGAAACGGTCGATGAAGGCCGGATCCGAAATGGCCGGCAGACCCGGGATGTAGTTCTCGAAGATGTAGCGTCCGGTCCGCCTGACGGAAGAGGCTCCGAAAAGCCGGATGTTCACACAAGTGGACAGGGCGTCGTGCAGTTCGATGGTATTGATTCCCTCGGCAGGGAACAGCAAGACGTTGATGGGGTTGTCAACCATATCTTTCAATCAAGGATGAGCCGGATGATCCGCTCCATGTCTTCAGGACCGTACCGTTGGTCCACGGGGAGGGGAATCAATTCCTCCGCGAGGCCGGATTCGAACGGGAAGGCCTCTCCGGAACCATTTCCGGACAGGTCCCAGTAGCGCGCGACGTACACCCTGTTCTCGATCAGTCTTTTCCGGAGATTTCGGTCGTCTGTCCGGAAAGGATAGACCATCGGGACCGCCTCTTTCGCAAGCGGCAGGCAGAGCCGATTCCGGGAACCGAGCGCCTGGTCCAGACGGCGGTAGTTCTCCAGGCGCTTCCGGGCGGATTCCCCGTAATCGAAACTCTCCAGCAGGAACGAGGTCAAGTCGGACATCCGCTCCAAGGGCGCATGGTCCAGGGATGCTTCCGCTTTCTGGAAATCGGCGAATCCGGCTTCGGGGCCGGAGGCGGCCCGTTTTAGGAGATGGGCCATCCGGGGCAGGCTGTCGGCCTGGGGGAGGGCCGCTTCCAGCCGGGCATCCGTGTACAGGTACCCTCCGTCAGGGACGCCGAAGAACTTGCGGGGTGAATAGATCGAGTCGATGCCGGGAATCCGCGGTGTGAAGAACGCTTGCGCATTGTCCACGAAGAGCCTTTCACCATATCGGGCGGCGAGCGCCTCCACGCAACCCTGCTTCAATCCGAAATAATTGGTATAGACAAATGCCTCTCCTTCCTGCAAATCCGGAAGCGTCAGTGGCTCCAACCGCTCGTCGACACCGTACAGGGAAACGGGGACACCCAGTTTCCGGGGTGCCTCGAACATGACCCCGCAGGTATAGAAAGGCATGTACAGATGCCGATACCCCCGTGCCCGCAGGACATACTCGAATCCGTTCCGGGCCGAGTTGAACCGGAGTGCATCTCCGTGAAAGGGGTGACTTTTTTTCAGATCCAGTCCGAAGTAACCTCCAATGGCGTCCATCGTTATCGGGTCAGGATGCGCAGCCAGCTCCGCTGATGGGCGAGGGCGTGCTCCAGCGTTTCAGAGTCGGGAAATTTGAGGACGAGCGTGCCGATGGCGTCGTTGGCCCCGTGGAAAGCGCGGACAGGATCTCCCGGCGCGACCCAAAGGTCTTCTTCCACGACATAGGGCCGAAAGGCATCGGCGACGGACAGGGATTGGAACAGGCCGTCCCGGTCGGCGTGCAAGATGATTTCCGCCCAGCAACCGTCGTAAGGCTGCTGGGTGATGGGCGGGAACGGGTCGCCGACGGCATCCCGGACGCAGGCCGTGATCATGTCGACACCCGTTGCCAGCCGGAGCATCTCCGCAAGCCGGTTGCCACCACCGCGGGGCGTGGCTTCCATGATGTAGGGCTTGCCGTCGGAGCCCACCCTGGTTTCGATGTTGTAGACACCCGTCCGCATGTTAAGAAGCGTGAACAGGCGCTGCAACTCTTCTGTGAGGTGTCGGGACTCCTCCTGCGAGAAAGTCGCAGGCCAGGAGTAGGCGGAAGGAGTATACGGATTCGCGGCCATCCCGTCGAAACGCTGGGCGGAAAAACTGACGAATTTCAGTTTTCCGTTCTCCAGGAAACTGTCCGAATCGGACGAGCAGCCGCATTTCTCGATAAAACGCTCGATGATGACATGCCCGGAAATGGAGTGGCTGAAAGCCTCGCGGACGGCCGCATCCATCTCATCCGCTCCGTCCACCCGGGAAACGCCTTTGCTGCCAGCGGAATCCGTGGGTTTCACAATGACAGGATAGGTCCAGGACGGCGCGTCTTCCAGCGCTTCCTCCACGGACGCGTATCCCTTGGCCTCCGGTACGTTGAAGCCGTTCTCTTTCAGGAAAGCCCGGAAGCGGTCCTTGTTCTGGAGGATTTCCACGCTTTCCAGGGGGCCGAAGGCCGGAAGACCCATCCGGGACTGGACATAGGCGGCGGAAACCACGCCGGGATCCACGCCGAAGGACATGATGCCGTCGATCTCCTTGTCGATGGCCGCCCGGAGGACGGCTTCCCGGTCGACGATGTTCACATTCACATACTCGTCCGAGAACCGGTGGGCGATGTTGTCGGGAAGATAGTCCACCGTGAGAACGTAATACCCTTGCTTGTGCGCGGCCTCGATGACCGGCAGCAGGTACCGGATTCCTCCGAGGAGCATCAGCCGTTTCTGCTTCATGGCTTTATCGGACGACGTTTTGGATGACTCTTTCGATTTCGCTTTCCTCCAGGGCGTGGTGCATCGGGAGGCAGATGACGCTGTCCGCCATCCGGTTCGCATTCGGAAGGTTTTCCTTCGCGGCGCTGGGAAGTCCCCTGTAGGTGCTGAAGGAACTGATCAGCGGATAGAAGTAACGCCGGCCCAGCACGCCGTTCTCCCGCATCTTGAAGTACAAATCGTCCCGGGACATTCCGTATTTTCCGGCATCGACGAAGATCGGGAAATAGGAATAGTTGTGCCGGACTCCCGGGATGTCCTCGAAGAATGTGATTCCCTCCACGTCTTTCAGGGCTTCCCGATAGCGGACGGCCACTTTCCGCCGCGCTTCGATGGCCGCATCGACCTGTTTCAGGTTCAGAAGCCCGTAGGCGGAACGGATTTCGTCCATCTTGCTGTTGATGCCGGGCCCCACGACCTCCGTTTCTCCGGCGAATCCGAAATTCTTCAGATAGTCGATCCGTTTCTTGGTTTCGGCATCGTGCATGACCATCGCGCCGCCCTCGATCGTGTTGAAGACCTTCGTGGCGTGGAAACTGAGCGTGGACAGGTCGCCTTCATTCAGGACGCTCTTTCCGTCGGCTTCGACACCGAAGGCGTGGGCCGCGTCATAGATGACTTTCAGTCCGTATTTGTCCGCGATTTCCTTGATTCGCGCCGTGTCGCAGGGGCGCCCGTACACGTGGACGGGCATGATGGCCGTGGTCTTGGGGGAAATGGCCGCCTCGATCCGGTCCGGGTCGATATTGCCGGTGGCAGGGTCGATGTCCACGAACACGGGACGGCAGCCGTTCCACCAGATGGAGTGCGTCGTGGCGACGAAACTGTAGGGTGTCGTGATGACTTCTCCGGTGATGCGGAGCGCCTGCAGGGCCGTCAGCAGCGGGAGCGTTCCGTTGGTGAACAGGCTGATATAGGGAACTTTGAGGTATTCGCAGAGGGCCTGCTCCAACTTTTGGTGGAACGACCCGTTGTTGGTGATCCATTTGCTGTCCCAGATCTGGCGGAGAGATTCGTTGAATTCGTCCAAGTCCGGCAGCAGCGGAGACGTCACAGTCGTTATTTTTTCCATGATAGTTTCTTCAGAAAGAACCGTATTTTCCAGCTGGCCTTCGTCAGGGCCCAGACCATCCGTTGGACCGGCGTGCAGTCGCCGTATTTGCGGAAATAAAGGTCTGCGCTTTCCAGGTTGCAGCGTTGGAGGAACAGATTGTCGGACATCCGGGTGCTGTGGCCGCCCAGATGGATGGCTTGGACCCGCGGATCGCAGTAATTCTGCAGGCCGATGCGGCATAGGCGCTTGTAGAGGATGATCTCTTCATAATACAGGAAAGTCCCCGGGTCGAAACCCTTGATTTCCTGAAGCGCCTCTTTTGTGCAGAAGAAGCAGGAACCGCTCGGGTAGTCGATGGGGAAGACTTCCCCTTTCTGGAGCAGGTCCGGCTGGATGGACAGGAGATTCTGTTTTCGGGCATTCTTCGTCAGGCGTCCTTTCCGGTTGCGGTTGTGGAGCAGGAAAGGAAGCATGATGTTCCAGTTGGAGACGAATTTGCGCGCAAAGCAGTAGTCGATGGTCTTCCCGTTCCGTTTGAGGAGGGTCGGGGTGATGATGCCGCAGCGATCCAGCCTGGAGGCGTCCTCCATCAGGACGGGAATGAGATCGTCAACAAAAAGGATATCGTTGTTAATCAGAAGGATATGGGTGATTTCGGGATCCCGGAAAGCCCATTCCAGGCCGATGTTGTTCCCCCGTGCATAGCCGACGTTGTCGGGGTGCAGTACCAGCGTGGCTCTCCCCAGAACGGAGGAAGAATCCGCGGCGTTCGCTTTCCGGTACGATCCCGGGAAAGCGCTCTCGAAAAAGGCGTCCATCGCCTGCCACGGGTGCTCGGGGGAGGATCCGTTGTCCACCACGATATACTTGACCGGAGCGGTATTGACCCGTTCGAGGCTTTCGATGCACTGGACCGTGTCCTGCGGGTTGTTGTAGTTGAGGATGATGACGCCGGTATACATGGAGTCTAGCGTTTCAGAAGGCCTTTTTTCCGGAGGAAATTGCCGATGGCGTCATAAATGTACACCCTCTCGGAGGCGGAGCAGCCCAGATATAGGACGGAAGGTACCGTGCAGGCGACGCAGAGCGTCCCCGTCAGCAGGAAGCGCCACCAACCATAGGGGAGGAACAGGACGCAGAGGAGGGGAAGGATGGTGGAGCAGACGATGACTTTCGCTTCCGGGAAATAGATATCCCGGATCAACTCCCGATAGGAGTAGGTCATCTTCTGCATCGTGAAATGGTGAGTCACGAAGATGTTGACAATCTGGCATGCGATGGTGACCAGATAGACGATGATCGGTGTGCAGCCCATTTTCAGCAGGATCCAGCAGACGGGGAACTGGAGCAGGATGACGAGACTCATCACCAGCTTGAAATTCCGGACGTCGCCGGAGGCGTGCTGAACGTTGATGAAAATCGTGAAGAACAGGCCGATGAGGTTCGAAATCAGCGCCAGCCGGTTGAAGTCGACCGTGTACTTCGGGACCTCCTTGAGCCAGAGGTTGAACACGAAATCCGCCTCCAGGATGACCGGCAGGGAGATGATGAACAGGATGTAGAAGGCGAACCGCGACCCCCGGTAGGTCAGATATTTGACATAGTCCATGTCCTTGTTCGCATAGGCCTTGGTGATCTGGGGCGTCAGCGCGATCGTGAAATTGTTCACGAACATGGCGACGGACCGTTGGACCGTGTTGGACAGCCCTCTCGCCGCATTGACGGCCGGGCCGAAGAAAATGTTCATCAGGACGTTGACACCTTGGCCGCTGAGCGTGTTGGAGATGCTGGAAACGAAATTCCATCCGGCATATCCGAACATTTCCTTGAACAAAGGAGGGTCGAAAAACAGCTTGAACCGGCACTCGGGGAAGTTGACGGCGGCGTAGATGATGGTGAACGCATTCAGGAGCAGCGAGATGAGGGTCCAGACGATCGTATACAGGATCAGGCGGTCGAGCGTATAGGAACCGAAGGTCAGGAACAAAGCCAGGGCAAGGCGCAGGATGGCTTCTGCGACACTGATGAACGCGTAGATGCCCATCCTTTCATGGGCGATGATGGCGGAGTTGAAGGAGGATGAGACCAGCGAGCCCATCACCATCACGATCGAGCAGAAAAACGCCCATAGAGCCGCCGTCTCGCGCCCGTCCGGAATCGTCATCTTGTTGGAGACGAACCAATCGCCGAAGGTGAGGGCAAGAATCAGGATGATCAGCGAGAAACCGATCATCAGGTTCAGCGACATCGCGAAGACTTCTTTCTGTCGCTTGAAGTTTCCCGTTCCCTGTTCGAAAGTCAGGAAACGGCTGATGGCTGAAGAGAGCGACCCCGTAACCAGCGCGAACATGCCCGCGAAGCCGCCCACGGCATTGTTGATGCCGTAGTCGTCCACGCCCAGCGCCGCCAGGAAGAGCCGGCTGCTGTACAGGGACACGATCAGGCAGAAGATGGACCTGAAGTACAGGAACATCGTGTTCTTCGCCAGTCTCCGGGTATTGTCTTTCTTGCTTTCGCTCATGGATGGGAAATGTCAGCAGACCGCCACAATGCTTATGGAGGAGTTACACGTTCCGGATGACCTTGGCAGGTATCCCGGCCGCGACAGAATAGGGCGGGACGTCTTTCGTTACCACGGAGTTGGCGCCAATGATTGCACCCTCCCCGATGGACACGCCGGACAGGATGGTCACTTTGTCTCCGATCCAGACGCGGTCGCCGATGGTTATTCCGCCCTTGGATACAAGCGGACGCCGGATGGGAGGGATGTCCAGGGTCTCTCGGTCGATGTTTCCGTGGTTATGGTCCTCCACAAGGACGAATCGGCCCATCAAGACGTCGTTTCCAATCTTGATGGAAACTGCCGCCCCGAGATGGCAGTAATCGCCGATCGACGTCCGGTCTCCGATGGTGATGGAAGGTGTCTGAGTAAGCTTCTTGAACGCCTCCAGCACGCAGTGATGGCCGATGTGGACGTCGTCGCCGATTTCCATGCAATGCGCGTTGGTCAGGTTGTCGATCTGAAAGACTGTCGATCGTTCACCGAACCGTCTGAACTGGCGTCGGATCCATTTCAGGTACAGGTTGTCCTTTCTCTTTTTGAAACGCGCGTATATTTTCGCCGGATGCATGGGCCCTAAATATTATTCAAAAGGTCTTGCCCAATAATTCCTTATCGGACAAGACCTTGAATATCAGCCGAGTGATATGGCTTCCGCTTATTTCAGGCGGAACTCGATACGGCGGTTCTGGTGACGGAGCTCCGCGGTGGAGTTGTCCGTGGCAGGACGGGACTTGCCGTATCCGATCGGAGTCAGGCCGCAGGTCACACCCTGGTTCTTCAGGTAGGTGATCACGGTGTTGGCACGGTTCTCGGAAAGGGTCTGGTTGTAAGCCTCGGTACCCACGCTGTCGGTGTGGCCTTCCACGATGATGTCAGCCTTCGGGTGGTTCTTGAGGATGTCGGCGACCTGGTTCAGCACAGGGATGGCCTCCGGAGTGAGGGTGTACTTGTCGAAGTCGAAGAGGACGATGTCGCCCAGGATCTTGTTGATATCGTCGATGTCACGCTGGACATACACGGTGTCGATGCGGACCTTCTCGACGACGACTGTGTCGGTCTTGTACTTGTAAACTTCCACAGGAACCTCGACGCGCTCGATAGCAGGCTTCGGACGGGCGATGTTGATCGCGAGGCCGAGGGTGCCGGTCAGGGTGTAGGCCATGCTGCGGCGGCCATCGTTGAACAGACGGTTGGTGTGGGCCATGGCCTTGAGGTCAGGGACGATCGCGACGCGCTTGGCGATACGGATCGGGGTCATGAGGCCGATACCACCAGCAGCGCCAACCTTGTCGATATTGAGAACACCTGCGTGGATGTAGGGGATGAACCAGTCGCGGACACCGAAGAGAACATCCAGGTGACCATAGTCAAAGCGGTTTCTGCCGTAGTCAATGTACTTGTTGGAAGTGCCGAGGCCCTGGTAGCCGGCGCGGAAACCGGCGAAATCGTTGAACCACTTACCGACATACACGTCAAGGGCGGTGCCGGCGCCGTGGTGGGAATTCTCGCGGTTCTCATACTTCTGCCCGTCGTGGGTGAAGTTCATACCGCCGCCGATGCCGACGAACCAGTAGTTGTTTCCGTCGTTCTGCGCGAAGGCGGAAATGCTCGCGGCCAGCGCGATGCTGAGGGTAATGAAAATCTTTTTCATCGGGTTATTGTGTTTTTTGGATTAGCGGAAACGATAGAGGATACCCAGGCTCAGGGAAGCGCGGAGGTCGAACGGGAAACCGGCATAACCGGTACCGGCCGTATGGTCGATCTCATCCGGCTCAAGACCGTTGAACCAGTCGTTGTAGGCCTCTCCGCAGAGGTCGGCGAAGATACCGAAGCCACCCTTGAAGTTATACTCTGCGATGGCACCGGCACGCATGCCGAAGACGGTGTTTTTCTCATTGATGTGCTGCCAGGGGTGGAATTTCTCTTCAGGCTGCCAGGCGACCGTACGCTGCTCGCCGTAGCCCTGCGGCTTGGTGAAACCGAAGGAATGGCCCACGCCCATACCGAGGTACAACTTGGGGGTGAAAGCTCTCTCGATGGCATTCAAGCCATTGAAATTCAAGACCAAGTCGCAGAAACCGCTGATGTTCTTGAAATCATAGGGATAGAACATATTGTGGGACTGCTTGTAGTTGCCGGCAGAGCGGTTGAGGCCGTAGCTCACGGAGCCACGAAGTCCCCAGGTTTCGTTGAAGTCGTAACCCACAGCCGCGGCGGCCGTATAGGTGATGAGCTTGGAACCGACCTTTTCCCAACGGTAAGCAAACGCATTCTCATTGGACTGGTACATGGGACCGCCCTGGACGGAGACATACCACCTGCCCGTAGGATTGAACTCCTGGGCGGACAGCACACTCGCCCCGAGGATCAGGGCAGCGCAGATAGCAAGAAACTTACGCATAGTTTTGTATTGTATTTAGTTAATTCCGGAATCGGAGAGCCTTTTACGGCTTCGCCCTTGCCCACCCTCTGGCAGGCACTGGAAAAAGACTACGAAATGGGAATCCATTTCATAACGCAAAGGTAAGCGGAATTTTGTTGAATTCCAAATCTTTTCCGGAAAGAAAAGTCAGAACCGTCGTCCAGAGACGATGTTCAGGAAGGTGAGACCCAGAACTTTAACGTCAAAAAAGATCGAGTGGTTGCGGAGATAATACAGGTCCAGATCCAGCCGAGTGAGCATCTTTTCCAGCGTGTCGGTGTAGCCGTTGTAGAGGGTGGCGTAGCTCGTCACACCCGGCCGGATCTGGTAAAGATACTTGTACCGCGGATTGCGTTCCATAATCTGGTCGATGTAAAATTGCCGCTCCGGGCGGTAGCCGATGAAGGACATGTCGCCCTTGAAGACATTCCACAGTTGCGGAAGTTCATCCAGGTGATGCAGGCGGAGAAACTTGCCGACTTTCGTCAAGCGGGGATCGTTGTCTCCGCTGTACAAGGCCGGGCAACCGGCCGCTTCGGCATCCGTCCGCATGGACCGGAACTTAAGGATGTCGAAGGGCTTTCCACCTTTACCGATGCGTTCCTGCCGATAGATGACCGGCTTGCCGTCTTCCATCCGGATGGCCAGGGCACAGAGAGCCATCAAGGGGGAGAAGATTATGAGAAGAACCCCCGAAAGCGTGACATCAAATGCCCGTTTGAAGCCGTATCCCGCGAGGGTCATCGGGCTCTTTACCGGCACTGTGGTTTCCTTTTTCCCGGCATTCTCCTCTTTTCGCTTCAAGGTCTCCCAATCCATCGGGAACAGGATGGTATCGATACCTCCGAGACGCCACTGCAGGGCGTACAGGTCGTCGGTGTCTTCCCAGAAATAGACAATATGGTCATCGATAACTTGTCCTTCCTTCTCCCTGTTGGTAGTCAGGAAGCCCACCACTTGATATCGCCCTGAAGTTTCAGCTTCTGCCGCGAGTCGCACGGAGGCACTTCCCGTCCCGGCGACCAGGGCCGTGCTTCGGCCGATGTTCCGGCTTACGGCCCGCTCCTCCCGGCGCAGCGCCGTGAAGATGTATCGCGGGGTCAGCATCAGACCGATGGAAAGCAGGATGTCGACGACGACGGCCAGCCAGCAAAGCTCACGGGCGGGGAGCTGAACCAACCCAAAGACCAGTAGGGCAGTAAGAATCAGGTCTTTGACAATAACGCAGACACCTAATGTTCCTAACGCGTTTATATTCAAATACCGGAGTTCCAATTTCCAAATACCGGACAGGAAGCCGCCCGCCAAGGTGCCGACCACAGCGCCCCCCAGCCAAATCCAAACACGGGAAGAGAATCCAGGAATCGGATCCGTGAGCCATCGGACGATCAGTATGGACAGTAAAGAGGCAACTATAGATAATGCAAGGTCTTGGATGATCACCAGTCGCCTGCCGGGAGAATAGTCTTTCTTGTCAGTTTGCAACATATTCCTTGTCTTTTCAAGACTTCATCATAAGAATATTATGCAAAATTAGAACAAATTCTTTTTAATTTCAAAAAAAAGAGAGCGCAGCAAGAAATGCGCTCTCTTTTTGGGGAAGGATTATTACTCCTGTTTCATATGTACATCCAACTGCGGGAACGGGAAGAAGATGCCGTGCTTGGGAAGCTCTTTGCAGATGCTCTCGTTGAGCCAGTAGGATACTTTCTTGTAATCGGCCGCGAGCACCCAGACGCGCAGTTTAATCTGTATGGAACTGTCCTGCAGCGCATTCACATAGACTTTCGGTTTCTTGGCGCCGGGCGTCGTCTCGTCCATGATCTTCGGCTGCTGCTTGACCAGTTCGAGCAGAATCTCCCGGACCTGGTCGATATCCGTGTTGTACGGGACACTGAATTTCAAGCTCAAGCGGTGGGGATTCCGGCAGCTGTAATTGTCGATGGTCCCGTTGGAGAGCGTCCCGTTGGGGATGGTGATCTCCCGGTTGTCCGTCGTCACGATCTTCGTATGGACGATGTTGATCTCGGAGACCCGGCCGAAAATGCCTTGCGCGTCGATGAAATCCCCGACCTTGAAGGGCTTGAACGCCAGGAGGATCAGCCCGCCCGCGAAATTCTGGACGGCGCCGCTCATGGCCATGCCGATGGCCATGCCACCGGCCGCCAGCAGGGCCGCGATGGACGTCGTGTTGATGCCCAGCGTGCCCACCATGGACAGGATGAGAACGATCCACAGCAGCGCCGTCACCACGCTCTGGACGAACGATGCGATCGTCGTGTCCGCCCCCTTCTTGGCGAATCCCTTGGCGATGAGCTGCTTGGTCTTCCGGATCAGCCACGCGCCGACGATGTAAATCGCAACGGCGAGGAGGAGTTTCAGCCCGAATTTGGCGACCGAGGACAACGTCCCTTCCAGTAGTTCATTGGTGGGCGTCGACTTGATGGTCTCCACGAGCTGCGCCCCTTTCGTGACCAGCGTATCGGCCGACAGCTTCTCCGCGGCCGGAGGAACGGTTTGAAGTAAATGGATAAACATAGATGTCAATCAAATTGGAAACAGGGGTTATTTCCCCAGTACCGGACGGACGGAGAAACCATTACAGCGATATCCCGGATCGTACTTGACGTCCAATCTCTCTATGTTCGAGCTAAAATACAAGAACCAGGATAGATATGGTTCCGTCTCGTACACGGAAGAAGACCAGTAGTATCCATAGCCGCCCACGCCCGAAGAAGTCTTCATCGAACTGTATCCGGCAGCGGGAAGGAAGATACTGTTGCCATTTCTGGAAACATTGTAGCCGTTCACCCCGTCCTGAGCAGTCCATACCCACGTACACTTGGTCTTGAGTTCCACCCATTCCTCATGGGTGGGCATACGCCACTTGCCGCCAAGCTTGATGTTTGCCACATCGTCCTTGAGTTCCAGGACGGTCTTTCCATCCGGACTGCCCGTGCCACCCCAAAAATCACTCTTGTCGGCAGGGCAATACTTGATCAGTCGATTATAGGCATAGCAAAGCTGATACGTCTCCCACACATACTCATCCTTCACCTCCTTCTCGCCGAAAGCATAGTGATAACCATATTCGCCCGGGGCGGTCGCGCCCAGATTGAATGAGGACCATTTGACCGAAAGGCCCAGGTCAACCGCATCCGGTGTTCGAATGAATTTCGTAAAAGGAAGAGTGACCGCCTGTAAATTTCCAACCTTGTTAAGTTGTTTCGTTCCAGGGGAATACTGGACAGCGTTGGAGAGGGAATAGACACCACCCCGCTTGGGAATCAAGGTAAGATTGATGTCCTCGGTGATCTCGCTATCGTTGAGGCGTACGAAATAGAACACGGCCTCGCCGCCAGAAGCCTGAGCGGAAGCGTAATAGCCCGTACCCTGGCCGGTCAGACTGACGGAGCCATCCGTGCCGCCGGCAAGCTGGAAGCCGGTCGGGACAGCCAGACTGCCCTTGCCTGTCTCGCAGAGAAGGGCATACTCTCCCCTCGGGACATTGGTCAGGGTAATCTGGAAATCGGTCAGGAAATGCCAGTCGCTGATGGACGCCGTCAAGAGATTGTCAACCACCTTGTAAGGGATGTTCTGGCTACAGGCCTGCAGATCCGACCAGTAAACCTGGCTGCTGGGCTTTCCATCGGAAGAAACACTCTCTGACGTGTACTGATAAACAGCCTGACCGGAACGGGAGAATGCGGCCCCATAGGTCGAGATATCGTTCCGGCCGCCATAGACCACATGGAAGGTTCCCTCATCGGCGAGTTGGCAGCCCTTGCGGAGCGCGCCGGACTTCCAATCTGTCCCATCATAAGTCAGGGAAAGGTCCGGCTCCGGTTGCGTGATCGGAGAGAACCAGAGATAAAGAATATCGCCCACTTCCCATCCTTTCTTCACCGCACGCGTGCCTTGGTCTGGATCGGCAACCGTAAAACGGAAAGTAATCCCGGTTGTCTCCCCCAGGGATATTTCCTCCTTGCCGCAGGAAAAGAAAAGCGCGACCGGCAACAGAGTTGCCAAAAGGATAAGTATCTTTTTCATAGTCCAGGACCTCCTGATTACCAGTTATCTTCTCCGTCACCACCTTCGTAAGGATTGGTAACAGTCACATCATTTTCCCCAGACAAGATGTTAGATTCATACATCATCGTTAAAAGCTCCGATTCGGGTTGCTCATACGCTATTTTTCCGTCTTTCATATCAGTTCACTGCCAATTAATAAGAGAAGAGGTTAATCTGCCGCTACGATGCGGGATGCATATTCTTTCCAACCGTCCGCCTTCTTGTAGGCGGAAACGGAAGAAGAAGGAACATAAATCGTAAAAGAACCGTCAAGCCTCAAGAAGGCGCTTCCGCCCAGTTCGGGCGGCGTGGAGCCCTTGAAGACCAGACTACGAAGAGAGGTACAGTTATAGAACGCATAGGTCCCGATACTCAGGACCGAGGCCGGAATCGTTACGGATTCCAACCGGGTACAATACTTCATGACGGAGGGGCCGATGGCTTTTGTCCCAGAGGGAATGGTATACTCCGTGAGGCCATTGGGCGCAAAGGCGACAAGTGTCCCTTCCACAAGGAGGCAACGCCCATCGGAACTAGCGAGGGGCGACTCGAAAGCCTGCAGCGCGCCACACCGCGAGAAAACCCCGTCCCCAAAGGAAACAAGAGAGACCGGCAAGGTAACACGCGACAGGGCATAACAATTGTAGAACGCCGATTCGCCCAACGAAACAAGCCCTTCGGGAAGGGAAATGCTCCGGAGCGAAGAACAGCCGCTGAAGGCTTCTTTGCCAATGCTCGCAACCCGGGCAGGAAGAATCATTTCCATCAGCGAAGTACGGTTGAAGAATGCCTTATCGCCCAGTTTGAGGACGGAAGACTCGAACACGAGCTCTCCCCATCCATCCACGAAAGAATTGGAAACCGGCCGCCCGGTACCGTCGAAGGCATAAGGCTCCAGCAACTGGTCCTGATAGGTCTTATACCAAATCATGTTGGACGGCTTCAGGACTTCAACCGAACACTCCGCTTTCTTGGTTCCATCCTCCTTCGATACGACCGTGATGACCGTCTGTCCGACGGACAGGCCCGTAACAAGCCCATCCTGCGACACCGTAGCCACGGACTCGTCGCCGCTGGACCACACAACCGAAGGATCAGACGCGTCGGCAGGCAGGACAGTCACCGTCAATTGCCCGGTCTGCCCTTTCTCCACGGACAGGGAGGTCGGGTCGATTGTAACGGACGTCACATTCACATGAGCGGGCGTCACCGTTACGGTGCACACAGCCTGTTTACCGCCGTCATTCGTCGTCACAGTAATGCTTGCCTTTCCTGCAGCCACAGCCGTCACCTCGCCGGAACCCGAAACAGAGGCGACGGCCGCGTTACTGGAAGCCCATGAAACAGTCTTATCCGTAGCATCCGCAGGCAAAACATCAGCCGTCAGCGACGCCTTCTTTCCGGACACAAGTTCCAGCGAAGACGGGGTAACACTAACCGATGTTACCGTCACTTTCGCTGGTTCATCCGGCACCTCAGGCACCTCAGGCGCCGATTTCCCGCAGCCAACGGAAACACCCGCCAGCACGCAGGACGCCACAATAAGGGATAATAAATGTTTCATAGACAGACAAATTTCAAAAGAGGGAGGCAGTTGCCTCCCTCTTTAAAAAACACCGGTACTAC
>JAEEGL013883608.1_pt1 | contig 21812 bp, 18 predicted proteins | sample 9134231 | NCBI WGS metagenome assembly JAEEGL01 (sample SAMN16246548, study PRJNA631951) | gut metagenome | biome: gut microbiome; feature: rumen; material: fiber-attached | host: Bos | place: Iran: Karaj | collected 2018-10
ATGGTGAAAAGATGGAATTAGCGGCAAAGAATATCGAAGACTTTTTTGAGATAATTCAATCTATACATCAAGATACTTTCCCAAATAGAGTTGAAGAAATAACTATCAAACCAACGAGGCTATGGAAAAAGAACAAAAAAGTGGAAACCACTTGAAGCGCAAGACCCATACCATTCGCGATGCCGCATTAGAGGCTATGATGGTAAGCAGTGAATTGTCGGGACGGGAAGAATGCCAAGAGGCAATCAAGGGCTATATTAGGCTCATGCAAGCCAATGACAAGCCTATTTTCATCAACACAAAATACATTGTGTCTGTGGAACCCACAAAAATCGCTCGGTATCATCAAACAGAAGGTAGTCTATTAACACTTTCAGTCGGTGGTTCAGATGGACTTCAGACAATTAAGGTGATTGAACCGTGTGAGGTGGTACTGAAAGCCATAGAAAAATCAATAAGATGATAACTATGAACAATAGTCCGTTACAAAAAGGAATTTATGTCCACGGATTAGGCTCTGGAGCCAATACCGAAACACTCCAATCCATGCAAAAGCATTTGCCAATGTTCGACTGGTATGCCGTGGAAGTTAATGAAGATTTGGCACAGTCGGTTAAAATCATCAATGCTGCAATCGAAACCTACAGGCCCTATGTATTGCTTGGAACCTCGTTGGGTGGACTGTATCTAATGTATGTAAATATTGGTGAGGCTTTTCGTATCATCTGTAATCCAGCTTGCAATATTGCGGATCTTATTCGCAAATCGGTCGGGTTCGGCACTAAAGACTACTTCGTCCCACGGCAAGATGGAATACAGCAATATATCCTTGATGAAGGTGTGTGCCGCAGATTTGAGGAGTTTATCCAAACGCACAAACCAACATTCGGCAAACATGATTATGCCTTATTCTGTATTCACGATGAATTGATAGGCCCAGAAGGAGTACTGTCAAATCAGGCGATTTGTTTCGGCTATGGTTACACGATTCTTATTGAAAGGAAAGAGGGACATCGCCTTGGCAGCAGAGCGTTGAAGTTGATTCGAAAACAAGTTTTCTCTCATTAAACAGAAAAATACAATGAACAAAATGACTGATTATCAAAAAGAAAAGTTCTACGGCATTTATAAGACTTCGCTGGGCGCGATTCTATCACGGAATGAATTTGCATACGGAACTGGCAAAGAACAGGCTATTCTGGATGCTTTGAAAATCGCAAACACTTCAATAGCTATCCTTACTGACGGGAACAGCATAAAAGAACCATCTGCTATTATGGAAGATATTAATAATGAATGGGAAACCATAAAAGAACATCTGCAATAATAACCAAAGATGCCAATGAATCCGTTTGATAAACAATATTCACCAAGAGGCGAAGTAGATAAGGAAATCATAAAGAAAAAGGTCTTTGCATACTGTTGCCTTGAGGAATACACAGGAATATATCAAGATAAAGACATCGATCCTGATTGTTTGTCTGCATGGGAAGCGTTCAAACAGGTAGATTTTGACTTGGACAGGTTCTTTCTTGAAAAATGTTACCTGCTGATCCCTGATAGTCATATACGATGCCAGATCTTGGTGGAATGTCTTCGATTGGTCAAACCAATTTCAGATTACATCATCGAATGGATGACAGGCTATCTGGACTTCGGTTCGATAGATGATGATGCCTTTAAGTATTTATATATTTGTCGAAAAGATGAGGAAATATGGGATATGCTTGCTTTTGGCATTGGCAATATTGAGTCATTGTTTCTATGGTATATGGGCATCGACACATTTCCTACTTATACGGTGGCGTGTGATAGCGTTTTTCAAGGCAAAAAGGATGAACCAAAGGCAAAAAGGATGATAAACTACATATTGACCGAATCTCCATACACGACCGAAGAAGTACGAACTGAAATACTTAAGCAAATGGAATATGATGATTTGAGTAGGTATGTTATTGACAGAGACAAGGGTGTGGATCGGTACAGGGAACAGGCCGAACATAAGAAAGTGGATTCCTTATGGCAAGAATGGCGTTTGCTCTCTATGAGTAGCGACCAACAATTAAGAAAAAAGGCCGTGAAATATTTGAAAAGAGCGGCAGAGATGGGCCATCCTGAAGCCAAAAACGAATTAGACTTTTTGAAAAGAGCAATGTAGATTGATATTGAGTATAACAGATAAGAATTAACCCATGAAAAACATAACATTGTGGATTCGTATGGTTTTGTTCTTTGCAGTATTGTTGAGCTGCAATAGGACAGAACAGCTCAAGTCAAAGATTGATTATTATGGTATTCCCACTACAGCAAAGCTTGTTGCGGAAGACTCTCATTATGCTGTGTTTACCAATGTTGAAGCATACGATGACGATTCTATCGGAATTTGGCCTCCTCTTGAACAGGTTTCGTTATGGGCTTACGACAAGCAAAAACAAAAATCGGAGATGATGCTTCTGACCCATCTAGATACTGATGGCACCAGATACAACACAACCGAATCCTTCACCATGCCCGCCGATACCATTCCAACGATTCAGCGCGTTACCATCATTTCCTATCCTGATGAAAACCTAAAACTGTTGGTGGAAGGATGCTGTGATTATAGGAATGTGGAGAGTTTTATCGTTGAACTTGGAAAGAAAGAAGCTATATGCTTGCCGACAAATAGAGGTTTTATTGGGCTTAGCGAGGAAAATCAATTCCTTATTATGCAAAGCTATGAGTATTATCCCTGTGGCGGTAGATACAACCGTATTGAAGCCTTCGATTGCGAAGGCAAACGCATCTGTTCGATGGACGCAAAATTGGAGGAATATGCCAATTATCCATCAATCGAAGAATTGTGTGAAATGGATGATTGATTATCCCCCGCCCCAAACAAATCAAAGGTTAGATCCTACACGGAATCAGTCGCATTCCGACCCTTCACATAGATTTTCGCTATACAGTTTTCGTCCAACATGCTCCAACAATCATCCTGATACTCAGTGGCATTCACATAAACAACCTCGTCTGAATCACATCAATGGCCGCTCTCCTTGAGTCCCGCTTGTCGATTGACAATCGGACAGGATTGATTGTCATTTTTTTAAACAAAAGCCTTTCGCATATGGCGGGAACTGCATATCTTTGCGAAGTGAAAAATGTGTCGTATTTGCGACCAATTGTCCTTGAAATTCTGTAAACAACTGATTATCAATGGGAGGTTGCGGGAGGTTCATTCTCCTCCATCTCCACAGTATTTTCAAATACCAATCACTATGATCAAAATCATTGCAACCAGCGACTGGCACTTGGGCAACCTGTTTCACGGAAACGACCGACTGCCGGAACACACGCATTTCCTAAACTGGCTTTTGGACCAAATCAATACCCACCAGCCCGATGCCCTGCTCGTGGCGGGCGACGTGTTCGACAATGGCAACCCCTCAGCAGCCGCCCAATCAGCGTATTACGAGTTCTTGGCCGATGCCACGCAAGCTTGTCCACAAATGCAAGTCGTCATCACCGCCGGCAACCACGACTCAGCAAGTCGGCTGGAAGCACCACGTCCCATGCTCACACGCCACAGGGTGGAGATTCGTGGCACCGTGCATCGCAAATGGAAGCAATCCACCGAAAACGAAGAAGGCTATTGGCAAGTGGATTATGACGATCTCCTGATTCCCGTGAACAACAGCGATGGAGAACAAGTCGTGGTGCTGGCTGTGCCCTACCTTCGCAGCGATGTAGTGCAAAACGCCAACTACTCGCAGGGCGTCAATATTTTCCTGCATACCATAACCGACCGCGCAAGGGAGCTTTATCCCGGCCAAACCTTGGTGATGATGGCCCATATGTACGCCAAAGGTGCCGATATCGCAAAGAGCGACTATAGCGAGAAAATCGTCATCGGCGGCCAAGAAGAAGTGAATATGGAAGGTTGGACCGACCACCCCGACTATCTGACCTGCGGCCACATCCACAAACGCCAACACATCTGGAATACCGATTGGGCACGCTATTCGGGAAGCGTCTTGCCTATGTCGTTTGCCGAAAAAGACTACACTCACGGCGTTGACCTCGTGACTTTCGAGGTGGGTCGACATCCCAAAGTGGAACAAATCGTTTACGAACCTCAGCACAAACTCGTGGTTTTGCCCGACGACGACGCCGAACTCTCGCCAGCCAAACTCAAGACGCTCATCAAGAAGGAACTTCCCGACCGACTTCACGAAAAGCCCGACGACGACTACTCCTATGTCGTCCTCAAAGTGAAAATGGACAAGGCAAACAACGATTACATTAGAGAACTTGAAGACCTGATGAACACGAAGAATGCCGTGCTTTGCAAAATCCAGAAAATCATGCCTCAAACTGATGTTTCCACCATCGTCGGAAGTCGGCAGATGAAAAGCCTCGACGACATCCTGAACCGCGACCCGATGGAGACCCTAAAAGAGGCTTATCTCATTAAACACGGCACCGATATGAACGTAGACCAAACTGCTTTGCTCACAGATTTATTAAGCGGCATCAAAAACGAATCAAACGACTGAACGACATGAAACTCATCAAATTGGAAATACTCAACCTCGCCTCGTTGGACAAAAAGGAAGGCGAAGTCATCAATTTTGAAAAAGGTGCCCTGGGCGAAAGCAGCATCTTCAGCATCGTCGGCCCGACGGGTAGCGGCAAATCAACCATACTCGATGCCATCTGCCTTGCTCTTTACAATCGCGCACCACGTTATCCGAAGAAAAAAGGCGACAGAAACCAGAGCATCGAAATCTACGGAGAGCCTGATACCACTGAAAAGAACCGACTTCCTCCCACCGACCCCCGCAACATCCTCACTCACGGCAAAAAGTTCGGCTATAGCAAGCTGACCTTTCTCGCCAACGACGGTTGCGTGTATCGTGCGGAATGGTCGGTGGCCTTCAAACAAAAAAACTACGAAAACGCCATCAAAACGCTCTTCAAAATCACCTACGTGAACGGCAAGCCCGTTGAAAAAGAAGCCGACTGGGAGCAACTGCCCAACATCATTGGCCTTGACTACGAGCAGTTCTTGCGTACCGTGCTCATCGCGCAAGGTTCGTTTGCCAATTTCCTCACCGCCAAGGAGGACGAGCGTTACGAGCTGTTGGAAAAACTCGTAGGCTGCGAGGAAACCTATTCACGCATCGCCCGAGAAATCAAAGCGATGAAGGACAAGGCCATGGAGGATTTCAGGAATATGAATTCTTCGGTTGCGGCCATAGAGCAAAATAAGCTCTCGGAGGAGCAATTACAACAGCTTCAAGAAGAAATCAGCCAACTTGAAGCCACGGAAAAGCAACTGGCCGATGCATTGCAAAAGGTGAAAGAAAGCCTGCAATGGTATGTCGACGATGAAGCCAAAGCCGCATCCGTCAAAGCACAAGAAGCCAAACTTAACGAGGCCAAGGAAGCGTTGGAGCAAATCAAAGACGACATCGAACAACTCGGCCTGCACGACGCTTTGGAACAAGCCATCGACATTTTGCGCGAAACCAAACGACTCGAAGCGGAAATCGAAAGCCTCGGAAGCAAAATCTCCACCAGCGAAGCCGAAATCAAAAAGATAGAGGAGCGTAAAAAACAGGAGGAGGACCTCTTGAGGCAACTGGAACAGAAAGCCGCTGAAATCAAAAAACTGATTGAGGAGAAAGCCCCGCATATCAAGGTCGCGCGTGAGCTGCTGACGAAGATTGACTCCACCAAGGAAACGCTCAAAGAACGCCTTCAAACGAAAGCAGAGGCCGAAAAGGAGTGGCAAGCCGCCCAAAAAGCCGTGTCAGACAATGAGGCACAAGTGAAAGCGGCGCAAGATGCAGTTGCTTCGGCCGTCAAGGCAATGAAAGAGACCGAGACAAAGGTCACAGAACAAAAAGAAGTGCTTCGTGTTGCCGTGGAAACCGCCCGTAAAGCCTTGGAGGATAAGAAAAAGGAAATCGAAGGAAAAGATGCCGATGAGCTGCAAAGCCACTCGACTCGTTCGGAAAAGGCTCTGATCGACTTGAAAAACGCCATCGATGTGTTGGGCAGGCTTGAAAAGGCACGTCAGGATAAAATAGCGAAGAAGGCAAAGCAAAGCGAGTTGGAGCGTAGAAACAAGAAGATAGACACCCTCTTAGCCCCTATCGACATTGAGACCCTGAGCAAAGAAGTGGAAACGCTACGCAGAAGCTATACCTTAATGTCAAGCGAAGCATGGGCGATGCATCGTTCCCTGCTCGAAGAAGGCAAACCTTGTCCTCTCTGCGGTGCTTTGGAGCATCCTTACACATACGATGCGGCCAAGTTTGAAGCGGTTGAAACCGAATTGAACTCTCTGCTGAAGTTAAAAGAGCAGAACTTGAAGGAAGATACGGAAACAGTAAACCGACTGACCAAAGAAAAGGAGGGCAATGTGAGGGAAATCGAGTCAAATTGTCAATGGTTGGTGGAATTGGACAAGGAAATGTCCAGCCTTGAAAACCAATGGAAGGAGTTGCTCAAACAACATCCCAAATTCCCGCAGACAAAAGAGGAACTGGAGGCGTTGCATCCTGCCTTCATCAAAAGGTGCCAGGATGCCAATGCCGCATTGAAGGCATTTAACAAGGCGCAAGCTGAGATTGCTACGCTGACCACAAAAAAGGAGAACGCCGAAAAGGCATTTTCTAACTATGATCAAACCTCGCGCGAGCTGATGGATAAAGCGAAAGAAACGTGTACCAATGCTGAAACCGCTTTGGCATCAACGAAAGCCCAAACGCCCAATCTCACCGACCAGCAAACTGAAAAGAAATCGGCTTTGGACAAAGCCATTGCGGTATGGACAGAAGCAAAGGAAAGATTGGAAAACTTACAAAAGCAATTCCAAGCCGAACTCGATGGCGAACAGCCTGATGCCGTTGAAGCCCGATTGGAGAAAGCCAAGGAGGACAACGAAGATGAGGTGAGCAAAAAGAAGAATGGCATCGTACTATTGGACGGCAAGAGAAAGGAGGTGGGTGGCGTGTTGGCCTCATTGAAAGAACAACGTGAGCATGATCAGTCGCAACTGGAGTCAAAGAAAACGGCGCTTCAGCAATGGACGGATGCCTATAACGCGGAAGAAGAACGCATCAAGACCATCCAAATAACCGATATCGAATCAGTAAGCGCTGTCCCTAACGAACGCTGGGAGGCCATCAGACGTAAGAAACAGGTGCTCAACGATGCGGCCGTGTCGGCCACTTCATTGCTGGAGAGTGCCAAGAAAGCACTTGAGGAGCATCAAAAGACCCAACCCGAAAAGACACGCGATGAACTGACACAAGAGCGTGACGAGTTGCAAGGCCGTGAACCCAATGAAGCACTCATTAATGCCCGCACAAAGATGAAAAACCACCAAGATGCTGTGGCGCAACTCGGTAGCAATGCTGCCGAACTGGATCGTTTGACGAAACTGAAAGACGACTGGACGGACATCACCGATGCCATCGGCAGCGATGGAAAGACACTCCGCAAGATTGCGCAATGCTACACTTTGAGCTTCCTCATCGAACATGCCAATGCTGAAATCCGTAAGTTCAACAACCGATACGAACTGACTCAAGTAAAGCATTCGTTGGGCATCCGCGTCATCGACCACGACCGTGCCGACGATGTGCGCGACATCACATCGCTTTCGGGTGGCGAGACTTTCATCGTCAGTTTAGGTCTTGCCTTGGGCCTCTCCTCGTTGTCGTCGCGCAATGTCTCGTTTGAGAATTTGTTCATCGACGAAGGTTTCGGCTCACTCGACCCCGACACTTTGTCCACCGTCATCGATTCACTTGCCATGCTCCAGTCGAAACAAGGCAAGAAAGTAGGTGTCATCAGCCACACCGACACTATGAGCGAGCGGATCACGACTCAGATACGCGTCGTCAAAAACGGCAATTCGGGGAGTAGCCAAATTAAATTCTATCCGTAGATGGATAAACAGGGCAAGGATTGTCTAGACTTGACCTAAATTCTTGTTTTGAACACAAATGCCATCGAACTTGGTGGCATTTGCATTTTTAGGCCTGCTTTACCTCCACAATCGAAAAATTGACCCGCTTCGTATCGTCGATTCAAAAGAATTCCGTACCTTTGCAGATTAATTAAAACCATAACTGCCATGGCACTTGATAATGAAAAATTTGTTGGTGAAGGTCTGACCTATGATGATGTCTTGTTGGTCCCTTCCTATAGTAACGTCCTTCCTCGTGAGACAAGCTTGAAGACCAAGTTCTCACGCCATATCGACCTCAACATTCCCGTTGTCTCTGCCGGTATGGACACCGTCACTGAGAGCCGTATGGCCATCGCCATTGCCCAGGAAGGCGGCATCGGCGTGTTGCACAAGAATATGACCATAGGCAAGCAGGCTGCAGAAGTGCGCAAGGTGAAACGCGCCGAAAACGGTATGATCAGCGACCCCGTGACCATCCATGTTGACGCCACCGTAAAAGATGCCCTTGACCTGATGAGTGAATACCATATCGGTGGCATCCCTGTGGTGGACAGCCTAAATGTGCTCGTCGGCATTGTCACTAACCGCGACCTGCGTTTCGAGCGTGGCCTAAACCGCCCCATCGCTGAAGTGATGACCAGCAAAAATCTCATCACGACCAACGAGGTGTCTTTCGAGAAAGCTGCCGACATCCTACAGGAACACAAAATCGAGAAACTTCCCGTGGTCGACAAGGACAACCACCTTGTTGGTCTCATCACTTATAAGGACATCATCAAAGTGAAGGCTCGCCCCAACGCCTGCAAGGACTCACGCGGTCGTTTGCGCGTGGCCGCAGCCGTAGGCATTGCTTCCAACACCCTTGAACGCGCCGCAGCTTTGGTCGACGCGGGTGTGGATGCCTTAGTAGTCGACACAGCCCACGGCCATTCGCAGGGTGTTATCGATATGGTGCGTAACTTGAAAACCAACTATCCTGAAATTGACATCGTGGCAGGCAACATCGCCACTGCCGAAGCTGCCAAAGCCTTGGCTGAGGCAGGAGCCGACGCCATCAAGGTGGGCATTGGCCCCGGCTCCATCTGCACCACGCGTGTTGTGGCTGGCATTGGAGTACCGCAACTCACGGCGGTTATGGACGTGGCTAAAGCTTTGGAAGGCACTGGTATACCGCTTATCGCTGATGGTGGCATCCGTTACACGGGCGACATCGTGAAGGCCTTGGCTGCTGGAGCATCTTCCATCATGGCAGGTTCGCTTTTCGCTGGCGTGGATGAATCGCCGGGCGACACCATCATCTATGAAGGCCGCAAGTTCAAGACCTACAGAGGTATGGGCTCATTGGAGGCTATGCAGCAAGGCTCAAAGGACCGCTACTTCCAAGACAACGTGGAAGACGTGAAGAAACTCGTCCCCGAAGGCATTGCTGGCCGTGTTCCTTACAAAGGCACCCTTTCCGAAGTTGTGTATCAGATGGTCGGCGGCTTACGCTCCGGCATGGGCTATACAGGCTCACGCACTATTGACGACCTGAAAAAAGCCAAGTTCATCCGTATCACCAGCTCGGGAATTCTTGAAAGCCACCCACACGACGTCACCATCACCCAAGAAGCCCCCAATTATAGTAAGAGAAGTTAAATAAACAAAATCAAGATAAAATGAAGGCCTCTATTTCCTTCCCTGAATTGCAGTCTATCCTAAAAGAAAAAACCGAACAAATCATTTCCTTTGCCTACGTTGACCCCAAAACGATTCGCGTGACCTATCTTTTCAGCCGGAGCTTCGTGAAGAAGGAATTCTCGGCTAATCTCTCTATCCTTGAGATGGTGGGCAGCGACTTGCTGGTAAGTGTAGATGCAGGTTTTGGCACCGAAACAATACTCAGCACAATGCTCAGCATATTCAAGAACAAACTTCCGGAAGGTTTGATCGAGAAGCGTCCCCAAGGACAACTGATGCTCCACCTTGACCAAATCGAACAGGTCAAGACTGTTTTCGATGCTATTCAAGTTGACGACATCCACGTTCTCGATAGCGGATTAGAAGTGGAAGGCGGTTTGAAATAATATCTTACAAATCTCGTTATTAAAAGCAAACAAAATATCAGAAATGAAAAACTTTAGTTTTTTGAAAGTGTTTGTGTTGGCATCATTTGTCATGCCAGCCTTATTTGCCAATGCGCAGTCGAAACTCGACAAGCAGGTGTTGATGACCATTGGCGACCAAGACGTCACCGTGAAGGAATTCTGTGATGTGTATTACAAGAACAACCTCAAGAGTGATGTCATCGAAAAGAAGTCAGTTGACGAATATCTTGAGCTTTTCACCACTTTTCGAATGAAAGTGATGGAGGCCGAACGTTTGAAATTGGACACTAGCGCGAAGTTCCAAAAAGAACTGGCTGGTTACCGCAAGCAATTAGCCAAGCCTTTCATGAGCAGCGACGATATCACCGACGAGTTGCTTCAGGAGGCCTATCAGCGCAAGTTGAAGGATATCCGTGCCTCGCATATCCTCGTCCGCTGCGACAAGAACGCCTTGCCGTCGGACACTTTGAAAGCTTACAACAAAGCTATGGAGATTCGCAAGAAAGCTCTGGCTAAAGACGCTGACTTCGGTGCTTTGGCCGACCAATATTCCGACGACCCTTCAGCAAAAGGGACAAAAGCTACCGACCAGGCCCCTGCCCGCCCAGGTAACCACGGCGACCTTGGTTACTTCACCGTTTTCGATATGGTTTACCCTTTCGAGACAGGTGCATACAACACCAAGGAAGGCGAAATCTCAATGCCAGTTCGTAGCGATTTCGGCTACCATATTATTAAAGTGAAAAGCATTACTGATGCTATGGGATCAATACAAGCCGCTCATATCTTCCTTCAATTACCCTTCGATGCCTCCGCCGAAGACGAAGCGGCTATGAAGCAGAAGGCCGACAACATCTACAAGGAACTGATGGCCCAAGATGGCAAGAATTGGAATGAGATGGTGAAACAATATACCGACGACAAAGGCACCATTTCACGCAACGGTGCTTTGAGCAATTTCACTGTCAGCCGCATCGTTCCTGAATTCATCGAAGCATGCAAGTCGCTGGAAATTGACCAAATAGCCCAACCTGTCCGCACTAACTACGGCTATCACATCATCAAATTGTTGAGCAAGTCGGGCGTAGGGTCTTTCGAGAAGGAATCGAAAGGCTTGAGCGAGCGCATTGAGAAAGACCAGCGTTCCAAAAAGTCGGAAGAAGTAGTGCTCAAACAAGTGAAAAACGAGTATAAATTCAAGCAAAACGACAAGAATCTTGAAGCTTTTATGGCTACTATTGACAGTACCATTCTTCGCAATGCCTACGAGCCCACTACCGATGTGGATATGAATGCTACCTTATTTAGTATGGAAGGCAACCCGACCAAAGTCAAGGATTTTGTAGACTACATCAAGTCCAATATGACGAATCAGAAGTATGTCACACCTGCCACTTATGCCTATCAGCTCTATGAGAGTTTCCGCAACACAACTATTTTGGATTATGCAGATGCTCATCTTGAGGATAAATACCCGGAATTCAAGGCTTTAGTTCAAGAATATAAAGACGGCATAATGCTATTCGACCTTATGGACAGCGAAGTGTGGAACAAGGCTGTAAAAGACACTGTTGGCTTGAAAGAATTCCACGAACGCAATGCCGCAAAATACATGTGGGGCGACCGTGTCCAAGCTTCCATCATCACCGTGACACGCAATGAATCCCTACCCAAGGTGAAAGCCTTACTCGACAGTGGCATCGAACTCGACAGTCTGAAAAATGCCATCAAACGTGACTCCATCAACTATGCCTTTGTTCGCAAAGGTTATTATCAAAGAGGCGACAACCAATATGTCGACCAAACAGAATGGAAGGCTGGAGTGAGAAACGAAATCTCCTCAACTGTCGACCAATCGACTACCATTGTCTGCATCAGAGAAGTGCGCAAGCCCGAGCAAAAGACCCTCAAAGAAGCCCGTGGACTCGTCACCTCCGACTATCAGGTGGAACTTGAACAGAAATGGGTACAGTCGCTTAAAGAACGCTATCCCGTGAAAATCAACGAGAAAGTGTTGGATAAAGTCAGGAAGATGTATCAATGAAAAAGATAGGCGTTCTTATCGGTATCGCTTTCCTATTGCTGCTGGCTGGCTGCGACTACTTCGAGAAAAGCTCAAACGAAATCGTTGTAGCCGAATGCTATGGCAAATATCTCTATGAGTCTGATTTAAAAGGTATCGTACCTGAAGGAACCACCATTATGGACAGCATCCAACGTGTCAGCACCTTCATCGACTCTTGGATTATGAGACAAGTGCTTATCCATCAAGCTGAAAACAACTTGGACAAAGATAAGCTTGACTTCAAAAAACAAATGGAAGAATACCGGACCTCGCTTGTTATCTATGCCTACGAAAGCCAACTTATCAACCAAAAATTGGACACCACCGTCAGTGAATACGAAATTGCCGCGTATTATGAGCAGAACAAGGAAGACTTCCAACTGCGCAACACAATGGTTAAGGTAGCCTACGTCATCCTTGATGAGGATAGCAAACAAAAAGCCGCATTCCAGAAACTATTGAGTGACCCCGATACCCTATTACTGCAAGCCATTGACATTCAAGCAAACTACTATGCCATCAAGAGTTACGTTGATGTTGACCACTGGATGCGACTTGACGACCTGACAAACATCATCCCAATTGAAATCTTTAATGCAGAAAGCTTCCTGAGAAAAAACAAGTTTGTCTGCTTCGATATGAACGAATATACCTATATGGTGCGTTTCGTGGAATACCTTTTGGAAGAAAACACCTCTCCTCTTGAGATGGTTCGCAACAACATCAAGAGTGTCATCTTAGCCCAACGCAAGCAGGCCTTAATTGAGAAAATGAAAGCCTCACTCTACGAGAAAGCAAAGCGGGATCGGGCATTCGAAGTCTATGTGGGATCGCCTACTTTATATAATGCTGATTAGACAAGACGGAGTTTCAACGGGCTCAACAATCTCGTTCCTGAAGTCTGTAGAAAAACCATTAAAATCTTGAATTTTAAATTTTTGAATTTTGAAGTGATGAAAAATAACTGGATTATCATAGCGTTTATGTTTTTGGCCTTGCCGATGATGGCGCAAAACCGTCAGCCCCAAGTGATTGACAAGGTGGTGGCCGTGGTCGGAAAGAACATCATCCTGCAATCTGATATTGAGAACCAATACATACAATACCGTATGCAAGGCATGACCGAAGGCACCGGAAAAGAAGTGCGTGCCCGAATCTTGGAAGACTTGTTGCTTCAGAAACTCATGCTCAACCAAGCCGAAATGGACAGTATCACGGTCACCGAAGAACAAGTCGAAGCCCAGATGGACCAACGTATTCGCTATTTTGTAAGCAGAATCGGCTCCCAAGAGAAGATGGAAGAGCAATTCGGCAAGAGCATGTCGGAAATCAAGGATGAAGTGCGTCAAGCTGTGAGAGACCAAATGCTTCAAGAGCAGGTGCAGGCCAAAATCATGGAAAACGTGGTGGTGACACCAAAAGAAGTGAAAGACTTTTTCCGCAATATTCCGAAAGACAGTCTACCAACCATCAGTCCCAGCTACGAGATTGTACAGATTGTGAGACGGCCACCCGTCAGTATCGACGAGAAGCTGCAAGTGAAAGACCGCCTCTATCAAATCCGCAAGCGCATCCTTGAAGGTGAGAGTAGCTTCTCCACTATGGCAGTGCTTTATTCCGAAGATCCTGGTTCAGCCCGTCAGGGTGGCGAGCTTGGATTAACAGGCAAAGGTGTATGGGCTCAAGAATTCGAAAACGTTGCCTTTAACCTCCGTGATGGTGAAATCTCTGATGTGGTAGAGACGGAATTTGGTTTCCATATTATTCAACTGATTGAAAAACGCGACAATATGGTCAACTGCCGTCACATATTACTTACCGCCAAGGTGCCAGTTGAGGCACTTGAGAAAGCCCAAAACCTACTCGACTCAGTGGCTATGCTCATCCGCAACGGCGATATGACCTTTGAAGACGCCTGTAAGAAATTCAGCGAGGACGACTCAAAGAGTAACGGAGGTTATCTTAACAATGCTTCCACAGGAGGTAACTGGCTCAGCCTACAAGATTTACAAGAGTTGGAAAGCAACTATCCTGAGTATAAGAACCTGGCTTTCGTTGTCAGCCGACTTGAAGTGGGCGAAATCAGCGACCCCTTGCCTATGACCACCAACGAGAACAATGACGCTTTTCGCCTCATTATGGTCAAACGGAAAACTGAAGCCCACCAAGCCAACCTGAAAGACGACTACAACCTTATCCAGAATTGGGCTATAGGCCAAAAACGCCAGGATGCCATCGGTAAATGGGTGAGCAACAAAGCCGCCAAAGCCTACCTCCGATTGGACGAGGCTTACAAGAATTATGATTTTTATTACGATTGGAATTTTCAATGACAAACTACAATTCAGATGTCGACGGTGCAAAGGCATTGGTCGCAAAATATGAAACCCTCTGCAAAGAAATCGGGAAAGTTATCGTCGGACAGCATGACATCATCCACAACACCATTCTGTCCATCTTCAGCCAAGGCCACGTGTTGCTCGTCGGCGTACCAGGCTTGGCTAAAACTCTTTTGGTCAACACCATCGGAAAGGCTCTGGGCTTGAGTTTCAGCCGCATCCAGTTCACCCCCGACCTGATGCCTTCCGACATCGTGGGTACAGAGATTCTTGACGAGTCAAGACAATTCAAGTTCATCAAAGGTCCTGTCTTTGCCAATATCGTTCTGGCCGACGAAATCAACCGTACACCACCCAAGACACAGGCTGCCTTACTCGAAGCCATGCAGGAAAAGAGCATCACCGTGTCGGGCAAGACCTATAAGTTACAGGCACCGTTCTTCGTGCTGGCCACCCAAAACCCTATCGAGCAAGAAGGCACCTATCCCCTACCCGAAGCTCAGTTGGACCGCTTTATGTTCAACCTTATGCTTGACTACCCCTCGTACGAGGAGGAAATCGACATTGTGAAGAACACCACTGTGGGCAGTGTGACCGAAGTGAATGCAGTGTTGTCGCCAGAAGAAATCTTGTATTTCCAACAGTTGGTGCGCCGCGTGCCTGTGCCCGACAATGTATACGAATATGCGGTGAATCTGGTGGCAAAGACTCGTCCCCATACCGAGAAAGCCCACGACTGGGCCAACCGTTACCTCAGCTGGGGAGCAGGTCCTCGTGCTTCCCAATATCTTATTATCGGTGCCAAGGCCAACGCCTTGCTGACAGGGAAATACTCCCCCGACATCGAAGACGTGCAACGCGTGGCCATCCCGATTTTGCGGCACCGTATTATCCGCAACTATACTGCTGAAGCTGAAGGCATCAGCATTGAAAACATCATTGATACGTTGAAATAATTGCCTGTAGGGCTATCACATTGTGGCAACCGCTGTAAAAATTGCAAACAGCGGCGACCGTGATACGACAGCCCTACATTTCTATAGGTTCTCCTCCAATAAATTTAAATCCCCATTTGCGTTCTTTCACCAAATCGGGCACCGTTTCTCCACCGAGGCGCACATAGCGCTTTATCGTCATCCGCGAGGAAAACACCCCATAGCCGTCATCAATGAGGGTAAATTCATTGTCGCCACCAACGAAACCATTCGATGGGTCGTTTTCGTAGATATATTGTCGCAGTTTCTCACCGCCAGCCGCAATAGTGACTTCAACAGGATAATCGTCGATGTAACGCCTCAGGCCCACAACATTAGTGTCGTCACCAATAAACTCTTCCAGCTTTTCATAGAAAGTCTCAGGGCGATAGGTAAAGACAAAAGCCTCGCCATCCATATTCGTAGAAAGGTAACTTTCAAAAAAAGTACCGACATCCCATATCATAGTGCGGGGCACCGAATCACCATCGGGCGTACGTTGTTCCAAAAAAGTGAACCTCATGCTGACATCATAGAACGTGGCATTGGTAGCTGGATAAAACAGGAAACGTCGGGGTACCATACCAAAATATTCTTTCGAGAAATTAACAGCCAAACTCTGTATGTCGAATTGGCTATTGCCCACTACATCGGTCTTCGTTGTCAATGTACGCTCAGGAAGGACGACCTTAAGCTGATAACTGTAACGATTATTCGCTCCATTCCAGTTTATTGGCTCTGTGGTGTAATACAGCTTTTGGTCAGGTGCATAGAATATGCCCTGTTCTTTATTGTGAATCGTGATGGTGTCAAGAACAATTTCACGGATGCTATCGCCATCGCGGTATTCGATGATACGGGCATCCAACTTGCCTGGATAATTACTCGAATCAGGGTTGGTGGCTGACTGATAAGCATCACCTTCCACATAGAACGCGCGGGCAATCCTTATAAAGTTGGTATCAGATGTGGCATCAAGGAGGCCATATATTATGGGTACCTGCTTATAATCAGCATAGAGGTCAATGTCGGTCGAACAAGAAAAAAATAGGGTGGCATAAAGCAAACAAAGCAGCAGGTAGATTTTTTTCATCTTTTCATAGTTTTAAGGAACGACACGGCAAAAATACAAATAAAATCATTTAAAACAAATATTTTCCTCTTTATTTGAATATTTTCCACAATTATATTTATAAGGCTGTCACATTATCGCAGCCGCTGTAATGATTCGTAAACAGCGGCTGCCGTAATACGACAGCCCTACAAAAGACATTATTCCTCGTCAACCAAAAACACCGCCACTTGGCGGATGCCACTGGCTCCGATGACCAAAGTCTGCTCAATGTCAGTGCAACGGCTCGGCCCAGTGATGAAGGTCAGTTGCGAGGGTTTGTTTTTGGCATATTTCCGCTTTATGGTCTGGAAAGCCGTACGCATCCCAGGAACGATTTGTTCCGTAGTGGCATACACCAGCAAAATGTCAGGCAACGCATAAGCTTCGCGGGTCTGTGTCAATGCGTCGGAAAGGACGATACTACCAGTTTGTGCCACCAAGCACTCGCACCCAGTCAGGCTAACGAGTTTCTGTTTAGACTCGCGATCCTTACACTCGGAATAAGGAATGCCATATTTATCCAACAATTGTTGCATATCTGGGCTGGTACACCACAATGGTTCCCACCCGTTTTCGGGGGCAAGTTGCTTAATGCACTCCGCAAACTCGGCTTCGCTCTCCAAATAAACGAAAATGCCACCATGTTCCTTGAAATTCTGCACGAAGGTAATAGCTGTACCGTCCTCTTCCTTGATGGGCACCCATGTCTCAGTGCGTTGGTCGATATCCTTGAACAAAGCCTCTTGCCTTTCAATAAGGGCATTGCGCACCTTGGCGAGCATCTGTTCCTTGAAGGTGGCATCCTTGTTCTCTCCTTTATTATCCCAAGCCATAACCTTATGCTTTTGTTTCTTCCGTTGATTGTTCTTCCGACTTTTTCAGTGCAGCGTTCTTCAGTTTCTCGTCTTCCGAATTGCCCCAAGGACGCTTTCCAAAGATACGTTCCAGATCCTCGCTAAAGATGACTTCCTCCTCGATGAGCTTGTTGGCCAATTGCGACAGACCTTCTCTATGGTCTGTCAAAATGGCAATAGCCTCCTTATAAGCTTTCTCGATAAGGGCACTCACCTCCTTATCGATGGTTTCTGCGGTCTTTTCACTATAGGGCTTCGTCAGGCTGTAGTCCTGTTGACCCGTCGAATCATAGTAGCTGATGTTACCAATTTCCTCATCCAAGCCATAGTAGGTTACCATAGCAAAGGCCTGTTTGGTTACCTTTTCAAGGTCTGACAAAGCACCAGTTGATATCTGTCCAAAAACCACCTGTTCGGCAGCACGTCCGCCCAAAGTGGCTATCATCTCATGATACATCTGTTCCTTGGTTGTAATTTGACGCTCTTCTGGCAAATACCAAGCCGCACCGAGCGAATTGCCACGTGGCACAATGGTCACCTTCACCAACGGATGTGCATATTGCAGCAGCCAACTCGTCGTGGCATGACCTGCCTCGTGGAAAGCGATAACCTTCTTTTCCTCGGGCGTGATGATTTTATTCTTCTTTTCAAGGCCTCCAATAATTCGGTCGACAGCATCCAAAAAATCCTGTTTGTCGATTTCTTCCTTGCCTTTTCGAGCAGCCATCAAAGCGGCCTCATTGCACACGTTGGCGATGTCGGCACCCGAGAAACCTGGGGTTTGCTTGGCCAAGAAGTCCTTATCGACATCATTACCGAGTTTCAAGCCACGCATATGCACTTCGAAAATTTCCTTACGGCCAACAATATCAGGCAACTCAACATAAATTTGACGGTCAAAGCGACCCGCTCGAAGTAGGGCCTTATCCAAAATGTCGGCACGGTTGGTGGCTGCCAACACGATGACACCTGAATTGGTGCCGAAACCGTCCATTTCCGTAAGTAGTTGGTTCAAAGTGCTTTCACGTTCATCGTTACCACCTGTGATAGCACTCTTGCCACGGGCACGACCAATGGCATCAATCTCATCAATGAAGATAATACATGGCGATTTTGCCTTGGCATTGTTAAACAAATCACGGACGCGCGATGCACCTACGCCAACGAACATCTCCACAAAGTCGGAGCCTGAAAGGCTGAAGAAAGGCACATTGGCCTCGCCCGCCACCGACTTGGCTAACAAAGTCTTACCTGTTCCGGGAGGGCCTACCAACAAAACGCCCTTCGGGATTTTACCGCCTAACTTGGTGTATTTCTCAGGATTCTTCAGGAAGTCAACAACCTCCATAATTTCGACTTTGGCTTCTTCCAGACCTGCCACATCCTTGAATGTGACATTCACACTGGTATTCTTGTCATAGAGCTGCGCCCGTGACTTGCCGATGTTGAAAATCGATCCCGCGCCGCCGCCCATATTACGACCCATACCACGCATAAGAATGATATAAAACACGATAATCAGCACCAAGGGGATTATCCATCCGAGGATATCGGACATCCAATTGTTGCGTCTCACATTCGTGATATATACCGGATCAGTAACTTCAAGCTGGGCATTTTCGACCATCTCTTCAAAACGGTCCAAAGAACCGATTTTATAGATATAATTAGGTGTTGATGTGAACCCATCTGAATTGGCATTCACTTCAGGGAAATAGACCATCAGTCCTTTCTGGTTCAGATAAACTTCGGCATCCTCGCGGTTAACAAGTTCAATCTTGCCCACCTCTCCCCTCTTCAGCATCTCAATAAGTTTGCCCTGATCGATTTCTTCCTGGGGTGTAACCGAATCCCTGCCCAAGAAATTCAACCCGATGAGGACAATTGCCAAAATGGCATACACCCACATCAAATTGAACCGTTTCTTGCCGTTGGGCTTTTGGTTCGGTTGGTTGGGCTGAGTGGACTGGTCTGGATTGTTGCCAGTCCCTTTAGTCTCGTTGTTATCCATTTGTAAACAATTGATTTTGAAAAAATTATTCTTCTGCCGCTTTCACGATTCTTTCTGCATCGGCCCAAAGCTCCTCCAACTTATAATAGCTTCGCTTCGATTCCAAGAATACATGAACCACGACATCAACGAAATCTATCAAAATCCATTCCGTATTGTCGCGTCCTTCCACGTGATAGGGTTTGGTGTGAGTCTTTTCGAAGACCAAATCCTCCACCTTGTCGGCGATGGCATCCACCTGCGTTTTGGAAGGCGCATGACAGATGACGAAATAGTCCGTCACGGCTGTAGTGATTTCCCTCAAGTCGAGGGTGACGATGTCCTTGCCTTTCACGGCTTCCATGGCCTCGATGGTTGCGGCCACAATCTCTTCAACATTATCGTTTTGATGTCTTACTCTCATATTTTATTGACTACGGGACGCGTGACCTCGGGACTTCGAAACCTCTCACGGTCTAATGTCTCGCAGTCTCGCGTCATTTTTAGCCTGCAAATTTAAGCATTTTTGCGCAATCCATCGGCATTTGCGAAAAATTACCTATTTTTGAGCCTCAAAACAAGCCTCAATGAACGAAATAGACTTCTCCCCTATCACCACTTTCATCTTCGACTTCGACGGTGTGATGACCGACGGTACCGTTTTCTGCGACTTTGAAGGTCATCCCCTGCGTGCCACCAACGTGAAAGACGGCTATGCACTGCAACTGGCCTCCAAGTTGGGCTACCATATAGCACTCATTTCGGGAGCCATATGTCCTTCGACCATCGTGCGCATGAACAGCCTTGGTGTGACCGATGTATTCACAGGCATCCCAGACAAGGTGCTGAAGCTTAACGAGTACATAAAGGAAAACGGCTTGAAGCCCGAAGAAATCATCTTCATGGGCGACGACATCCCCGACCTGCGCGTGATGCAGTGCGTGGGTCTGCCTGCCTGTCCCGCCGACGCCGTACCCGAAGTGAAAGCCATCAGTAAGTTTGTCAGCGAATGCCCTGGCGGCAAAGGTGCTGTTCGTGATGTGATTGAGCGCGTGCTCAAAGTACAGGGAAAATGGATGACGGCGGAAGCATATGCGTGGTAAATGCAAGGTCCCTAAGCCTGCGGTCGCTGAAGCCTATCGAAGGGTCGAAAGGCCGGTTTATTGCACCACTATCCTTCTATTCAACTCCACCCCATCCTCATCCACACAACGAAGGCGATAAATGCCTTTTTCTACATCGATGGGCATCTGGTGGTTGAGGCGTGTTTGGCCTAAAAATTCATCGTTCAAAGTCCAAAAGATGGTCTTTTGCGGGTTGCGATGGGCGATCTCGAAAATCACCTGCTGGCGGTCGCCTCGGATGCCGATGGGAATAGTCACTTTGGCATCGCTCTTGGGATAGACGAAAGCCATCACCTCATCAGGATGGGCAGTGCCACAACCTGGATAGAAAGCTGGCAAAGGGCGGAACAAAGGCGAATGCTTCTTGTAGAACCATTCCATCACAGGGGGCAGCACATAATACACCTCATAACATTTCTGGTCGATGGGATAACAGTCGGGGCGCACTTGATACTGGCGCGATTCATCCAAAAACACCTTTTTATGATAAGGGCACACACCCGTTTGGTTCTCCACATTGCAGACACGGATTCTCTTCGTGTTTTGGCAGTACTCCGACTTGGGATAGCCCGAATCGGCACACACCTCAATCTCAATACTTTCAGAGGTGTTAGCGGGATAGCGATAGCTGTCGTTCAACTTACTAACCACATCAAAAAGAATCGGGGCAGCCACACCGACACCCGTCAATCCCGGACGGCCCTCACCATCGGAATTGCCCACCCAAACACCTACCACATAGCGGTCCGTAAGGCCTACCGCCCAAGCGTCCTTGAAGCCGAAACTGGTGCCTGTCTTCCAGGCCACCTGCACAGAAGAAGAAAAGCCGCCCCACCCAATCTGGCTTGTAGGCCGAGTCAAACCCTTCATTACATTAAAAGTCTCTGCGATAGCCTCTGCCGAGAACGGTGACTCCTTCTCGTCTATCTTCACATTATAGTTTTCATTTACATAAACGGCCAACTTGCGTCCCATCTTTGCGTAGGCGTTGGTGATGTCGAAAAGCGACGACTCCGCCCCGCCCACGATGAGCGAAAGTCCATAATGCTCCGCGTCGAAAACAATGCCTTTCAGCGGCAACTGCTTGAGCAGGGCATGAAACCTTTGTTGGCCATATTCGCGCAACAGATGCACGAAAGGCGCATTCAAAGAGTTCTGCAAGGCCTTGTCGGCAGGCACTGCGCCCCAATACTCACCACTGTAGTTCTTCGGCGTGAAGCCCGAAAGGCTCATTGGAATGTCGGGCAGGACCATTTGAGGCAAAAGCGTTCCTTCGTCAAGCATGGCGGCGAAGAG
>JAEEGL016570779.1_pt1 | contig 21811 bp, 22 predicted proteins | sample 9134231 | NCBI WGS metagenome assembly JAEEGL01 (sample SAMN16246548, study PRJNA631951) | gut metagenome | biome: gut microbiome; feature: rumen; material: fiber-attached | host: Bos | place: Iran: Karaj | collected 2018-10
CGAGAATGTTCTGATACTGCACATCCCTGGCCATCCCAAGGATCATTCGGATGCCGATGTTTTTCGCCGGATCGTCGCCGTTGAAGCGGCGCAGTCGTTCCGCCGGATCAAAGGGCACGCAGTCATCCTTGATGCGCAGGATGACGTCGTCATCCTTGCGCACCACACGCACATCGACCGTGTGCTTTTTTTTGTCCTTAGTAAACCCGTGATCCACGATATTGCCCGCCATTTCCTCCATGGAAAGGCCGGCGAGGTATGCACGGCGCATGTCTATGCCCCGGGCGGCACAGAAGTTCTGGACCTGCTCGGCAACGCTGACCACATCGTCCATGCTGCGCAGGCTCAGATCCATCCGCGCGTTGTCCGGCGCGCCGAAATCGTCCGGTATCACCATCAGTTCGTCCATATTGCGGGGCAGACGCCTCTTTTTCAGCCAGGCATAGCCGATGATCACCAGCGTGGTCACCACGCCGTTGAGCACATTGGCGATGTACACACTGTTCATGCCGATCGCGCGGATCAGCAGGGCCGTGAAGCCCGCCACGCACACCACGCCGTCGAGCAGAGCCAGTACATGCACCAGCCCCTGCTTTCCGGACGCCTGAGCATAACAGGTGAAATGCATGCAGATGATGCTCAGCGGCATGCACAGCGGCAGGATCCGGAGGCCCCAGACCGTCATGGCATAGACGGGATCGCCGGGATCACGGTAGAAAATCCGCGTCAGTGGTACGGCACAGGCAATGATTGCGGCGCAGATAACCGCCATCAGCGGCAGGAAGCGCCTGAACATTACGCGCATGACGTCCGTCAGCGTCTGCCGGTCCTCCTCGCCGATGGAAACGCTGATCAGCATACGCGACACCGCCAGCATGCCCATGGGTACCGCCCACACAATCCGAAGCAGGCTGTCCGAGGCGGCGAAGGCGGAGATCCCGACGGCGCCGACCACGATCTCGATCAGATTGTTGACGATGAGGCCGCGAACGGTCTGATAAACATTGCTGAGGGCGCCGGGGATGCCGATGCGGATTATTTCCCCGCTCTGCTTCCAGGAAATGTGCCGGTTGAACAGGCGCAAATGGGAGCGGCCGAAGAAATAGTAAGGAATCTGCACAAGCAGATATACCCACAGGCCCAGGGAGGACGCCAGCGCCAGGCCGAAGGCCTCCATATGCAGGACCTTGACGAACAGGAAATTGAGCAGCACATTTGCAAGGATATAGGCCACGCTCGCGATCAGCGTCCGGGAGCCCTTGTTCTCCAGGGAGAGGAAGGAAGCAAAGGAATTGCCCAGCATCAGCGGCACAAATCCGATGACCTGGCCGAGCAAATACCGATTGAAAATGGGGCGCACCTCGGGATCCCGCGTCAGGAATCCGGTAAGATCAAAGACCGAAAGCACCACGAACAGGACGGTAAAGACGAGGGCGATCAGAACCGACAGCGCCAGATTCAGGGAAAAGACGTTCTGCAGCTTTTCCTGCTGATTCTGTCCCATGTATTTTCCGCACAGGATGACGGAACCGCCCACAAGGATGATGCTGATCGACGTAATAAGCATATTGATCGGCGCGTACAGGCCGACGGCGCTCATGGCGGCGACGCCGATGTAATTGCTGGCAAAAAAACTCGAAACGATGCCGTTGACTGCGCTGATCGCAGCCAGCAGGATCTGGATCGGAAGCAGCCGAAACAGCAGCTTGGTTACCATTTTTGCATTGGCGTTCTGGTTCATTAAATTGCCTCCCAATTCAATCGATCAGGCCGAAATGGCGCAGAGCCTTTTCTATGCCGTCATTGTCGATGGTGTCCGTCACATAATCCGCCGCAGCCTTGACAAGGTCAGATGAATTGCCCATGGCCACGCCGATGCCGGCAAACTTGAGCATGTCGATATCGTTCTCCCCGTCGCCGAAGGCCATGATCTCGCTGCGATCCAGGCCATGCTCCTCCAGGTATCTCCGGATGCCGGCGGATTTTCCCCCGTCCTTGGGTATGATGTCGATGCCGGTGTCGTTCCAGCTGATAACGGCGCACTCGTCCAGCAGTTCGTCCAGGAGCTTCTTCTGATGCTCCGGTACAAAGGCCAGGATCTGATAGACCTTCTCGCCGCCGTAGATGCCCAAAGCCGGCACCGTCCCCTTGGTTTGCTCCTGGGTGCGCACAACCGTTTCGTCTATATAGTTTATATAGCGTCCGTTCTCGCCGATCAGTGCGAAGGGAATGCGCTTGGCCTGAAAAATGTGGGCAAGGACCTCCATCTCTCCGCGGTCAATGGGCGTGCCTGCGTACGCGCGCCGATTGGCGTCGAGGATGAGATTCCCGTTGAGCGTCAGATAGCCGTCAAACGGAATGTCGCTCACCGGGAGCAGGGAAAATTCCGTCATATGACGGCCTGTGGCAACGATGGTTTTGATGCCTCCGGCGCGCAGCGCATCCAGGGCGCGGCGGGTGCTCTCCGGCACGTCGCCCCGGCTGTGGGAGAGCAATGTGCCGTCCACATCAAAAAAGATCGCCTTGATTCGATCATTCATTGCCAGGTCTTCCTTTCAATTCCCAAAAATGATCATCGATAGGACAGCAGCGTCAAAATCACATAGCTCAGGATCAGGCCGCCGATGATCAGCGCCTGCTTCCCCCGATGGGCGGTCAGCAGACCCACAAATTCCCGCACCGCCGCGTTCGGCCAGAAATACCATTTTGTCCTGGCGCCCATACCCGCCGCCCGCATTTTCACACGGCGCGCGAACAGGCCGCTGCGGAACACATGATAATTGGTGGTGGCAAAGGCGATTTTCCCGTCGGGATCGATCTGCAGAATCTTTTCCTTTGAAAATTTCATGTTTTCAAAGGTGTCGGTGGACTGATCCTCCTCGACGATCCGGGATGCCGGTACGCCGCGCTCCGTCAGATAACGCTTCATGGCGGCGCTCTCCGAAATCGCTTCGTCCGGGCCCTGCCCGCCGGAGGCGATGAAGGTCAGCTCCTTTCCGGTTTGGGCTTTCTGCTTCTGATAAAAGTCCAGCGCTCTGTCGAGCCTGCCCTTGAGCAGCGGCGTCGGTGTGCCGTCCGGGCGCAGGCCGCAGCCGAGAACGATGAGAAAATCCCTGTTCGGCTCCGGCTCATACCGGGCGGCAATGGCGTCGGCGACCATGGCGCCGAGGAGCATGCATTCAAAATAGAGATAAACGGCGGCAAAAGTGTTGGTAAAAAGATCATGGATCATGACCTCCCGCTCACTGCCGAAGGTGTAGAAGTCGTACCGCAGCAGGAAGACCACGCCCCCTACCAGAAGGAAGGACAGCACGATCCCCAGCAGATTCACCACCCGCAGCCCCTCGTGCCGGATCAGCGACAGATTGGAAATGCACAGCGCCGCGGAGAATACCAGCAGAAACGGGGATGTGATGATCATATAGTTTTTCGCAGACCGCAGAAGGACATGCGTGATCATGAGCGAAGTATAGACCTCCGGCTCCAGCGCAGTATGTACCGTCAGCACAAGATAGGCGACCATGACATAGAACGCGAACAGCGCAAACCCGAAATAGAAAATCGTATTATAAGAATACGGATTGTAACGGAGCTGCTCCCGGAACGCCCAGAGCAGAGTCAGGATCACGCACAGCGCATAGGCCGCCATCACGCCGCAGATCGCCGCATTCAATCCCCTGCGCGCAAGGATCCCGACAGCGATCCCCGCAGCGGCAGTAAAAATCAGAAGCACGCGGATTCTGGGTTTCGTGTCCCTCGTATCAAATCGAACCATGCGCACTGTTTCCGATCTCCTCAAAAAAGGCATTCAAGATCCGGGCATTCTCCCGATCCAGCCCGGTATCGCCCAACGCAATCAGCTTGTTCGTTCCGTGGTAATCGCTGCCTGCCGTGACGCACAGGGAGAAGCGTTCGGCCAGAGAGAGCACCTGTGCGCGGAGCTTCGAGGAAAATCCGGAATAGTAGGCTTCCAGGCCGCGCAGGCCGAAATCCATCAGCCGCCGGACTCGCGACTCCAGCGCCGCGCCGAGAATCAGTTCGTCGCCGCTGCCGTAACACGGATGTGCCAGCACGGGAACACCCCCGGATGCCAGGATGCCGCGGATGGCCTCCTCCGGGCGTACGTATTCGTTGCGGAAATGCATCTGGTCCATGTAATCCTTGATGGCCTCATCCATGGAACGGGCATATCCGTATTTCATCATGAGATTGCCGATGTGCGGCTTGCCGGGATTATCCCGCGCAAGCAGCACCCGGATCTCCTCCTTCGGAAAGTCGAAGCCGAATCTCTCTTTCAGAAAGTCCAGGCGAAGCCGGACCTTATTCATGCGGAAATTGTGGCCCTTCTCCACGACGCGGCAAATGGGCTCCGCCTCCGGATCAAAGCCATAGCCGAGGATGTGGTACTTCCCTTCTTCGTCCTTGCATGAAAACTCCACGCCGGTCAGAAAGGCGGGATCATCCGGCGTCAGAAGCGCTTGAATGATGCGGCAGCCCTTCACCGCGTCGTGATCCGTCACGGAAAACAGGGCAAGTCCCGCGCTCCTGACTTTGTCCAGGATCCCCTCGGGCGAATCTGTGCCGTCGGAAACAGTGGTATGCATATGCAGGTCGATCCTGCCGGTAAGGCTCGTCATCCGGCCTGCGCCTCCTTTACAATTACAGTTTCTTTTTCAGCTTCAGAATGTTCTGCCCATCCTTATACTCGTAGGAAATATCGTCCATGATCTTTTTGGTCATGAAAATCCCCAGTCCGCCGATTTCCCGCTCGGCTGCCGAGAGGGTCACATCGGGGTCCTGTTTGGTCATGGGATCATAGGGTACGCCGTTGTCCACAAACGTGATCGTGACAGCGACCGGATCCTCAGAAACCTCAACGCGGACCGTTGCATTTCCCCTTCCGGGGGCATAGGCATAGTTGGCAATGTTTACGAAAATCTCCTCCACTGCCACGCCGATCTGCATTTTCGCTTTCATGGGGCAGTCGGCTGCTTCAAGATGCTCTTCCACGAAGCTCTGAACCTCCGCCAGATTCTCCAAAACAGCCTCCAGCACCAGTTCGTTTGCGCTGAACAGCAGCGTATCGTACTGCTCCAGCAGATCCAGGAGCCGCTGCTTCCAGAAATCGATCTCCGCCCGGCCGGCCTCGGTCTCCAGTCCGCCACGGCGGATGGAGCGGCGGATCATGCGGGTATACCCGATGATGCGGGCCTTGTCCTCCACCTCCCGGATCTTGCGCTCATTATGCGTCCCCAGATAGGCAGAAAGAGACTTTCTCCAGAATGTGCTGCCGGTTTCAAAATCGAAGCCCTGGAACTTTATAATGGTCTCGTGGTCATACTCCGAGTAGCCCACAAAGGAGTTGAACATGGAAGCCAGCTCAAATATCGGATGTCCCACCGCAAGGGTATCCATGTCGATGAGCAGGACCTCGTCATTCTGCAGCATCACGTTCTTTGTATGGTAGTCGCCATGGATCATATAGTCGCTGTGGGGCACCGCATCCACCATGGCAACCAGCTTTTTCCCCAATTCCTCCGGCAGATAATCGCGCATGAACGCGGCCCAGCCGCGAACCGTCTGCTTCATATCCGGGAGCTTTCCCTCGGGCACCAGGGTGCCGTGGATCGTCTTGAGCAGATGCACATACTCCTTGACACACCAGTCCATCTTCTCCGGCTCGGTGGCCAGGATCCTGGAAAAGGAGCTTGCGTTGAGCAGCTCAAACACCGAGCCATAGCTGTCCCCGACCTTGACCACGTCATAGGAAATGGCCGTGGGAATGCCCAGGATCAGCGCCAGCTTGGCCACCTCGCGCTCGTGCTGTATATCCTCCAGCGCATCGGCGTTGATATAGACCTTGACCACGTTGTCCTGGTCGATGCGGTATATGGCGCCGTTGGCGCCGCGGCCGATTTCCTCGCAGCCCTCTACGGATACGGTGCGGTAAGCCTTTTCCACCGGCATCATTTCCGTGAATCCGGTCATATCAAGGATCTCATAAACATCGGAGCTGACGTCCCTGATCCGCACGTCAGGGTATGTCTTTTTGAGCCGCAGGATGACCCGCAGACCGGCGGAGGAAATATAATCCAGCTCCTTCGCATCCAGAATCACGCAGGATGCGTCGCCGCTTTCCAGCTGCTTCAGGATCTCCTGTTCGATGCGGGCGGCATTGCCGGAATCAATGCGGCCTTTCAATTCTATTGTCATGTGGTGCTCCTTTCCTGCCTCTGTATCCCAAATAATACGGCGTCAAATTGCCGATCAGCGCATCGGCTGCTTATTCGATGGTCAGGATTTCCGAAAAGCCCGTGACGTCGAAAATCTCCATGATGGTTTCGTTGACATTGCAGATCTTCATTTTCCCCTGTTTTGTCATTGCCTTCTGGGCCGCAAGCAACACCCGCAGGCCGGCGGAGGAGATGTAGTCCAGCTGCGCAAAATCCAGCGTCAGCTCGCTCACACCGTCGAGCGACTGCCGAAGCGCCTGCTCGAACTCCGGCGCAGTGATGGTATCCATCCGGCCCGTCAGGGCAAAATCAGCCTTTCCGTTTTCAATCGTTTTATTGATCGACAGCATTTTCATTACCTCCCTGTTATTTCAGCGCAGTATTTGCGCATCGTGTATTTCCGTATCCGGGAATCCGCGCCGGTCTTTTCATCCGATGGGCTCAAAGTCCGCCACACCGTGCTTGCAAAGCGGGCAGATGAAGTCTTCCGGCAGGTCTTCGCCCTCGTAGATGTAGCCGCAGACCTTGCAGACCCAGCCCTTTTTGCCCTCGGTCTGGGGCTTGGGCTTGACATGGTCCTGGTAGTAGTTGTAGGTCATGGTCTCCCGGTCGGAGATCACTCTGGCCTCGGTCACCTCGCAGATGAACATGCCGTGGGTGTCCAGATCCACATACTGCTCCACGTTCAGGGACATGAACGCGTTGATGTACTGGGGCAGGAAGACCAGGCCGTTGTCCGAGCGCAGGATTTCCCTGCCCTCAAACTTGTCCACGGTCCTTCCGCTGCGGAAGCCGAAGTCCTCAAAGACCTTGAATGGCGCCTCAGTGGACAGGCAGTTGACGTTCATGATGCCGGTCTGCTTGATGATGTGGTGAGAATAGTTCTGCTTGTTGATGCACACTGCCACGCGGTTGGGGGTGTTGGTGACCTGGGTGACGGTGTTGACGATCAGTCCGTTGTCCTTCTTCCCGTCGTTGGATGTGACCACATACAGGCCGTATCCAATGCGGAACAGGGCGGTCATGTCGTTTTTGTTGGCCGTCTCGTCCTGCCGGGCCAGATAATCCATGCACAGCTCGTCGGCCATGGCTTCGATCTGGGCCTTGCTTTCGTCGTTCAGGGCGGACATGATCTTCACCGTGGTATCGGTAAAGGTCAGGTTCTTGCAGGGCTCGAGCATTTTCTTCATGGTCTTTGCCGCCAGGGGCGCCCAGGAACCGTTCTCAATCAGACCCACGGTGCGGTTTTTCCAGCCGCGCTCCGTGAGATGGTCGATGAATTGCCGCATGAAGGGGAAAATGTCGGCGTTATAGGTGGTGGTGGCCAGAACGACCTTGCCGTAGCGTAAGGCATCCTCCACGCATTCAGCCATGTCGTCTCTGGCCAAATCATTCACCGCGACCTTCGGGCAGCCCTTGGCCTTCAGCTTCTCGGCCAGCAGCTCCACAGCCTTTTTTGTGTTCCCGTAGACGGAGGTATAGGCGATGAGGATGCCGTCGGTCTCCACGCCGTAGCTCGACCAGGTCTGGTACAGGCCCAGATAGTAGCCCAGATTTTCCTTCAGGATCGGGCCATGCAGCGGGCAGATGGTCTGAATGTCCAGAGCCGCAGCCTTCTTGAGCACGTTCTGCACCTGGGCGCCGTATTTGCCCACGATGCCGAAATAGTAGCGTCTGGCCTCGCAGGCCCAGTCCTCCTCCGCATCCAGGGCGCCGAATTTACCGAAGCCGTCGGCGGAGAACAGGACCTTATCCGTGGCGTCGTAGGTCATAATGACCTCAGGCCAGTGGACCATGGGGGCGGTGACGAAGGCCAAAGTGTGCTCGCCCAGGCAGAGGGTGTCTCCCTCCCCCACCACCAGACGGCGGTCGGCGAAATCGGTGCCGAAGAAGTTCTGCATCATGGCAAACGCCTTGTTCGACGCCACCACCGTCGCCTTCGGATAAGTCTTCATGAAATTCGCGATGTTCGCAGAGTGATCCGGCTCCATATGCTGCACGATCAGATAGTCCGGCTGGCGGCTGCCCAGCACGCCGGACAGATTATCCAGCCATTCATGGGTAAAGTTCCGGTCCACGGTGTCCATGACGGCGATTTTTGCATCCATGATGACATAGGAGTTATACGCCATGCCGTTCGGCACCACATACTGCCCCTCAAACAGGTCGATCTTATGGTCGTTGACGCCGACATAAAAAATATCCTTGCTGATAGTCATTGTGTGCTCCTTCCGTATTCAAAAACATTTTTTATTTCTTGCTTTCCTGCATTGCTCGATGTTCCCGCAGCGATAGCACAGCTCGTTGTCGCACCAGCCGTTGGCGGTGAACTGCTCCAGGTTCTGCAGGGTGGTTTCGGCAATATTGTTCAGCGCCTCCTCCGTCAGGAATGCCTGATGGGAGGTGACGATCACGTTCGGCATGGAGATCAGGCGTGCCAGCACGTCGTCGGAGAGGATATGGCCGGAATAATCCTGGAAGAAGATATCCGCCTCCTCCTCGTAAACATCCAGACAGGCGCCGCCGATCCTGCGCGCCTTGATGCCCTCCAGCAGGGCCTCGGCGTCGATCAGCGCGCCCCGGGAGGTATTGACAAGCATGACGCCCTTTTTCATCTGCGCGATGGAATCGGCGTTCACCATATGATAGGATTCCTTCGTCAGCGGGCAATGGAAAGAAATGATATCGCTCTGCCGGAACAACTGCTCCAGCGGCACATAGATGTCGCCCAGCTCGGCATTGGGATACATGTCATAGGCCAGGATCTTCATGCCGAAGCCCCGGCAGATATCCATGAAGGCCCGGCCGATCCGTCCGGTGCCCACCACGCCCACGGTCTTTCCATGCAGGTCGAAGCCCGTCAGATTATTCAGGCTGAAATTGAAATCCCGCGTGCGGATATACGCCTTGTGGATGCGGCGGACGGAGGTCAGCAGCATGGCCATGGCATGCTCGGCCACCGCGTAGGGCGAATAGGCCGGCACATGGAACACATGCAGCTTCCCGAAGCAGTGCGCGATATCCACATTGTTGTATCCCGCGCAGCGCAGTGCGATCGACCTGACCCCCAGCTCATACAGCCGGTCGATCACCGGGGCGTCCACCGTATCGTTGACGAATACGCAAACGCTGTCCGCCCCTTTGGCCAGCTCCACTGTATCAAGGGTCAGTCTGGATTCATAGAACTTGAAAGCAAAGCCCCGATCCGCCCCGATATGCTCAAAGGACGCCCGATCATAGGGCTTGGTGTCAAAAAAAGTGATCTTCATCTGTGCTCCTTTCGCATGACAAAGTGCGTGCATTGTCACGCAATGCCATCTTTAGCAATTTTACTAAATTTTATCGTATCTGTCAACACAGTTATGTTATATACGTATAAAAATGCACGCCGGAGCTCCCCGGCGTGCATATGATTGATAATTAATCAGTTACCTCTGACCTGAAGCAGCTTCTGCTTGAGCTCGCCCTCGATGCGGCGGAGCTCCACCTCGGCCGCGGCGCGGCGCTGGGCGCCCTCGGTCTGGATCTGGAGCACCTCGTCCAGGGTGGAGATGAGCTGCTGGTTGGTATGCTGCAGCGTCTCGATATCCACGACGCCGCGTTCGGCCTCCTTGGCGGTCTCGATGGTGGCCTCCTTGAGCATATCGGCGTTCTTCGCAAGCAGCTGGTTGGTCACCTCCGTGACCTGATGCTGGGCCTGCAGGGCCTGCTGAGAATCGTGGATGCCGAGGGCAAGGACCATCTGGCTCTTCCACAGAGGGATCGTGCTGACCAGGGAGGTCTGGATCTTCTCGGTCATCAGCGTGTCGTTGTTCTGGATCATGCGGATCTGCGGCGCCATCTGCAGGCAGATCACGCGGGTCAGCTCCAGATCGTGCAGCTTCTTCTCAAACCGCTCGACCATGTTGGCGTAGTCGTTGGCCTTCTGGGCGTCGCTGGCCAGGCCGGATTCGGCGGCGGCGGTACGCATCTGCGGCAGGGTGACTTCCTTGGCCTGCTTCAGCGAGCGCTGGCCCGCCAGGATATACATGGTAAGCTGCTTGTAGTAGTCCAGGTTCTTGTCATACATCTGGTCGAGTACGGCAATGTCCTTGAGCAGGGTGATCTGATGATTCTGCAGCTGACGGGAGATCTTGTCCACGTTGGCCTCGGCCTTGTCATAGCGGACCTTCATGAGCTCGATGCTGTTTCCCGCCTTTTTGAACCAGCCCTTGATGCCCTTGTTTTCGGCAACGGCGTCAAAGCCCTTGAGTTCCATCACCAGGCCGGAGAGCATATCGCCCACCTCGCCCATGTCCTTGGTGCGGACATTGTTGAGGGCGGAGCCGGAGAAATCGGCAATGTTCTTCTGGGCGGCAGCGCCATATTGCAGCACGAGACCGGAATCGGTGATGTCAATCTTTTCCGCAAATTCGATGACTGCCTTCTGCTCCGCCTCGGACAGCTGCGACATATCGGGGCCCGACTCGGGCCGGTTGTCGACCTGCTCTGCAGGATTGACCAGGGTGGTTTCCGGCTTAGTCTCAAAGACCGGCTGGTCTTCAAGCTCCGGCGTCAGCGTAAGCTGAGGGATTTTTTCTTCCATTTCCATCACGTTCGCTCCTTTTTCGTGTAGTTTAATAGGTGTATACTTATTGTATGTCTGATTTAAAGTCAAGTCAAGGGAGTGATTGACTTTTTTAAGGATTTGGCTATAATATTAAAGGTCGAATTCAGCAATCCGCGGAGGTGGTCACATGACTAAGGTCGCGCCCTCGATCCTGTCGGCAGATTATCTGAATCTGGGGCGGGATATCCTGGGTCTGGAGCGCAACGGCGCCGATTACATTCACTTTGACGTGATGGACGGCTCCTTTGTTCCCAATATTTCGTTTGGAATTCCGGTGCTCAAGGCGGTCCGCACCATCACGAAGCTGCCGCTGGATGTTCACCTGATGATCCGCGAGCCCCTTCATCTGATTGAGCGTTTTATGGACTCCGGTGCGGATATTCTCACCGTCCATGTTGAATCCGATACCGAGGAAAATGTCTTCAAGACCCTTCAGACGATCCGCGATCGCGGCGTACATCCCGCCATCACCCTCAAGCCCGCCACCCCCGCCGAGACGATCTTCCCCTTCCTTCCCCTTTGCGATCAGGTGCTCGTGATGACCGTGGAGCCCGGCTTCGGCGGCCAAAAATTCATGAATGCCATGGTTCCGAAGATCCGTGCCATTTCCGAATATATCCGGGCGGAAAACCTGACCTGCGATCTGGAGGTCGACGGCGGCATCAATCCGCAGACCGCCGCGATTTGCCGGGAAAACGGCGCGAATGTGCTGGTCTCCGGCAGCACCTATTTCCGCTCTGACGATCCCGCCGCCTTTATCCGTGCTTTGAGGGGCGAGTAAACCCGAAAAAATATGCCGTTTCCACCGGCTCCAGTCAAACCGACTGGAGCCGGTTTTTGATGGAAAAAGAGACAATATTGACTTTATCTTCCAGATGTGTTATATTACGATTTGCGATTAAATCGCAAATTCAGGAGGGGATTCTATGCGGAAATATGCCACCCGGCAGCGCGCCGCCCTGCTGCAGCACTTGCAGGAGCATGCAGACGAAGCGCTGTCCGCCTGTCAGATCGCCGACGCCCTGGCGCAGGCCGGCATCAGCAAAAGCGCCGTATATCGGAATCTGTCCGTTCTTGAGGCGGAGGGGCTGATCGGCCGCAGCGCAAAAAGCGGCAGCAAGACCATTCTCTACCGCTACCTCGGCGCGGAGACCTGCCGGGATCACCTGCATCTGTCCTGCTCCAAATGCGGAAAAACATATCATATGGACGTTTCCGCCACAAATCTGCTGGTCGACAGCGTGGCAAAGGGTTCGGATTTCGCCGTTGACAGCGCCAGCACCGTGCTCTACGGCGTATGCGGCAATTGCCGTGACAAGGAGCAGCCATGAAAAAAACACGACGTATCTGCGCTCTGACCATGGCTGTGCTCGTGATCGTCTGCATTGCGGCGTCCGCCTCGCTGATCGCGTATGAAGCCGATCACGACTGTACCGGTCCGGACTGCCCCATCTGTGCCGCCGTGGCTATGTGCACAAACGCGCTGCGCCTGCTTTCCTGCGCGGCATTTGTGAGCTTCGCAGCCCTTCCCGCATGGATCTGCCGGAAGCAGAGGGCATCGCGCCCGTCTGAGCCGGCTTTCAAATCCACCCCTGTCGCTTTGAAGGTTCTGCTTCTGAATTGAATGCACTGGAATACAGCGCAATACCAAATTCAATTCGGAGGTTATTATGAAAAAAACACTTTCTGTCATTCTGTTATTCACCCTGCTCATCGGCCTGCTCTCCGGCTGCGGCGCCTCTGCGCCGGCGGCGCAGTCTGACCGGCTGCAAATCGTCACCACCATCTTCCCCGTCTATGACTGGGTCCGCCAGATCCTGGGCGACCAGGCGGAAAACGCAGACGTCACAATGCTGCTGGACAACGGCGTGGATCTGCACTCCTACCAGCCCACCGCCACGGACATTGCCAAAATCTCCACCTGCGATCTGTTCATCTATGTGGGCGGGGAATCCGACAAATGGGTCGACAATGCTCTGGACCAGGCGACAAACAAGGATATGCTTGTGATCAACCTGTTGGACGTGCTTGGCGACCAGGTCAAAGAAGAAGAGCTCGTTGAAGGCATGCAGGAGGAAGCGCATGATCACGACGAAGAAGAGCATGCGGAAGACCATAATCACGACGAAGAAGAGCATGACCACGAGGAAGGCGAAGAACACCATCACGAGCATGAAGAGGGCGAAGTCGAGTATGACGAGCACGTCTGGCTTTCTCTCAAAAATGCGGGCGTCCTGTGCGAGAGCATCTGTGAAAGCCTGTGCGAAGCCGATAAGGAAAACGCGGATCGATTCAAGGCCAATTGTTCCGCTTATGTGGAGCAGCTCAAAGCGCTTGATGCCGATTTTCAGGCCGCAGTGGAGGAATCCTCCGTTGATACCCTGGTGTTCGGCGACCGTTTCCCCTTCCGCTACCTTGTGGACGACTACGGTCTGAACTACTATGCGGCCTTCGTCGGCTGCTCCGCCGAGAGCGAGGCCAGCTTTGAAACCGTCATCTTCCTTGCCGGCAAACTGGACGAGCTTGGTCTCAAGTCCATTCTGCAGATCGAGACGGCGGACGGCTCCCTGGCTTCTACCATCCGTGACGCCACGAAGACAAAGGATCAGCAGATCCTGACCCTCAATTCCCTTCAGTCCGTCACCGCGGCCCAGTCGGCCGAGGGCGTCACCTATCTGGACGTTATGAAGGAAAACCTGAACGTACTGCGCGAAGCGCTGAAATAAAAGGAGGATATAGCATGGCGCTGATCACCTGCCGGGATCTGTCCCTGGGCTACGACGGGCGGGAAATCGTCCGGAACCTGAGCTTTGAGGTAAATGCCGGGGACTATCTGTGCATTGTCGGAGAAAACGGCTCGGGCAAAAGCACGCTGATGCGCACGCTCCTGGGTCTGCAGAACCCGCTTTCCGGAACCATTGCCTTCGGCGACGGTCTGAAGAAAAATGAAATCGGCTATCTGCCCCAGCAAACGGTGGTACAGCGGGACTTCCCCGCCTCCGTCTGGGAGATCGTGCTGTCCGGCTGTCAGAACCAGTGCGGTCTGCGGCCCTTCTACGGTGCGGCGGAAAAGAAGCTGGCGCGGCAGAACATCGAAAAAATGGGACTGTCCGCACTCAAAAAGCGCTGCTACCGGGAGCTTTCCGGCGGCCAGCAGCAGCGCGTTCTGCTGGCCCGGGCCCTGTGCGCCACCAAAAAAATGCTGCTGCTGGACGAGCCGGTGGCCGGCCTCGATCCCAAAGTGACCCAGGAGCTGTATTCCCTGATCCGGAGCCTGCACGAAGAAGGACTGACCATCATCATGATCTCCCATGACGTGAGCGCTGCTCTGCTGGAAGCAGATCATATCCTGCATGTGGGCTCTCCCCTGTTTTTTGGCACCAAAGACGAATATATGCGCAGCGAGCATGCGCGCATCTTCATGGGAAAGGAGTGAGCTTATGGGTATCTGGGAACAGTTTTCGCAATACATCACGCAATATTCGTTTGTGCGCAACGCCCTGATCGTGTGCCCTCTGATTGCCCTGTGCTCCTCTCTTCTCGGCGTGACCCTGGTGCTCAAGCGCTTCTCCTTCATCGGCGACGGCCTTTCCCACGTGGCCTTCGGCGCCATGGCCGTGGCTTCCGTGCTGAATCTGACCAAGGACATGCCCCTGGTGCTGGCGATCACGATCCTGTGCGCCGTGCTGCTGCTTCGGGTGGGACAGAACGCCAGGATCAAGGGCGACGCCGCCGTGGCTATGGTTTCCGTGGGCGCCCTTGCCATCGGATATCTGATCCTGAATCTGTTCTCCAATTCGGGCAACCTGAGCGGAGACGTATGCTCCACGCTGTTTGGATCCCAATCCATTCTGACCCTGCGTCCGTCCAACGTGTGGCTGTGTATCGTGCTGGCGTTGATCGTGGTCGTGATCTTTATCCTGTTCTACAACAAGATTTTCGCCGTCACCTTTGACGAGAACTTTGCCCGGGCCACGGGCACCCGTGCCGGCGCCTACAATCTGCTGATCGCCGTGGTGGTGGGCGTGATCATCGTCCTGGCCATGAATCTGGTGGGCTCGCTGCTGATCTCCGCCCTGGTGATCTTCCCCGCGCTGTCCGCCATGCGGGTTTACAAGCGGTTCCTGTCCGTGACGATCTGCTCGGCAGTCATCTCCGTGATCTGCGCTCTGGCGGGCATGCTGATCGCCATTCTGGCGGACACCCCCGTGGGCTCCACCATCGTGGCAATCGATATCCTGGTATTTTTGATTTTCTCGCTGATCGGCGCCCTGACGGGGATGCGCCGCAGATAAAAAGAATCACCCCATGGGGCCGGGCCCCATGGGGTTTTTTTCATTACGCGGCGCAGAAGCGGTAGCCGTCGGCAAATAACAGCTTTTTGACCCGTTCCAGCGCCTCCTGCGATTCGTAGACAAATTTCGAATAACCGGCGATCTCCACCAGCGATATCAGTTTGTTCGGCAGATCTACCCAGAGACTGTAGCAATCTGTCATGGTATATGCTCCTTTCCGCGCCCAATGCCAAAGCGGCGGATCCATTCTAACATAAATGACGGGCGAATTATAGATTTCCGTGTACAGGTCCGTTTTCCTGCACTTATATTTTATCGCGGCTCGCCAGCAACTTCTTGAATAATTCGTTAATTATTTGTGAATTCCTCCCATCACTGTAAAAATATGCATTAATATTCTGTACATAATTAACAAAGCCCTCCATCAGGAGGGCTTTGTCATTCTGTCCTGTTATCTTTCCCAGAAGCGTGCCGGATAGCTCCCGTCCCTGTGCATCGCCGCGATGGCCGCGCGGACCTCGTCCAGGTCCGCCGCGTAGGTCATCCCATGCCAGACGGAGTCGGTGGTCAGCACGCGGACGGTGCCGATCTTCTCCTGGATCTGTGCATTGGCGACGGTGGGCAGGAAGTATTCCGCCTTCAAAGGATTCTCCGCAAGCGCCTTGTCCAGGAACGCGGGGAACCTTGCCCAGAGCTCATCCATGAACCGCGGGCGGAAGCCCCAGAGATTCATGGAAACAATGGTGTCGCCCGAAAGCGGGATAAATGTGGCGCCGTCGTCTTCGGTATAAGCCGCGTCGCCGCCGCGTTTTTCAATGTGGACGCGCTCCACGACCTCTGTCAGCAGGCCGTTTTCGATGTGGCAGATGCCCCGGGCCACCTGTCCGTGCTCGGTCACGGTGTTGCGGAGCCGATAGCCCACCATGGCATGCTCGTTCTCCCCCCGATCCTCGGCGAGGAAACGATATATTTCAGCAAATGCGCTCTGTCCGTAATAGTCGTCGGCATTGATGACGGCAAAGGGCTCGTCGACCTGGTCCCTGGCGCAGGCCACCGCGTGGCCGGTGCCCCAGGGCTTTTTCCTGCCCTCGGGCACGCTGTAGCCCTCAGGCAGGGCATCCAGGGTCTGATAGACATAGCGCACATCGAAAAACGGCGCGATCCGGTTGCCGATGCGTTCGCGGAAATCGGCCTCCATCTCCTTTTTGATGACAAAAATCACCTTGCGGAACCCGGCACGGTAGGCGTCGTACAGGGAATAGTCGATGATGATCTGGCCCTCGTCATCCACAGGGATGATCTGTTTGGGGCCGCCGAAGCGGCTGCCCATGCCTGCGGCCATGATAATCAGTGACGGGTTGCTCATTTTCTTCTCCATCCTGCCCAAAATGCGGGCGTTTCGTTTATTTTTTTGTTTTTCCAAGCTCCAGTCCTCTGGCACTGGAGGCCTCCACAGCCTCCATGACAGCCGCGCGGAAAGCATGCTGCTCCAGAGCGCGGACGCCTGCGATGGTGCTGCCGCCGGGGGAACAGACGGCGTCCTTCATTTCGCCCGGGTGGATGCGGCTGTCCAGGTAGAGCTGCGCGGTTCCTGCGATGGCCTGCGCCGCATATTCCAGGGCTTTGCCCCTGGGCAGGCCGCAGGCGACGGCGCCGTCTGCCATGGCCTCGAGGAAGATGCTCACATAAGCCGGACCGCAGCCCGTCAGCACGGAGCCGACGTTCATCTGCGCCTCGGAAATGGCGTCAAACCGGCCCGCTGCAGCGGCGGCGTCCAGGAATTGCTCCACTTCTTCCTTCGTTGTCTCGGGGCTGACGCTGTAAAGGCACATGCCCGCGCCGATGCTCACCGGCGTATTGGGCATCACCCGCAGCACGGGCCAGGGATGGCCCGCCAGGCGCTGGATCGCCGCAATGTCGAGGCCGGCAGCCAGCGACACCAGCACGAACCGGTCCTCCCTGGCCTCCAGGGTCGGTCGCAGATCGTCGAGCAGCTCCGCCATGTTCTGGGGCTTGACGCCCAGAATGACATAGCTGCACTTTGCGGCGGTCAGATTGTCCACCGCCGTGGCATCGAGTACCTCGGCCAGCACCTGAGCTTTCTTCGGGCTGCGGTTGGCCAGCATGATCCGATCCCCTTCGACGTTTTCGCGCAGGGCTTTTGCAATGGCGCCGCCCATCTGACCGGTGCCGATGATTCCGAATGTTGTCATAATTTTATCCCTCCAGGGCCTGTTCCATCATCTTGTGGATGCGGTCGCCCACATCCTTGGTCGGGACCCCCGTCAGTTCCTCCACCGGCACGACGCCCAGGATCTCCATATCCACGTCGGTACGGCGGCGGAACATATTCTTTGCGATTTGCTTGGTATTGCGCAGGACGGCCACCACAATGGGCACCTGCGCCTTCTGGGCGATTTTGAATGCGCCGTTGCGGAACGGCAGCAGCTCGCCGGTCTTGCTCTCGTAGCCCTCCGGGAAGACGCCCATGGAGTGGTCGCCCTCACGCAGGATCTCAACCGTTTTCAGGATGGTCTTCAGCGCCTCACGATCGTTTTCCCGGTTGATGCTCTGGCACTGGATCGCATGCATGTACTTGTTGACCAGATAGATCCTCTCATTTTCCCGCTTGGAAATGAACGCCAGTCTGGCCCAGGGGATGCAGTACAGGAAGATCGCCGGATCCAGATCGGCGATGTGATTGCTCACCAGCAAAAACACGCCGTTTCTCGGCACCATTTCCAGCCCCTTGGCATGCACATGGATATTCGCCAGCCTGATCGCCAGGCCGACGAGCTGATAAGCCATGAAGCCGTAGTAACGGTTGTACCTTTTTTGCTCCTTCGACATATCCACGAACCAGGAGGATATCCAGACGATCAGTGCAAACACAAGCACAAGCGCCAGGAAGAACCCGGCGAACAGTCCGACGCCCAGGACGATCATCCAGACGCCGGAGGCCAGCTGCGGCGCGAGGATCGCCGCCCCTATGACGCTGAGGATCAGAAACAGGAAAAAAAACAGCATGTTATTCTCCAGATCGCGGGAACAGCGCCCGCGTTTTTTCGATCAGCTTACGGTAAATGGGAAGCATGTGCGGCTCGGATGAAAGCGAAAGGATTTCATCCATGCCGAACCATGCCACATCCTTCGTTTCTCCCGGCGCGGGACACAGGGACGCGGCCGGGTCCGCCTCCAGGAGGTACGTGGCATTCAGGTGCAGATGGGAACTGACGTATGCGCCTCGCTTCATGTGCCCGGAAACGCCGAGGATCTCCAGCGAGAAGATTTCCGGCTGCACGGGCACGAGCGCATCAAGCCCCGTTTCCTCTGCGGCCTCGCGCATGGCGACAGCGAGCAGATCCTCCTCCCCGTCGGCGTGACCGCCGGTCCAGGACCAGGAGCGGTAAAGCTCATGCCACACCAGCAGCGCCCTGCGCCTGTCCGGCGTGACGATCCAGCTCGAGGCGGTAAAGTGCATGACGGGATCGCCGCGTGTCAGAAGATCGCCGCGCAGACGCATCTGCTCAAGCATGCGCGCCCTGTCGGCCCGTTCCTGATCACAGGTCGGGAGAAAGGCCGCGATCTTCGCATAAAGCTGCGGATATCTCAAAGGTATTTGCGAAGCGCCTCGTCAACGCTGTCCGGCGAATCAGAGATCGCAAGGGTGAAATTGATGGAATTCCGAGCGCCGAAGGCCTCGCACCAGCTGCAGAACTCCGCCGCCAGGGCGCGGTCGTTCTTCAGGATCTTGTAAAGGTTGTCGATGAACACATGGGTGATGTCGAAATTGCCCGCATGCAGGCCGCTGACGAAGCCTGTGAGCTGGTCAAAATTCGTGATCTTATATTCCTCCGCATCCACCAGGCGGACGCGGTAACTGACGTCATAGCGCAGGCTGTTGCCCTTTTCAATGCACACAATATCGCCGTTTTCGTTTTTTACGGCGCTCTGGATCGCTTCGATGAGCTCCTTCGTCTTGCCGGAGCCCTTCTGCCCCACGATTACATTTACCATTGTTCGTTCCTCCTTGATCAATAACCGGGTTTTCCCAGCAGATGGAACATGTTGCGTTTATAATATTCCACGCCGGGTTGATTGAAGGGGTTGACCCCCAGCATATACGCGGAAATCCCGCAGGATAATTCGAAGAAATAGAACAGCTCGCCCAGGGTCTTTTCGCAGACGGGGCCGAAGCTGATGGGGATGACGGGCACTCCGCCGTCCACATGGGCGCTCAGCGTGCCCAGGTACGCCTGTTCCTCCACGAAGTCCAGGGTCCTGCCCTCGAGGTAGTTCAGCCCGTCCAGGTCCTTCCAGTCCACCTCAATGGCGGTCTTGCGCTCCGGCGGTGCGAAGCGGATGACGGTCTCAAAGAGATTGCGCTGCCCCTCCTGGATCATCTGGCCCAGGGAGTGCAGATCCGCCGTGAATTCCGCCGTGACCGGGAACAGGCCCTTGCCGTCCTTGCCCTCGGATTCGCCGAACAGCTGCTGCCACCAGCCGCCGAGCATTTTGGCGTCGGGCTCATAGGTGCAAAGCAGCTCCAGCGCTTTGCCGTGGCGGTACATCAGGTTGCGGATGGCGGCGTACTGCCAGGCGGGATTCTCAAAGGAGCGGATGTCCAGCGCCTTCTGCGCCTCGGCGGCGCCTGCCATCAGCGCGGAAATGTCGATGCCTGCCACGGCCATGGGCAAAAGACCCACGGCGGTGAGCACGCTGTAGCGGCCGCCCACGTCCGGCGGGATGATGAAGGACTCCCAGCCCTCCTCGTTTGCCATCTGCCGCAGGGCGCCGTTTTCCGGGTCGGTGGTCACATAGGTGCGGGCCCGCGCCTTTTCGGTGCCGTATTTGCGCTCCAGCATCCAGCGCAGGGCGCGGGTGGCGATGGCCGGCTCCGTGGTGGTGCCGGATTTGGAAATGATATTGATGGAAAAATCCTTGTCCTCCAGCAGTCTGCACAGCTCCTGCCATGCGCGGGTGGACAGGTTATTGCCCGCAAAGAAAATCTGCGGATCGTCATTCATCAGATTGTGATTCTGCCCCTTGAGAAGTTCGATGGCCGCACGCGGTCCGAGGTAACTGCCGCCGATGCCGATGACCACCAGAACGTCGGAATTCTCCCGGATGCGCTCCGCGGCGCGCTTGATGCGCACCATCTCCGCCGTATCCTCCGCGGTGGGCAGCTCCAGCCAGCCGATATAATCATTGCCCGGGCCCTTGCCCTCGGCAAGCAGCTTATGGGCGGCAAAAACCTCCTGCTCCGTCTCGAGCAGCTGCGGAAGCGAGAACTCGCCCCACACATTTGACATATCAAGCTCAATCATGTGATCAAAGTCCTTTCAAGGTATTTGGTCCCATCTATATGTTACCGCAAATTCTGCAAAAACTCAATATCACATTCAGAAAAAAGTAGCATTTCTTTTTTTGATGGGTTATAATGAAAACAGAAATATACAGCGTCGCACCCGGGCGCGGAAAGAACAGGTGAAAACGATGAAATACGGATTCGGCGCAGACGTGGGCGGTACCACCGTAAAGCTCGGCCTCTTCTCCCATATGGGCGATCTTATTGAGCATTGGGAAATCCCGACCCGCACGATCAAAAACGGCGAACACATCCTTCCGGACATCGCAGAGGCCCTGGACGACTGCCTGGAACGCCGCGGCATCAGCAAGGAGGACGTCATCGGCATCGGCATCGGCGTGCCCGGTCCCGTCTCCGACGAAGGCGTGGTCAATCGCTGCGTCAATCTGGGCTGGGGCGTGTTTAACCTCCATGAAGCCCTGAGCTCTCTGACCGGCCTGCCCGTCAAGGCCGGCAACGACGCCAACGTGGCCGCTCTGGGCGAATACTGGAAGGGCGGCGGCGCGGGCTGCAGGAGCATGGTGCTGGCCACCCTGGGCACCGGCATCGGCGGCGGCATCATCATCGACGGCAAGATCCTCTCCGGCGCCCACGGTGTGGGCGGCGAGATCGGCCACATCGTCCTCAACAAGAACGAAACCGAGCAGTGCGGCTGCGGCAAATACGGCTGCGCCGAGCAGTACGCCAGCGCCACCGGCGTGGTGCGCGTGACAAAGCGCTTCCTGGATCGCTGCGACGACCCCTCCTCCCTGCGCACCGTGTCTCCCCTGACCTGCCGTGACGTGTTCCTTCATGCGGCCCAGGGCGACAAGGTCGCAAACGAGGCCCTGGAATACGTCTATGACTGCCTGGGCGAATTCCTGGCGAACGTGTGCTGCGTGTGCGATCCGGAGCTGATCGTCATCGGCGGCGGCGTATCCAAGGCCGGACAGGTCCTGCTCGACGGCATCCAGCGCTACTTCCCCCACTACATGTTCCACGCCTGCAAGGATACGAAGTTCGCCCTGGCCCAGCTCGGCAACGACGCCGGCATCTACGGCAGCTTCCGCCTGGTGATGGACCACCTGGCATGAGTCCAATAAAAACCGCCTTCCGCACTGTTGCGGAAGGCGGTTTTTTATTGGATCCGGATATAGCCCGCTTTTTCGATCAGATCCTGCCCCTGTTCGCTGCAGATCCAGTCCAGCAGAGCCAGCGTGTTCTCGTCCGCATCGCTGCGTGTTACGGCATAAAAGCTGCTGGCAAGAGGATAGCTGCCGTTTTCTATGTTCTCCACCGTAGGCTCAACGCCGTTGATTGCCAGCAG
>JAEEGL014545157.1_pt1 | contig 21810 bp, 16 predicted proteins | sample 9134231 | NCBI WGS metagenome assembly JAEEGL01 (sample SAMN16246548, study PRJNA631951) | gut metagenome | biome: gut microbiome; feature: rumen; material: fiber-attached | host: Bos | place: Iran: Karaj | collected 2018-10
ACATTTTTAGAATTATCGATTGATGAGACAGAAATTCGTTCTATTCCAATTCGGGAATGCGAAATCTATGGTAAAGAGTTAAATATTACTTTATATGGATATTTAAGAGATCCTGGCGTAGTTAGCGCTGATGATATTCAGGCAGAAACTATATTTACGACTACTTTAACTTTACCAAACGAAGGCGAAAGACCAAATGAGAGCGGAGTTCAAGCAACACTCTCAAGTTATATCGCAGATATTTCATCAATAGATTTTTATATTTCGATTGAGGATAGTGATAAAGCTAATGGTGAAATATATGTCGAGTTATCAACAACGGAAGAAGTTATCGATCGAAGATATTTAGAAGAAGGAAAGAATATTGATTCATTTACTGATCTTGAAAGTGATAAGGAATATAATTTCTATATTTATGATGGAGAATTCTTGATAGAAGCATATTATATCAAGACATTATCAGAAGAAGAATTAAGTAAGCGTAATGAAACAAGATTTTATGAAGATTATTTAAAGATTAGTTATGAAGATGGTAATATTTTAGTTAAAATGCGACTCATTGATGATAATGAAACTTATAGTTATTTCAAAATTTTCGCTGATAACGGAAATGATGAAACAGAACTAGAGATATCAAGAGATGAGATAAATGAAACACAGACAATAACTTTAGGAAAGGTGTCTCTAAATGGGGAAGTCACAATCATTTTAAGTGGCGTGTTGCCAGTTGCGACTGAACTAAGCGAAGAAATGATTTTCAAAGTTACATATAATATAGAGGAAGGAACATATACTTATGAAGAAAAAGACTAAGAAAGAACAAATAATAAAAGAATATAATAAGTTAAGTAATAGAAGAAAACAAATAATTAAACTTTGTGTGCTTTCGTTCTTTGTACTAGCCACAATTATATTCTATATATTCTCAACTGAACTATTCAGTGAGACATCAGTATTTAAAAATCATGTTTCTGATAACCAAACATTACAAAAATTGTATGAATCAATTCCCCCAATTTTCAAATGTATTCAGATTTTCACAATCTTTGTTTTAGTATTTATGATTATTAAAATAATATTTAGTCGTATTTTTGCGAAATCACGTAAAGGAATTACGATTGTAAAACTAGTTTGTAGCTTCTTGAAATACTTACTTGGTGTTATTGCCATTCTTATGATGTTATCAGCGTTTGGTGTTGATACGACAACGTTACTGGCAAGTGTTGGTATTTTAACATTGGTTGTTGGTCTTGGTGCCCAAAGTCTAATTGCGGATGTCATCGCTGGTATGTTTATTGTATTTGAATCAGAATTTGAAGTCGGTGATATCGTTGTTATCGATGGATGGCGAGGAACAGTATCGGAAATTGGTATCCGTGCGACAAGAATCGTCGATGCTGGTGGTAATATCAAGATCATCAACAACAGTGCTATTTCATCAGTAATCAACCAAACAGAACAAATATCAATCGCTAAATGCGTTGTTGGAATCGATTATGGTGAGTCACTTGAGCGCGTTGAAAAAATCATCAACGATAACCTTCCAAAGATGAAGAAGAACATCCCTGATATCTTAGAAGGACCATTCTACCGTGGCGTTACTGCTTTAAATACATCAAGCGTTGATTTATTATTCATTGCGAAATGTGAAGAAGAAAACATTTATCAAGTACAACGTGATATGAATAGAGCGATCAAACTTATTTTTGACGCTAATGATATCAATATTCCATTTACACAAGTTGTAGTAAACGAACCAAGTGCTAAAAAAGACATAAAGAATAATAGTTATTCAAGTAAAGGTAATTAGAGTTTTAGTCTATAACACTAAATAAAAATAGTGTCATAGACTTTTTTTCTTAATTATGATATTATATTAATGGATGAGTCTAGAATTCATCTAATATAAGTGGTGAGGTGATTTGAATGTTTGCGAAAATCGCAATTGATGTTCTAACAAATCATTTACAAGATACTTATACTTATCACATTCCGGAAGAACTTGAAAGTTATGTCGGTATTGGTACCCGCGTGAAAGTGGACTTTGGTGTGCGAAGAGTCCTTGGTTATGTCGTGGAAGTTACTGATGAAGTTGATTTTCAAGGTCAGATTCGTGATATCGTGGAAGTACTTGACTTTTCTAACGAACTTTCTTTGGAACAAGTGGAAATGGCCAAGAAAATTAGTGAAGACACTAATTGTAGCTTATCGAAAGCTATGGATGCAATGTATCCTGCCTTTCTAAATTCGAAATTTAGAAGATTTGTGTCAATCAAGAACTTTGATATTCTTGATCCAAACATTGCCCTTCTATTTAAAGATAAGAAGAAAATCCAACTTACCCAAGAAATAGTTAGATCTTACCCGAAGATTAAGAAGGAAATCGAAAAGGGTGCGTTAGAACTTGATCATGATGTAGTCACTTATGGGCGTAGAAGATATCAAAAAGTATATTCAATTAATCCTAATAGTATTAATGTGAGTAGCACTTTTACTGGAAAGAGAAAAGAACTAGTAGATTATTTATCGACAAAAGATTTTGCGACAATGGATGATATTAAATGTGCAACTCATACGAGTGGATATTTAGTTAATAGTTTAGTCAAAGAAGAAATCTTAAGAACTGAAGATAAAATCATTAATGTTAAACTAGAACGTAATAAAATAACTTTACATAATTTAGAATTTGATTTTGATAAAAAGAAAGTCAAAGATTTATTTGACAATTTATCCAATACTAAACCTTATTTATTCTATACAAATGATGATGACTTTAGTAATGAACTTTATTTAGATATTTGTATTGATAATATCTTAAAAAATAAAAAAGTGTTGATTGTGACACCAACTTTAATTATCAATTATGGTATTTATCATTATATGCGTGATCACTTAGAAGGATTTGGAGTTATCAATTTCTCTAGTGATATGTCAAATAGTGATTTTTATACCAACTATTTGAAATTAAATAGTGGGGAAGTTGATGTAATCGTCACAACAAAGGTTGGATGTTTCTTACCAATTGCTGATATTGGGGTTATCATCGTCGTTGATGAAGCTAATTTCAACTATATTAGTGAGATGACTCCGAAATATAATGTGGTCGAGATGATGAAATTTAGAGCGAGATTCCATGACGCTAAGATCATTTTGTCATCTAATCCATTAACTGTTGAGAATTATTATAATTATTTCCAAAATAAATATAATTTATTAAAATATGTGAAGCCAATTGACCACGACGTTAGTCTTGTCAATATGTATGATGAAGTCATTGTGAATGAAGGAATTATTTCAAGAGTCCTTCAAGATTACATCAAGGATAAACTTGATAATAATAAACAAGTGATGTTAATACTAAATGCGAGGGGTTACGCTAATCATTTAGTATGTCGTCACTGTGGTCATGTCGCAACATGTCCAAAATGTAATATTCCTCTTACATATTATAAAGATAAAGATGAAGTTAAGTGCCGTTACTGTGGAATGAAGCTTGATAACTACAAATGCGTTTGTGGAGAAGATTCATATTCAATGTTGGGAATGGGACTTGAGATGGTTAAAGAGAAACTAAACGCTATTTATCCGGATAAGAAGATATTACTAATTGATAGTGAATCAATGCGTAACTACAATGATTATCAAAATATCGTTGTGGCGATTGAAGGTCATGATGTTGATATCGTGATTGGAACTAATAATGTTATATCATTTAATAATTATGGAGACTTTGGCTTGATTGGCTTAATATCTTGTGATATGTTGCTGAACAGCAGTGATTATAAAGCTAGTTATAACACTTTCTCTTTGATTGTGAATGCCTTAAAAACTAGTGATGTTGTGATTCAAGGATATAATCTTGAACATTATGCCATTAGTAATGCGGTAAAGAATGATTTTGTATCATTCTATAATGAAGAAATTAAGATTCGAGAGATGTTTAAATATCCTCCATATTATGAAGTGAATAGATTAATAATTGGTGGTGATTACAAAGATATGTATTACGCTGCCAACTATATGAAGAAAGCTTATGGTATTTTATTCTCGGATAATAATTTATGTTTAGGTCCAAACTACATTAAGAGATTAAGAGGAGTTCAGTTAATCCTAAAACATAAAGATTTTGAAAAAGTAATGAAATTATTAAGTGAAGTTCAAAATAAATTCAAGGATAAAAATGTTACATTCAGTTATGAACGTTATCCACGTTCATTTAGTTAGGAGTAAGAAATGTCACGTGCATTAGATATTATATTTATGGGAACACCAGAATTTAGTGTCCCAATTCTTGATAACATCAGTAAAAAACATCATATAACTTTAGTTGTAACCCAACCAGATAGTTATAATATAAAGAAAAAGGAATATGTCTATAGTCCAGTAAAGAAGTGGGCACTAGAACATAATATTGAAGTATTCCAACCTAATAAGATTAGAGAAGAATATGATAAAGTATTAAATACAAAATGCGATTTAGTCGTTACGGCTGCTTATGGACAGATTATCCCCGAAGTCATTTTAGATTATCCAAGACTTAAGTGCATCAATGTTCATGGTTCCCTTCTTCCTAAGTACCGAGGAGGAGCACCAATTCAAAGAGCGATTATCAATGGTGATGATAAAACCGGTATTACGATAATGTATATGGCTCCCAAGATGGATGCTGGAGATATTTTATATCAGATAGAACTTCCTATTCTTGATAGTGATACGCAAGATATCTTATTTAATAAATTGAGTGGTCTTGCAAGTTCAGTTATTAATGATGTGATTGAAAAACTTGATAATAATGAACTAATTCCAACACCACAAGACATAGAAAAAGTAACATTCGCCTACAATCTAACTAAAGATGATGAGCACATTGATTTTCATAAAAAAGCTCGAGACTGTTTTAACCAAATAAGAGGATTAAATTCTAATCCAACTGGTTATTTCATCTTAGATAATGAGAATGTGAAAGTCTATAGTAGTGTTGAAAAAATAGGTGAAAAGTGCTATAATAATTTAATAAATGAAGGCTTTAATCCCGGAATGATTTGCGGAATAAATAAAGATTCATTTGATGTTTTGTGTGGAGAAGGAACGGTAATTTCGATATTAGAAATTAAGCTTCCAGGAAAAAACAAAATGAAAGTAAAAGATTTTATAAATGGACAAGGTCGCAAGATGCTTGCCATAGGTAAGGAGTTATTATAATGGATAAAAAAAGAATTTATTTTTCTCGTCAAGAAATGTTTGAAATTAATAAGAAAGCTCTTCACGACCGTGGAGTAGAACTAGAAGACATTGCGGAAATTGCCTTCCGCCAACAAGGACGCTATAATCCAAATATTAAGATGAGTGATTGTCTTGAAAGTGTTGAAAAGATTTTATCTTATCGTGATATTTTTCATATCGTTCAATTAGGTATTGAAATCGATAAACTTACAGAAGAAGGGAAACTAAGTTCACCAATTCAAGATATTTTACGTGCTGACCTTGGTATGTTTGGTATCGATGAAATCTTTGGTTTATCAATTGCCTCTATGTATGGCACAATTGGTCAAACTAACTTTGGTGATATCGATGTTAATAAACCTGGTATTGTTAAGATCCTTAATGATGGTGGCAAAGCTAACTGTGAACAATGTCATACATTCTTAGATGATATCGTTGGTGCTTTGGCAGCCGCTGCTTCAACTCGTGTTGCCCAAATCATCAGTGAAGAAGAAGCTGTGAAAGAAGCAGGCGAAGAATAATGAATCAAAAGATACTATCAAGGGGTAAACTTCTAAACGTTTATGGTAATCTTGAAGAAGCTGGTTACGCTAAAAGTTTAGTTAAGGATTATCGCCGTAGTGATATTAAAGCAAGTGGATGGAGAATAAAAGAATGGGATTATTATTACATTGGCTGTAGTGATTTTGGTATTGCCTTAACCATTGCGGATAATTCTTATATGGGTCTTGGTAGTGTCTCACTTCTCGACTTTAAAAATAAGAATTTCATCACTAAGAGCGTTATGAAGTGGTTCCCATTTGGTCGTACTAATCTTCCATCAACTTCACGTATTGGTGATGTATCATTTAAGAGTAAGAAACTTAATATTGATTTTATCAATAATGGGATAAAGAGGACATTGAAATGTCATTTTTCAAAGTTCAGTAAGAAAATTGATTTTGATTGTGAGATTGATTTAATTGATGAACCACAAGAATCAATGGTTATTGCGACACCATTTGAAAAGAAACATCATTTCTATTACAATCAAAAAATCAATTGTATGCGCGCAAAAGGCAAGGCTACCTTCGGAGGAAAAGTATTCAACCTTAATCCCGAAGATTGTTTTGCGACTCTTGACTGGGGCCGTGGTGTTTGGACTTATTCTAATACTTGGTACTGGTCAAGCATGAGTGGAGAAATAAATGGCAAGAAAGTGGGATTTAATTTAGGCTATGGCTTTGGCGATACATCGAAAGCCACAGAAAATATGATTTTCTATGATGGACTAGCCTATAAAACCGAAGAAGTAACTTTCCATATTCCAACCAAAGATGGAAAAGATGATTTTATGTCTCCTTGGACATTCTCATCTAATGATGGAGCGATTGACCTCAAATTCACACCAATCTTGAATCGTCGCGATAATACTAATTTATTAATCTTAAAATCTGATCAAAATCAAGTGTTTGGTTTATTCACTGGCACTTTGAAATTCCAAGATAAAGTTGTGGAGATTGAAAATCAAATTGGATTTGCGGAGAAAGTCACAAATCGTTGGTAATAATTTAAGAAGGAGTGATTCCAGATGAAATTATTTAAAAAATTGTGTTTCCTATTTATTATCACTTTAGTCTTAATCATAATTACGGCTTGTGGTGATAAAAAAGAAATAGTAGTAAAATTCGATACCCAAGGTGGTTCACAAATCGAAGATATCATCTTAGAAAAAGATGATTCAGGTGACTTCAAATTACCCGATAATCCCAAAAAAGATGGATATCGTTTTGATGGATGGTATAGCGATATAAATTTCCAAAATGAATTTAAATCATTAGATTCTAGTAGTGAGGAAGTTACATTATACGCTAAATGGGTGAGTGACCGCGCTGAACCTCAAACGGGTGTTAGTTTTAAACTAACTATAAGAAATGATATCGAGATTAGATCTACTCTCATCAATGAGAAAGAATCGACAGAAGATAATCTTGTTTATGATGATAATGGTCATGATATTACCGCTAATGTTTCTATCGAAGGTTTCATTACCGCTAAAAGCTTAACATCACTTAATGATATATCTGGTAATATTGATATTAGTTTAGTTTTTTTAGATGAACATAATCAAGAAGAAATCAGTATTCCTGATGCCACATTTAAAATTAGTATTAAGAATGGAGTTATTTATCTATTAGTTCCTTCAATGTTTTCAACTTATGTTGGAAATACAAGTGTGGGAATTTCGATTGATGTGAATAAAATATATCAAGAATTCACGAAGATAATAAAAACAAAATTAAAAGAATTGATTAATGAATTAAAGAATTTACCAGTCGAAGATTTACCAGAAGGATTTGATTTCTCAATCCTTGATCAAATTGACCCTAATAACTTTAATATTGATGATATCATTGCCTTAAAAGAATTATTACCAGATGAAATGAAAGAAAAACTAAATGACATTGAAGATTTAGAAATTGATGCTTTAGTTGGTCTTGCGGAGATTATCCTAGAGCCATTCTTAGGAGATAATTATAGTGAAGAAGTATTTAATACAATAAGAAGTTATCTAACTAGTTTGGTTGAGATCTTTACCGAAATCATTCCTAACAGAATTGAAGAAAATGGTAAGGTTTCTTATGAAATAACGCAAGAACAATTAATTGATTTAATTGAAGAATTTGCGTTACTTACAAAAGAAAATATTGATGAAATATATGAATTAATCATTGAAGTTAAAGATTTAGTAGACGAAAAAGAAGAAGAGTTCGTATCAAAAGAATATATTACAAGAATCATTGATAGTATTATCTCAGGAGTAGAAAGTGGACTATCTATTCCAAGAGCGATAGTTTCTATAAAACTATTAAGCGGTACTATTCCATCGAAAATTGAAGGGGGAATTGAAGCAAGTCTTGATTTAAATAGTGATATTGCGCCTGCCTTCTTAGTTGCGAATGAAAGTATAGCATTTAATCTTAGTACAAACATTGATTCTGAATTTTCTGTTGTTGTGACAACAATTGATTTTCCAGATTTTTCAACATATTTTGATTTAACTGGATTAATTAATAATAAAATCAAAGAATTATTATCAAAAGAAAAGGAATGAAACATAAAAAATATGATTGATACAAAAAAAGTATCAATCTTTTTAAAAAATTATTAGAAAAAATGATATATATTTTGTTTTATTAGTGAAGAGATAAGAAATTGTCTTTTAGGAGGTAACTAAAATGAAAAAGTTTATTAGTTTATTATGTGTATTATTAGTAATGTTTTTATTATTTGGATGTAGTATGAATGCGGAACCTAATTCTGGTACTTTTGATGTTGCTCACGCTCATTCATCTTCTTTAAAAGGTGGTAGCGAAGACTTAGAACCATCTGGAATAAGTGGAGAATGGTATTCAATCGGAGGCGGTGGCGGTGCTGAACTTTATGGTGAAGAGGGCGATTTAACTGCTAGAGATGAATATCAAAATCAATTAAGAGCTGGAAATATTACTGCTTCAGCCACAATGGATAATGAGAAATATGATTTTTGGCGTTCATTATTAGTTAGTGGTCAAGAAGAAGATGGTGAATTTAAAAACTATAATACTAAATATAGTTTCAAAACAGCAAATAGATTAGTTATTACTTTACCTAAGGGAATAATAGCAAAAGTTAGTTTAATGAATGATAATGAAGCAGTATTTACTGGTGTAAGTGATCAAAATGGTGTTTGTTACTTATTCAGTAATGAAGAAAAAGAAAGTTATAATATTAAAGTTGAATACTTAAATAAAGATAATAATTTAGTATCATTTGATGATGTAGTAACTGGAGATAAAGAATATACTGATTTAGAATTCATTGAAAGAAATACAAATATCATTGATTTAGCCTTTGTAATTGATGCGACTGGTTCAATGGGTGATGAAATGGAATATCTAAAGATTGAAATCAGCGATGTTATTGGCAAAATCAAAGAAGAAAATGGCAACATCACAGTTAGACTTGCGATTATCGTTTACCGTGACAATGGTGATTTGTATGTTGTAAAAGATCGTAATTTCACTGAAGATATTGATGCTCAAGTAGCATTCTTGAAGCAACAAAGTGCTGGTGGTGGCGGTGACTTTGAAGAAGCCGTTGACCAAGCTTTAGATAGTGCAAAGAACTTAAGCTGGACTGAAGGTGACTCAACTAAAGTATTAGTATTTGTGGCTGATGCTCCTAGTCATGATAAAGATGTTCAAAAATGGAGTAACTTAACACTAGAATTTGCGAAGATGGGTGTTAGAATTCTAACTGTTGCATCAAGTGGTATTGATAAGAAGACTGAATATTTCTTCAGATGTCAATCAATCATAACTGGTGGTGTTTATGTTCATATCACTAATGATTCTGGTATTGGTGGTGATCATATTGAAGCTTCAACTGAAGAAAAAGAAGAAGTCGAATTACTAAATGATTGTTTAGTAAGGATTATAAATGGTTTCCATACAGGTGATTTTGGGACTCCAATCAATTGGCAACAAAGTCAAACAAGTCCTTTATCATAAATTTCCTAAATTCCAAATGAAAAAGACGAAGATTTATTCTTCGCCTTTTTCTTTTTATGCCATATTTAAATTTAAGGTTTTGAGTTTCCTTCTTCCCACAGTGAAATATGATAACAGATGGGCAAGGAAGGTGATTATCCAAGATATTGGATAAGAAATATATAGATAATTTAGAGTTGTTAGATCATTAAAGTCGGCTAGTGAATAGAAAATTGTATAGATCCAGGCAATTCTAAATCCACAAACACCAACGATTGTGACCACCATTGGAAGTGTTGAGAAGCCCATTCCTCGGAGTACTCCAACCATGACATCCATAATACCACATAAGAAATATGGTAAACATAGGTAGTGTAGTCTGATATAAGCAATCTCGATTTCTTCAGGGATTTTAGTATAGATTGATAAAACTGATCTACCGAAGATGAATAGAGTGCCACCTAATATTAAAGCAATTCCTGTCACAATTATGAGGGAGAATAAAGTAACTTTACGGATATTCTTGGTGTTTTTCGCTCCATAGTTTTGACCGGTGAAGGCAAGTGCCGCATGATATACGGAATTCATTGAGGTATAAACAAATCCTTCGACGCTTTGGGCGGCAGTGTTTCCGTTCATACCAATTACCCCATAAAGGTTTACTGATGACTGAATAATAACATTAGATATCGAGAAAATTGATGATTGAATTCCAGCTGGAAGACCGACTTTCGCGATTTGTTTCAGATCATATAAAGATATTTTAAGTTTTTTAAATCTAAACTGGTAACATTCTTTAGTTCGATATAATGTGATCATTGTTAAGACACAAGATAAGAACTGACTAATGATTGTGGCAAGGGCAACCCCGGCAACACTCATTTTAAAGACTATTACAAATAATAAATTTAGTAAGACATTGATTAGACCTGATATTGTTAGATAATATAGTGGCCTCTTGGTATCACCAACTGCTCTTAGTATCGCCGCTGCGAAATTAAATAACATATTAAATGGCATACCAACGAAATAAATTTTTAAATATGTTTTTGATAATTCTAAATCATTATGCATTAAGTGAAGAAGAGGACCGGCAAAGAAGAATCCAAATACACCTAGTATTAGTCCACTTAAAAAACTAATGACTATTGATGTATGAACTACATCACTCATCCTTTTGTAGTCTTTTGCCCCATATAGATGAGCGCATAATACATTAGTTCCTACCGATAAACCCATGAAGAGGTTAACAACGAGGTTAATCAAAGTGGAAGTAGAACCAACGGCTCCTAAAGCTTCACTATCATTACTGAAATTCGATACAACGATTAAGTCCGCAGCGTTATATAGGAGTTGTAAAACTCCCATAGCAGCTAGAGGAAGACTAAATATGAGAATCTTCAAGAATAGATTTCCCGATGTCATATCGATTTCATATCTATTGTTTCTTTTCTTTTTTTCGTTTCTTAGTTCCATAGCAATATATTATACACCTAATTCATTTATTTTTAAATAATGAAATAAAAAATAAGTTCCCTTCTCGAGAACTTATTATTTTTAATTACTTTTTATTAACATATTCAAAGAACTTATCAAAGATGATTTTGCTGCTAGCGGATTCTGGTAAACGTTCAGGGTGCCACTGAATGCCAATGAATGGAAGTGTTTCATGAACGATTGCTTCACAAGTTCCATCAGGATGATAAGCTATCACTTTAGTATTAGGAGCTGGTTTATTTACGGCTTGATGATGGTAGCTATTAACTTCGATATTTTCTTCGAAATTAAGTACTTCATTAGGAATAGTTTTAACTTCATGACCAGAGATAATACGACGATGACTATCACCGATATCTTGGTATAAAGTACCACCCAAGAAGACATTAAGAGCTTGATGACCACGGCAAATACCAAGAACAGGTTTCTTAGTTTTAACGGCATATTCAACGATTTGTTTATCTACTTCATCAAGATCAGCGATTACTTCTTTAGATAAACCAAGGTTGTCTTCACCAAAGTATTTAGGGTCAATATCAGCACCACCTGTGATTAAAAATCCATCACATAAAGCAAGTACATCTTCAAGCTTTGGATTGTTTAATGTAAGCATAATTACATTACAGTTATATTTAAGTAATGAATCTAAATAGTTACGATTAACGAACTCTTTTTCAGTTCCTTCTTCAGTTAATAAACGAGGCGAAACGCCAATTAATTTTAATTTTTTCTTCATAATCTCACTCACCTGTTATATTTTACTATAAATCATAATAAATATCAATAACGAATTTCAAAATGATGTTAGTACTATATTTATATAGGAAATTATCATTTAAAAAAAGTAGGTATTAAACCTACTTTTCAGATTCTTTTATACGTTTTGTAATGAACTCAACTAAGTCATGAGGAACATAAGGACTGATATCACTATCAAATTTAACTAATTCCTTGATTGATGAACTAGATAAGAAGAGGTTATCAGTCGATGGGAATAAAACGAAAGTATCAATTTCACTATCGATGGAACGGTTAAATTGGAATAAAGTGATTTCGTTTTGGTAATCAATGATATTTCTCATTCCTCGGATGATGATTTGAGCGTTCTTTTCTTTGGCATAGTTCAAAACTAGAGAGCTTGAGCCTTCCACTTCAACGTTTGGTAAATCTCTTGTGGCATGTTTTAACATATCAACTCGCTCTTCCATTGTGAATAAATAATTCTTCACTGGGTTAACAGAAACTAAGACATATATTTTATCGAATATTTTCGCTGCTCTTCTAATGATATCTAAATGACCATTTGATAGAGGGTCAAATGAACCAGGATAAATCGCTATTTTTTCTTTCATACTCGGATCCTTTCTAACTTTTAACTAACTAAATTATATAACTAAAAGACTTAAAAATCAATATTATCTTTACTTTTTGATGTTTTTATGATATCATACGATATTAAGAAATAAAGAAACGAGGAGGGATATTATGGCAAATAAAAAACCTAATGTTACCAAAATAATCCATAAAATTTTCAGTAAACCAGCTGGCTTTATTTTCTTTATTGTTTTTAGCGTTCTCGCAACCGGATTTCTAATCGCTGCGGTTGGTATTAGTCAAGCATTTGTGAATAAATTATATGATCCAAATGCGAATACTACCATTAGTCTGTACATCGCACCTTTAGTACTCGTTATCATTGGCTTGTGTGGTTCGTTAATCGCTATGGCTCGTTTTAAATCAAATATCACGGCCAATGTGACAAACGAACTGAAAGAAGAAGCATACCTTGCCCTTCTTCAAGCAGAAATGGCTGAATTCGATAAAGATAATTACGAAAAAGAAGTTGCTGGATTCGTGAAGAACGTTGAACAAGTATCAGAAGTTTATATTGGTAAAAATCTATTATCATTTGTCTTCACAATGATACTAGTAATTGGTTTCTTCATTTTTGGTTTAATCATGGAACCAATATTTGCTTTTATTGCCCTCGCCATTATTCCTCTTTACACAACAGCTGATAAGACATGCACAATGTTTGTCTCTAAAGTTAATGCTCGTTATGAAGAGGAACTTAAAAATAATAGTGAAGTAACATACGATACGATTAAGAATTTAAAGAATATTAAATTATTATCGGGTATTGATAAAGAAAATGAGAGATATGAAGAAATAAATAATATCTTATCAAAAGCTTCCCACAACAAAAATATCGGAATTGTGATCACGAAATATGTTTTACCAATTCTATTCATTGGTATAACTCTAGCGGTTATGTTCGGTGTTGGTGGCCTAGCTTTGGAAAATGGGGGAAGATACGTCACAATTGGTGATTTCGTGTCATTCGTTATCATCACTCCAGTTATTTTCCTTGCGACTTATCATGCTTTTCATTATCATCTAAAACCATCATATGTGGAAAATGAAGTATTAGCGATTGAAAAGATTATTGAACTTCGTAGTGAAATTAGAAGTGAACCAATCAGCAGTCTTGATGATATTCATAACATCAAATTTGAAGATGTTAGTGATAAAGATGATAAAAATGTTTTATCAAAAGTATCATTTGAAATTAAACAAGGAGAGAAAGTTGGTATTTTATCTCTTGATAAGAGAACTCGAGATAAGATTTTTAATCTCATCACAAAGATTGAAAAACCAGATGAAGGAATTGTATCAATCAATAACTGTGAACTTAATAAAATCAATGCGAAATATTTAAGAACATTAATCGCTTGTGTTTATGAAGATAGTCAAGTATTTAATGATACAATTATGAATAATATTTGTTATAGCCGTCCATTTGATGAATACAAATATAATGATGCTTTATATCGAAGTGGAATTAAACAAATTGTTACTACACTGGAAGATACAGACCAAACAGTCTTAGAATCAAGTGTGAAAGATGATTTCAATACGCGAGTTATATTTGCGAATGCTTTCTATCAAGATAGTAAAATCTATTTACTAAATGATAGTTGTCCTGGTCTTGATGCTAGTATTGAAATAGAACTTGTTAATGAAGTATTTAAACTAAAGAGTAAGACAGTTATCTTAGAAACTGATAAAGCTTATTTATTAAACAAATGTGACAAGATATTTGTCTTTAGTGAAGGAAAGATTATTGAAAGTGGATCTTATAAAGAACTTATGAGTAATAAACAATCAAATTATTATCGACTAATCAAAGGTCCAGTTAGTCGTAAACAGAAAGTTAGTTAGGAGGTTTAATTATATGAGCCTAAATGATACATCTTTAAATAGAGTTAGAACAAGATTTGCGCCAAGTCCTACTGGATTTATGCACATCGGTAACTTAAGAACTGCTCTATATTGTTATTTATTTGCTCGTCAAAACAAAGGTGACTTTGTTTTACGTATAGAGGATACTGACCTTGAACGTTTTGTGCCTGGGGCTATAGATGTTGTTTACAACACTTTAAGAGAGTCAGGAATTGACATTGATGAAGGGCCAAATGAAGGTGGTTCTTATGGTCCTTACATTCAAACAGAACGTAAAGACATCTATATGAAGTATGCTTTAGAACTAATTGAGAAAGGTGCTGCTTATTATTGTTTCTGCGATAAAGAGCGTTTAGACACTTTAGTAAACGCTGAAGGTATTAAAAGATATGATAAGCACTGTCTTCATTTATCGAAAGAAGAAATTGAAACTCGCTTAAAACGCGGTGATAAATTCGTTATTCGTCAAAATATGCCAACAACTGGCGTATCAGAATTTGATGATTTAGTATTTGGTCATGTGGAGATTCCAAATAGTGAGCTTGAAGATCAAATCTTAATTAAGTCAGATGGACTTCCAACTTACAATTTTGCGAATGTTATTGATGACCATCTAATGAAGATTAGTCATGTAATGCGTGGTAATGAATATTTATCAAGTACACCTAAATATAATCTTTTATATGATGCATTTGGTTGGGAACGTCCTAAATATGTTCATTTAACACCAATTATGAAAGATGCGCAAAGAAAACTATCTAAGCGTTATGGTGATGCCAACTTTGATGACTTCATCAAAAAAGGATATTTACCAGAAGCCATCATCAACTACATTGCCTTACTGGGATGGAGTCCAAAAGGTGAACAAGAAAAATTCACTATGGATGAACTAATTGAAAAGTTCTCAATCAGTGGATTAAGTAAATCATCATCAATCTTTGATGAGGAGAAGATGCGTTGGTTAAATGGTGAGTATATCAAAGAATTACCATTTGATGTATTCATGGAAAAAGCTAAACCATTCTTCGATGATTCTTGTATTAAAGGTCGTTATGACTATAATAAATTTGGAGCATTACTTCAATCAAGAATTGAAATCTTTAGTGAAATCAAAGAGAAAGTAGCTTTCATTGATGACTTCAAAGAAATCACTAAAGATCAATACTTCAATAAGAAGTTTAAGATTGATGAAGAAGGTGTAGTTGCGAAGAAAGTACTAGAACATACAATTCCAATGATGGAAGCATGTGATTTCACACCTGATGCTATGCATGCAGTAACAGTAAAGAGTGCTGAAGAACTTGAGCTTAAGAGTGGTGTTGTTTACACTGTCTTAAGAATCGCTTTAACTAGTTACAATGTTACTCCTGGTGGTTCAGTAGAAATGGCTGATATTTTAGGAAAAGAAGAGTCAATTAGGAGATTAAAACAAGCTTTAGCTTGGTTAAATTAAAAGAAAGAAAAGGAAAGAAAATAAATGAAATTTATATCAGAAAAACAAGCAAATAGTATTTTAAAAGTGGCTTTAGGAACAGGTGCTGATTTTGCGGAACTATTCCTAGAGCATACAGTTGATAACTCGCTTCAAATGGTTTCTATGGAAGTGGCAAGAGCAAATACTAATGTTACACATGGTGCTTCTATCCGTTTATTAAAAGGAGCAAAAGAAGTATTCGGTTATATTAGTGATTGGAATGTTCAATCATTAAAGCTTTTAGCAAAGAAATTACGTGCTTCAATTAAAGCTCCAGAAAGAGTAGAAGTTGCGGAATTTAAGAAGGAAGAAAAACGTGATATTATTAATCCAGTTAAGTTATCTTCAAAAGTTTCTAATAAGACTAAAGTCGCAATGCTTAACAAAGTATGTAAATATGCAAAAGCAACTAGTAAAGAAGTAAGCCAAGTTATGGCATCAATTACTGATAAAGAACAAAACATCTTAGTATGCAATTCTAAAGGTGTATTTGTGACTGATATTCGTGCTAATACTCGTTTAGCATTACAAGTTGTAGCGGGAGTTGGCGAAAATATGCAAGTTATCAGTGAATCAGTTGGTGGTAACGGTGGTTATGAAGTTTACGATTGTATCGATTTCAAATCTTGGGCAAATGATATCGCTAGTAGCGCTGTTAAAATGGCTCACGCTGATGAGATGGTCGGAGGAACAATGACAGTTGTTGTTCACAATGGTTTCGGTGGTGTATTACTACATGAAGCTTGCGTTCACTCATTAGAAGCAACTTCCGTTGCGAAAGGTGCATCAGTATTCTGTGGAAAACTAGGAGAAAAGATTGCGAGTGATTGCGTAACGGCTATTGATGATGGTACAAGACCTGGCCAATGGGGTTCATTAAATTATGATGATGAAGGTCATCCAACTCAAAAGAATGTTTTAATTGAAAATGGTGTTTTAAAGTCTTATCTTGTTGACTACCGTAATTCACTTATCATGAATCATCCAGTAACTGGTAGCGGACGCCGTCAAGACTATACATTCTCACCTACTTCAAGAATGACTAATACATTCTTCGCTCCTGGTAAGGATAAATTTGAAGATATTATTAAAGCTACTAAATACGGACTATTTGCTCGTCGTATGGGTGGTGGAAGTGTTAATCCATCAACTGGTGAATTCAATTTCGCCGTTATGGAAGGCTATATGATTGAAGATGGAAAGATTACTAAACCAGTTCGTGGTGCTACTTTAGTTGGTAGTGGCTCACAAATTCTAAAGAATATCGATATGATTTCTGATAATCTATCATTTGGTCATGGTATGTGCGGCAGCATGAGTGGATCTATTCCAACTGATGTTGGTGAACCAACAATTCGTGTACAAAATATTACTGTCGGTGGAAGAGGTACAAAATAATGTTAAAAAAGATAATTGAAAGAGCTATAGAATTCGGATTCCAAGATGTTGAAATCGTGGAAAATACAAATGAAGAAGTAAGTATTAGCTTATTCCAAGGAAACGTTGATAAAAACTTCAATGGTTCAAAGAAAGAATATACTTTAAAAGGTTTACTAAATGGTCAAATGGCTATCACTCATTTCCAAAAGAATGAAGGCGACCTAACACCAAAAGAAATCGATAACTTAATTAAGAAGTTATATGATAACGTAAAAGTATTAAGTTCAAAAGAACCTAACTTCATTTATGAAGGAAGTAAGAAGTATCCAACAATCAAAAAAGTTGAAAGTGATATTTCATCAATTAGTCCAAAACAAAAGATTAAACTTTTGCAACAAATAGAAAAGAACTGCTTTGCGAAAGATGAAAGAATTGAATTAGTTCCAAATCTTGAATATCTTGAAGAAAGACGTTCATGCCGTATCGTTAACTCTAAAGGATTAGATGTTAGTAAATCAGTTGAGTTCTGTGGAGCTTATGTTATGACTGTTGCCGGTGCTAATAAACAAGATCCTAATAAACAAATCGGTTATGAAATCAGTGTTAAGATGAACTTTAATGAAGTTAATGCGAAAGAAATCGCTAATAAAGCTACTAAGAAAGCTTTATCAATGATTGGTGCTTCACCAGTTGAAAGTGGAGTATATCCAGTTATCATCGAGAAAGATGCAATGCGTGGTTTACTTTCTGGTTTCTTCTCAATGTTTGCTGGTGAAGCTGTATTGAAACATTTATCAGCTTTAGAAGGCAAAATTGGTGAAAAGATTATGAGTGATAAAGTTTCTATCATTGATGATCCACTAAATGAAAATAGTATTTTAAAAGAACCATTTGACGCTGAAGGTGTTGCAACATTCACTAAAGACGTTGTTAAAGATGGTGTATTAAAGACTTATTTACATAACTTAAAGACAGCAAAAGCTTTTGGTGTTGAACCAACTGGAAATGCCACTACTGGTGGTGTTACTCCAATGAACTTCTACCTAAAGGCTGGAGAACTTGATCTTAAACAAATGATGAAGAAGATGAAACGTGGTTTAGTTATCACTTCAATGCAAGGTTTACATGCTGGTCTTAACCCAATCAGTGGAGATTTCTCTGCTCAATCTAGTGGATATCTAGTTGAAAATGGAAAAATTAGTCGTCCTGTTACTTTGATTGTTGTATCTGGTAACTTCTTAAAGATGATGAATGAAATCGAAGAAATCGGTAGTGATTTAGAATTTGGTTTCCAAGGTTTCGGTTCTCCATCAGTATGGTTCACTGGTTTACCAGTATCTGGTAAGTAAAATGGAGTTTCAAAACTTACAAATAAAAGATGAAATAAAAAAAGCGATTGATGATTTAGGTTTTACTGAATTAACAGAAATACAAGAGAAAGTTATTCCTGTTGCTTTAGAATATCAAGACTTAATCGGTCAAGCGCCAACGGGAACTGGTAAAACTTTAGGTTTTGCCATTCCTATTCTCAATATGATTGATGAGAATTCACGCGATATTGAAGCGGTAGTTATGGCTCCAACTCGTGAACTAGCTTTACAAATAACTAGTGATATCAATGATGCCAGCAAATATTTGAAAAAGATTAATGCCCTTACAATTTATGGGGGAGAATTAATCGATAAACAAATAAATGCTTTACGTCGTCATCCCCAAATTATTGTAGCGACTCCTGGACGTTTACTCGATCATTTAAAAAGAAAAACATTATCTTTAAAGACTTGTCGAATCGTTGTTTTGGATGAAGCTGATGAAATGTTAAATATGGGGTTCTTAGATGATATCAAAGATGTTTTAAGGCAAACTAATGATATGCATATGACAATGCTATTTTCAGCGACGTTTAGTCCTGAGATTGAAAAAATAGCTTATGACTTTATGCATGATCCTGTTAAGGTAAGAATCAATCATGGAAGTTTAACTGTTAAACAGATTGAACAAAAATATATTTATTCGAAAGAAGCCGATAAGATTGAGGTTGCTAGTCGTATTATTGAAATCAATAATTATAAATTAGTTATGATTTTTTGTAATACGAAAAAAGCGGTTGATGATGTAACTTCGATGTTGTTACAACGGGGATTCTTAGCCGAAGCTCTTCATGGTGACATGAAACAAATGCAAAGAGACCGCGTTATGGCTCGTTTTCGTGAAGGATTAATCAATATCTTAGTGGCAAGTGATGTTGCGGCAAGAGGACTCGATATTGATGATGTCGATGTTGTATTCAATTATGACTTACCAAATGATGATGAGTACTATGTTCACCGTATTGGAAGAACTGGTCGTGCCAAGAAGAATGGCGTGGCGATTAGTCTTGTTTCTCGGGGAGAACTTAGACGTTTACACGAAATTGAACGTTTTGCCAAGACGGAAATTACCAAACTTGAGATACCTAGTTTAGACAAGATTGTGAAAATTAGAACTAAACGAATTCTTGACCGGGCTATTGATATAACTAATAGCACTAATTTAGAAGAGATTAGTTATGATGACAACCGCTTTTTATCAATCATTGATAAACAAGTATCAAAACTTGGTGAAGTTGATAAAGATGCTTTAATCAAAGGATTATTATCAATCATCATTAACGCAGATAGTCGCAATGAAGATATTGAAGAAATCAAAGAAGAAGTCGAAACAAGAAGAAAAACTAGATCAAATGGTGGAGTAAGAATGTATATCTCTTTAGGTCGTAAAGATGACATAAGAGTATATACAATTACTGATATGCTTGTTAAGAATACTAGTTTATCGAATAAAGATATTAACGCTGTTGCGATATATGATAATTTCTCATTCTTTGAAGTTCCAAGAGAATATGTCAAAGAAGTGACATTATTAGATAAAGAATTACGATATAAAGGAAGAAGATTAAACGTGGAAGTTGCAAGTTCTAGTGATAAAAAAGGACATAGTAATGTCAATGTTATCAGTGGTAAACGCGCTTTAGCGAATGCTAGTCGTAATCAATCTTCCCGAAATAAAAAAAGAAAATAAATTATTAAATGTAGAAGGAAGGATAAAGAAATAGTATGGATAAAACATTATTACCAAGAAAACTATTTACCTCAGAGTCGGTTACAGAGGGACATCCCGATAAAGTCTGTGACCAAATTAGTGATGCGATTCTTGATGAAATCTTAGCTCAAGATCCAAATTCACGTGTTGCGTGCGAGACTTGTGCAACTACTGGTCTTGTTATGGTTATGGGAGAAATTACAACTAATGGTTATGTAGATATTCCTAAGGTTGTAAGAAATGTAGTAAAAGAAATCGGTTATGACCGTGGAAAATATGGATTTGATGCCGATAATCTAGCTGTTATTTCCACAATTGATGAACAGTCTAGTGATATTGCCTTAGGCGTTGATAAAGATGGAGCGGGAGACCAAGGTTTAATGTTTGGTTTTGCCTGCACTGAAACTAGTGAAATGATGCCACTTCCTATTAGTCTTGCGCATAAATTAACAAGAAGACTAGCGGAAGTTCGTAAAACGGGACTAGTTAGCTATTTACGTCCTGATGGAAAGAGCCAAGTAACTGTTGAATATGATGACCTAGACCGACCAGTAAGAGTTGATAGTGTTGTTATTTCAACTCAACACAGTGAAGCAGTTGAATTAGAAGAACTACAAGAATTTATCAAAAAAGAAGTAATTGATTATGTAATTCCAGGAAAACTAATGGATAAAAACACGAAAATCTTTATTAACCCAACTGGACGTTTTGTCATTGGGGGACCTAAAGGTGATAGTGGTTTAACTGGTAGAAAGATTATCGTTGATACATATGGAGGATATGCTCGTCATGGTGGTGGAGCCTTTTCTGGTAAAGACCCAACTAAAGTTGATAGAAGTGCCTCTTATATGGCTCGTTATATTGCGAAAAATCTTGTGGCTGCCGGTGTTGCATCAAAACTTGAAATTGGATTAAGTTATGTAATTGGTGTTAGTGAACCAACATCAATTATGGTCAATACTTATGGAACATCAGTATATAGTGATGAAGATATTGCGAAAATTGTTCGTGATAATTTTGGTTTAACACCAAAACAAATAATCGAAGGATTAAATTTACGTCGACCAATTTATCGTAAGTGTGCAAGTTATGGTCACTTTGGAAGAACTGATATTGATCTTCCTTGGGAACATTTAGATAAAGTTGATCAAGTTAAAGAATATTTAAAAAAGAATTTTTAAATAATGTAGTGGTGAAAACCGAAAGGAACAATAATGAAAACACTGAAAAATGTTGATTACGAAATATATAAAGTAGTTGAAGAAGAAAAGAAAAGACAAAGAGATAATTTAGAACTAATTGCTTCAGAAAATTATGTATCAGATGCAGTTTTAGAAGCAATGGGATCTATTCTTACAAATAAATATGCGGAAGGATATCCTTCAAAACGTTATTATGGTG
>JAEEGL016226445.1_pt1 | contig 21808 bp, 8 predicted proteins | sample 9134231 | NCBI WGS metagenome assembly JAEEGL01 (sample SAMN16246548, study PRJNA631951) | gut metagenome | biome: gut microbiome; feature: rumen; material: fiber-attached | host: Bos | place: Iran: Karaj | collected 2018-10
AGATAAAGGTAGCCTCGGCCCAGGTTAAGTCTGCGATCCTCTTATTCGGGCTCTATGCGGAAGGGGAAACCACAGTACGGGAGCCGGCTCTGTCAAGGAACCATACGGAGCTTATGCTCACGGCCTTCGGAGCGGACCTCACCCCCGGGACCAAAGAGGATCCGCTATGTTCCGTCCGTCCGGGCAGAACCTTAAAAGGGTTAAATATCAATGTTCCCGGTGACATTTCAAGCGCAGCCTATTTCATGGGGGCGGCTCTTATCGTTCCGGGCTCCGAGGTTTGCTTAAGGAACGTGGGGATAAATCCAACAAGGGACGGAATCCTCAGGGTTTTCACCGAAATGGGCGGAAATATCGAAATAGAAAACGAGCGTTATGAATCCGGAGAAAAGACAGCGGATTTAATTGTAAGATACACTCCCACGCTTAAGGGAGTGAATATAGGTGGAGACATCATTCCGACCCTTATTGACGAGATCCCCCTTATCGCCGTTGTAGCGGCGGCAGCAGAGGGAGAGACCGTGATAAGCGACGCCGCAGAGCTTAAGGTCAAGGAATCGGACAGGATAAGCCTTACGGTTGAGGGCTTAAAAGCCATGGGTGTCGCAGCGTATCCAAAAGAAGACGGTATGGTGATAGATGGAGGAAAGGGACTTCGTCACGCTGTCATTGACAGCGGAAAGGACCATAGGATAGCTATGAGCTTTTCCGTTGCTGCCCTTGCTTCAAAGGATGTGAAACCTGTGGAAATAAGGGATTCCGCCTGTGTCGGTATATCTTATCCGGATTTTTATAAAGATCTGGACTTACTTTGCCGTCAGGGTTGATGTTTATTCTTATTTTCGATATACTTGGTATCGGTGGTTTTTCGCCTTTTTAGCAATATTTATCAGGATAAGAACATGCTGGACGAATACAAAGAATATGTAGACAGAATGTCAGAAATAAGGCGTCTGTCTACCCCATCTTTAAATGAGATAGAAGTTGCTGACGATTATCGGGAAAGACTTCGGGATAATTTTGTCCGCATAGGAGAACTGGCGGACTTAAACCGGAAGTTTCTTGACGCTGTTTTTTACCCCATTATCAAATCTGAAGACTTACTCGGTTCTGAGAGTGTAGGAGAAATGGAGGAATTCGGAGAGCAGCTGGTTTCGGCTGAAACCGGCGAGAGCCTGGATCTTCCGATCATGTCACTGCTTGCGGAGCGTCTTTTCAAGGATGCTGAGAAAAAGGGGGATATGTCTGACCGTATCCGTCAGGCGGATTCACTGATGGTCACCTGCTATGAGCTTATGAACATGACCAGACGCATCAGGGCTTATCCTGAGATTTCGGATCAGTACAGGCAGCAGGGCTTCGAGATCGGTAATTTTTTCTTTGAGCTTCTTGAAAAGGAAGTTTTTCTGGAGCAGGATATGGACAGCCGGATGGTTATCCTGACAGACATCAGGTTTTCCCTGGCTTTCTATGAGGGCTTATACGGTGATAAGGAAAGCAACGAAAAGCAGCTTTTCCTTTTGGAAAAGCTTCTTGACATCACGGAGGATCCGTTCTATAAGGATGCGGTGCCGGATTTTGACTGGATCTACGCCAGGTTCCGGACCTTAAATTACTACGCCATGACTGCGGAATCCCTGAATTCCTGCGGTTTTTCCCCGGAGCAGCTGGAGCAGATCTATTTAAGGTCAAAGGAGCTCTGCGAGATCTGGGATGCCAATGAGGACTATCTGGGGAAAATGCTTGAGGGCATGGATGACCGGAGATACATTGAATTCATGTATCACAGGAATTCCTTCCTGGCGGGGCATCTTTCTGAGGAAGATTTCAGGAAAAAGCTTATCGAGATATACAGGCAGAGGGATGTAAGGGATTATGCTGCGGCCTCTATTTACCTTAACGTATCGATACCCTGTGAGTATATCGGTCTCCTGCAGGGTAAGTATCTGACCATGGAGGAGAAGCTTACCCTTAAATCCATCTACGAAAACATGATATCCTATGCGTTCCACATGCCAAACGGTGAGACCATGACCGTCATGCTGGAATACTTTGCAGGTATTATAGAGGACTTTATAGAGGTACCCGGAGGAGTAACCTTTGAAAATATGGTGCTGCAGTGTATCGTGGCTTTCCATCCCCCTACGTATGTGCATTCTGTAATGGTGGGACAGATCACGGAGTGCCTCTGCGGACATCTTATCCGGCTCTGGCCCGAGAAGCTTATAGGAATTCTTGGATGCAGCTCGGTAGAGGAAGTGGTGGAGCGAAGGGATGAGGTTCTTTCCTTTGCCTATCATGCGGCCCTTTGCCACGATTTCGGGAAGATCACCATCATAGATACCGTGTTCGTATACGGCAGGCGCCTCTTGGATATGGAGTTTAACCTGATAAAGACACATCCCAAAACAGGCTACGATATGATGAAGAAATACGCTTCCACCAGGAATTACGGGGAAGTGGCGGTTTGCCACCATAAGTGGTATGACAATTCCAGGGGCTATCCTGAAGATTTCGATTCGCGCAAATATGCGGTAAAGCCTATCATAGATATAGTCCTCTGCGCTGACTGTCTTGACGCAGCTACGGATACTGTGGGAAGAAGTTACAATAAGGGAAAGAAGCTCTCCGGTTTCATAGAGGAGCTGAAGGAAGGAGCAGGCGATCACTATGCTCCCTGGCTCCCTGATCTCTTATCGGATCCCCTGGCCACTGCTGATGTGGAATATCTGCTTCAGAACGGCAGACAGCAGAATTACAGGAATGTTTACTATCTCCTCCGCAACATGCAGGAGAGGGAAGTGTAAGATTTTCCTTTGACTTTGAACGGGGAACCGTTGTAAAATGCACTTTAGGCCTTTACAGGGGCCTTTAATGATCAATATTTTAATAAAGGAGTACAGTTATGAATCTTTCACCTCTTCAAAAAGCAAGATATGAGTATGTTCCGAAGCTTCCCGGCATGCTCAGGAACGGTATCGCAGAGATTTCCGTGCAAAACGGCGAAGCTACGGCAAGTGTTGCGGATCAGGACAAGATCAAGGCACTTTTCCCCAATACATACGGCAAGAACGAGATCACCTTCGTTAAGGGCAGCAATACTTCCCAGGCGAAGAAGCAGGTCGTTGGAGTTATCCTCTCCGGCGGACAGGCTCCCGGCGGACACAACGTGGTCTGCGGTCTCTATGACGCCCTGAAGGCTACCGACAAGAACAATGTCCTTCTTGGTTTCAAGGGCGGCCCCAGCGGACTTATCGACGATGACTTTGTGGAATTTGATGACGCTTTCATCGACGAATACAGGAATACAGGCGGTTTCGACATCATCGGATCCGGCAGGACAAAGCTTGAGACTGAAGAACAGTTCAAGATCGTTACCGAAGTGGCTAAGAAGCACGGACTTACAGCCATCGTTATCATCGGCGGCGACGATTCCAATACCAATGCGGCAGTACTTGCCGAGTATATGGCAGCAAACAATACCGGAGTACAGGTTATCGGCTGTCCCAAGACCATCGACGGCGACCTGAAGAACGAGGATATCGAGGCTTCCTTCGGATTTGATACAGCTACAAAGACCTATGCCGAGCTTATCGGAAATATCGAGAGAGATGCAAACTCCGCTAAGAAATACTGGCATTTCATCAAGGTAATGGGCAGGAGCGCAAGCCACGTTGCCCTGGAGTGCGCCCTGGAGACACAGCCCAACATCTGCCTTATAGGTGAGGAAGTTGCGGCTAAGAAGATGTCTCTTGCACAGATCTCATCACAGATCGCTGATTCCGTTGAAAAGAGAGGCAATGCGGGAAATAACTTCGGCGTAGCCATCATTCCCGAAGGTATCGTGGAATTCGTTCCCGAGTTCTCCACCCTTATTGCTGAGATCAACGAGCTTTTAGCCGGTGAAAACACTGAGAAGTTCAACGCTCTTCCCGACTGGGACGCTAAATACGCTTTCATCGAGAAGGGACTTACAAAGGAGTCCATGGCGGTATTCGCTATCCTTCCCCAGCTTATCCAGCAGCAGCTTTTCCTTGAGCGTGATCCCCACGGTAACGTTCAGGTTTCACTTATCGAATCAGAGAAGCTTCTGTCAGCTCTGGTAAAGGACGAGCTTGATAAGAGGAAGGCCGCAGGCACATACAAGGGTAAGTTCGGCGCACAGCACCACTTCTTCGGTTATGAAGGCCGCTGCGCATTCCCTTCAAACTTCGACGCAGACTACTGCTACTCCCTTGGATACAATGCATTCATGCTGATCCAGTACGGCTATACCGGATACCTTTCAAAGGTTTCCAACCTTTCAAAGCCTGCTGAAGAGTGGGTTGCAGGCGGTATGCCCATCACCAAGATGATGAACATTGAGAGAAGGAACGGCGAGGACAAGCCCGTTATCAGGAAGGCCCTGGTAGAGCTTGACGGCGCACCCTTCAAGTACTTTGCCGAGAACCGCGACAAGTGGGCGGTTGAGACCTGCTTCACCTATCCCGGTGCCATTCAGTACTACGGCCCTTCAGAGGTATGCGACAGGACCACAGTAACCCTTGCTCTGGAGAAGGGATGAAGGATCCGTTTTCTGCAATAACACAAGTTATCAAAACCAACGCCGGCATGTCTTATGGCATGCCGGTTTTCTGTAATCCCCAAGCCCGGGAAGCGTGGAAATACTTGCCAAAAGAGGGAAAGGCGGGAAAAGGCAAGTAATCTCAAAGCGAGGAAAGCTGAAAAATACTTGCCAAAAGAGAAAAAGGCGGGAAAGGCAAGTAATCATGAACCTGGCGGGGGTTTTCCGGTACTATTATGGTATAATGGTAAAGCATTTTTACCGTTAAGATCTTTGGGTATGTAATATTGTTTTGGAGGGACTTATGATAAGGAAATTCGAGAGAGCTCTGTGTCTTTTACTTACAGCTGTGATGCTCTGCATTTCGGTGCTTCCGGTTTATGCGGCGGAGGAAAATAAGGGAGAGGTTCCGATATTAAGGGATCCTGAAACCGTGACTCTTACATATGAGGATGCGAACAATGGTGCTAAGTGGTCATCTTTTAGAGACGACGGAAATAAGGTAATAACACTTAAGATGTGTAAAATGAGTGACAAGGAGATAAATCTTGTCATTCCGGCTACAGTGCAGCCCAGTACGGGAGGCGACAGCTATCATATAGAATTAAAGTACGACGCTGGACAGAGTATGGGCACAATATCGCCGTCCTTTTTCCCGGAAGAAGTTAAAGGATTACGGATTGGCGGAGCTACAATCAAAGATCCCATAACAGTGTTTAGCGGTTCTCATATCAAGACTGCGGATTTCAGTAACGTAAAATTTCAAAATCTCGATCCGGGCAATGGCAATACCCAGTTTTTTAGCGATAATTCATATATTTCAAATGTTACTTTTGAAAACTGCAGCTTTTTAAGCCCTATGGGGAGTTTTACCGGAACATTTTATAATTGCGGCAGTCTTTCTTCAGTAAGCTTTAAGAATACTACTTTTGAAAATACCCTTACGGCTTTGGACAGCATGTTTGAGGAATGCAATAATCTCAAAGAGGTGAAATTCGAGAATACGGATCTTACCGGTGTTGAAAGCTTTGGAAGAATGTTCTACAACTGTTCAAAGCTTGAAACCATAAAAGTGGATGAAAACTTTACGCTTAATAGCAGAGCAAGCGGAGATAATGTTTTCTATGGTTGTCATGCGGATCGTCTGAAAGGGGGAAATGGCACAGAGTTCAGAGAGCAAAATCCCATTGATGTGACGTATTTCCGGATAGACGATCCTGCTAACGGCAGACCCGGTTATCTTACGGCGATTTCCAACGGCTCAAATCCGGTGAATCCCGGCGGGAATACAGATCTTTACCTTAATTACGCCCAGATACCCAATACCTTTAACGGCTTTGGATACAGCGAGGGTTATAACATCCCCGAGTCCAGATACAGAGCTGTTTTCGGACGCAGGGGCAGCTATGTTTACGATATGTTTGACGATCCCTGGGGAGGGAGCTGCTACGGCCTTTCTTCCACCAGCGGCCTTTTCAATGTTTCACAGAACGGCGTAAATACCGGGGATTACAGCGATTACGGCACGGGGCTGGCGGATTTTAACCTTAGTGACGGAAACCATCCTGTAGATACCGATCCTTCTGACGATAAGGACGAGGATATTGAGAGTGATCTGAGGAAGCTTATCGAAGCCCTGCAGATCTCCCAGTATGATGAGAGGATCCAGGCCTGCTACTGCCTGAATACTGACTTAAACGAGCTTATGACAGCTGTTGAAGAAGAGAGTGTTCTTGGGCATCCGGTGATCATCGGTCTTTTCCATGAGGAGAACGGAGATATGTACGGACATGCGGTCCTGGCCTATGGAGTGACTGAGAACAGGGACGGCATTGAGGTATATGACAGCAACCACCCAAATGAAAAATGCACGATCACACTTACTCCCGGTCAAACAGGTTATGGTTTTTGGGCGTACAACCTGGGAGAAGATACCACAGGTCACAGCGTGATCTGGGGTGACCCTGCCGCAAGTGAGACTCTTACTTACGTGCCCTATGATGTATATTCCGCAGTCTTTATGGATAACGGAGCATACAGGGATGAGGAGTGGTATTCTCCGGATGACAGCGGTGGATGGACCCAGGCGGATGAGGATGAATACAAGAGCTTTATCTGGAATAAGATCCTGCAGCAGCTCTATGATGAAGACCCCTGGACAGATGGAGAGGAAAATGCGTACAACGGGAACCGCCTGAATGATTTTGAGGATCTTACCGGCAGCGAGAAGGCTGAAGAAAAGGCCATAGACTCCATGTCTGAGGAGGAGCGGGAAGCACTATTAAAAGAGATAGAGGAAAACTGGACCGAAGAAGATCAGAAATACTATGAAGAATGGCTGAAAGATCCGAACTTCAAAAAGGGAGACGCGGAGTTCAGGCTTAAATTCAGATTAAAATTCAGGCTCAAGTTCAGACTTAAATTCAGACTGAAGTTCCGGCTTAAATTCAGACTGAAGTTCCGATTAAAATTCAGATTGAAGTTCAGGCTTAAGTTCCGCTTAAAGAGCATGCTGGTGGATAACGGAAAGACCGAATTCCGGCTTAAAGGTGTGGATGATGGAACGGTCAAGGTGCCGGAATACAGTGTGGTAAGCGGGAACGGTACTTCATTTGCGGAGTATAACGGAAGTCATCTGGATGTGGATGATGACATGGAGAAGGAAGGAACAGCCTTTAACTTCAGTACCGTGGGCTATATTCCCAGAAAGCAGCAGAATACCGACAAGAATAACATTTTCTATGTGGGAAATAACGTGGGGCCCTGCTCTGTAAAGAAGCAGGACGGTGAAGCCGAGGCCTTAAGGATCCGCCTTGCTGATAAGAAGAACATGATACAGGTCCAGACCGGAAGTCCGGATGTAAAGCTGGATGTGGATGATGACAGAAGCGTGAACATGGCTTACTTAAAGTCCCTTGGGAAGGAAGACAGCTTTGAGATCAAGCTCAATAACATTTTTGAGAAAAATGATGAAGAGATACTGAGAACCGTAACCATTACCGGTAACGGAAACGATGAGAATAAGGAAATACAGATAGGTTATGATAAGGACATGGATAAGCTTATCTGTGAGAATGCTGAAAACGTACAGTGCAGAGTGGACACAGACCTTAGTGATTCCGCTGTGACCGGCATAAGTTTCGGGGATGAATTGCTTGAAGTGGAAGCAGGAAAGTCCCTGAAGCTTAAAGCTGCGCTCGCCCCCGCAGACGCAGCAGCAGAGACAGAGTATAAGAGCGATAATGAAAAGGTAGCTAAGATTTCCGGAGACACGGTGACAGGTGTAAGCCCGGGAAGAGTTACAATAACAGCTGTTTGCAAAAAGAGCGTAGTGGGCAGCGACGGGACTATCACAGATAAGGAGTACTCCGATACCTGCACTCTGATAGTCAGGGATCCGAAGTTCTTTGCGATAAAGCAGAAGAGGGACATCACGGAGTTCTTTAAGGAAAAGGACAACATAAAGAAGTACGTTATCAAGGAAAAGGCCGAAAAGAAGACGGCCAAGGTCAATAAGAAGGGCATATTTAAGGCGAAGAAAGCCGGAACGGTAACGGTTACCGGTATAGACGCCTCGGGAGCCGATAAGGAAAGCGTGACCTTTACCGTAGAGGGGCCAAAGGTAAAGGCAAAGAAGCTTACACCTGCAGCGGGTGATCCGAAGGAATTCGAGGGTATCGACAACCTTGAGGGAGCTGTGATACAGCCCGATAAATGGGAATCTTCAAAGGAAGCGGTAGCAAAGGTGGAGGAGAAGTCCGGCCATATAACCCTTGGGGAAAGTAAGGGCACTGCCGTCATAACAGCGATCTACGGCGAGGGCAAAAACGCCGCGAAGCTTAAATTCAAGATTAAAGTAAAATAAAGAATAAGCCCGTTATGTGCGGGCAAAACAAACAGTCCGGAGCTGTGATCATAGCTACCGGGCTGTTTTTGGAAGTATTTAATCCATTTTGTATTTATTATGGTACAATATTGGAGTAGTCTGTTCAGCTGCATTTGGGAGGTATGTATGTTTCAGAGAATAAGAAAATCTGTATGTCTTTTACTTACGGCGGTGATGCTTGTGGTATCGGCGCTGCCGGTCTGCGCTGCAGAAGGTAATGTGCCGGTATTAGGCAGTGCCGAATGGGAGACCGTAACCTTCGATAATCTTTCTGACTGGGGATATGCAACCCAGACCATCACTCCGGTAAGTATCAATATCATCCTTGAGCAGTATAACCGGACTGATGTTGAAAAACTGTTTATCCCGGCTTATGTGATAAACAGTGAAGGGGTAAAGTGCAGGCTGAAACTCAGGGGAGCCAGTACTTTTCCTTCGGGTACTCCCTTCTTTCAGCCTCAATTAAAAGAATTATGTACTGAAGGTGTGACCATAACCGATCCCGTTGAGGTATTTGCAGGATCAGAGCTTACAAGTGTCACTTTTAAGGATACGGTGTTTGCAACAGATGCCAATGTCACCTGTTTGGATTATGAGCTTCCGATTTTTGATAATTATGGTACCCTTACTGAGGCTGTCCTTGAAAACTGCAGTTTTTCAAGTCCCATTTACGGTTTAAACAATATGTTTGCCGAGTGTGGAGAATTGAAATCAGTGTACCTGGATGGGCTCTTCTTCGATCACGATAATAATTGCTGGCTGAATTGGATGAAAAGAATGTTCTATAAGGACAGTAATCTTCAAAAGGTGACTCTTAAGAATATTGAGTTGGGCTCAGCTCATGAATTTACAGAAATGTTCTATGGATGTAGCGCTCTTCAGAGAATCAATGTTGATGAAGGATTTAAGCTGAACATTGCTCTTCCGGGTACTATCTATTGCGGTGGTGCTTTTGAAGGTTGTAACAGTCTTGTGGGTGGCCAGGGAACGATATACAACGGCCAGAATGATGAAAGGGAATACTTCAGGGCAGACGATAAAGAGCACGGAAAGCCCGGTTATTTTACCTTTGTCCCGAGCATTACCATGGATCAGAACTATGCCCAGATAGCAAACAGCTATGACGGTTTCAGTTACGGCAGTGATTATCATATTCCCGAAACCAGGTACCACGCCGTTTTCGGGCGGAGAGGCAGTTATGTATACGATATGTTCGATGATCCCTGGGGTGGGAGCTGTTACGGCCTTTCTTCCACCAGCGGTCTCTTTAAGGTGTCGGAAAACGGCGTGGAGACAAAGAACTACAGTGGCTATTCAAACGGCTATTCCGGAAACCATACGGAATTCCCGGCCGGTATAGCGGACTATATCCTTAATGACGGGGATCATCCGGTAGACACTGATCCTTCAGATGATAAGAATGAAGATATAGACAGTGACCTTCGGAAATTTATCGAGGCCATGCAGATATCCCAGTATGACGAGAGGATACAGGCCTGCTATTTCTTAAATACCGATCTTACCGATCTGATGGAAACGGTGAAATACGAGTGTGAAACCCTTAAGCATCCCCTGATCCTCGGTCTTTTCCATGAAGAAAACGGGGAACTGTACGGTCATGCCGTTTTAGCCTACGGCATCAGTGCGGATGGGGAAAGAATAAAGATCTACGACAGCAACCACCCTGAAACGATCTGTGAAATAGAGGTTTTTTACGATGAGCAGGAAGGTCAGATGGCCTGGTATTATGTTCTGGGAGAGGATTCTTCCGGAAAGCCGGTGGAATGGTACGGATATAATTCGGAGGAGACTCTGGCCTATGTACCCTATGATGTATATTCCGCAGTCTTCATGGATAACGGAACCTACAGGGACGAGGAATGGTACAATCCCGTTACGGATGAGGATTATAACTGGACTGATGCGGATGAGCAGGAATACCAGAGTTTTATCTGGAATAAGATCTTACAGGACCTGTACGAAAAGGATCCCTGGACAGAGGAAGAGGAATCTGCGTCCAGTGGGAACCGCCTGAATGACTTTGAGGATCTTACCGGCAGCGAAAAGGCTGAAGAAATGGCCATAGATTCCATGTCTTATGAGGAGCGGGAAGCACTATTAAAAGAGATAGACGAAAACTGGACCGAAGAAGATCAGAAATACTATGAAGAATGGCTTAAAGACCCTAACTTCAAAAAGGGAGATGCGGAGTTCAGGCTCAAGTTCCGCTTAAAGTTCAGGCTCAAGTTCCGCTTAAAATTCAGACTGAAATTCAGGCTTAAGTTCAGACTGAAGTTCCGGCTTAAGTTCAGATTAAAGTTCAGACTGAAGTTCCGATTAAAGAGCGTGCTGGTGGACGGCGGAAAGACCGAGTTCCGGCTTAAGAGTGTGGACAGCGGAACGGACAAGGTTCCGGAATACAGCATAGTTGATAAGGATGGCGCAGAGATCGCAAAGAATACGGATAAGGGAGTAGAGGTTACCCAGAGCCTTGTGGATGACGGCAGGGCCTTTACCTTAAGGAACGTGGGCTACGATTTCGCAGATGGAAGCCCTGATGTGGGAAAGAAGGATATCCTTTATTTGAGTAATGATACCGGTATCTGTTCCGTAAAGAAGAAGGACGGGGATGCTGCGTCACTCCGTATCCGCATGGCTGATAAGAAGAACATGATACAGGTCCAGACCGGAAGCCCTGAGGTAAAGCTGGATGTGGACGATGACAGGGATACCAGCATAGCCTATTTCTCAAATCTCGGAAAAGAGAATAAATTCGAGGTAGAGTTGAAGACCATTATCAACAAGGGAGAGAATGATGAGGCACTTAAGACCGTAAAGATAAGCGGTACGGGAATCGATAAGGGAGATGTGGTAAAGATAGGCTATGAGGACGATCCGGATAAGCTTATCTGTGAGAATGCATTTATCACATCATACGAAGAAGATGTAGACGGCAAGGGTGCAGAGAAAGTTGATGGCTTAAGCTTTAAGGATAAGCTAATGGAAGTGAAGGCCGGAGAGAGCCTAAAGCTCAATGCCATTCTCACTCCCGCTGATTCCGCTGCAGAGATTAAGTATACAAGTTCTGACGAAAAGACAGCTAAAATTTCAGTAAGTACTGTTACAGGAGTGGCACCCGGAAGGGTTACGGTAACAGCTGTTGCGGAAAAGACCATTATTGACGATGGCGGAAAGATAACCAAAAAACAGTACTCTGACACATGCACTCTGATAGTAAGGGATAAGAAGTTCCTGGCAGCAAAGCAGAAGACCGATATCACGGAGTTTTTTGAAAAGAAAGATGAGATAAAGAAGTACGTTATTAAGGAAAAGGCCGAAAAGAAGGTGGCCAAAGTCAATAAGAAGGGCATCTTCAAGGCGAAGAAATCCGGAACCGTGACGGTTACAGGCCTTGATCCTTCCGGAACCGATCTTGAGAGTGTGTCCTTTACCGTGGAAGAGCCGAAGGTAAAGGAAAAGAAGCTGTCACCTTCAGCAGATGACCCGAAGGAATTCGAAGGTGTCGAAAACTTTGAGGGAGCCGTGATCCAGCCGGATAAATGGGAGTCTTCAAAGGAAGCGGTAGCCAAGGTTGACGAAAAGTCCGGAAAGATCACTTTGGGTGAAAGCAAGGGTACAGCCGTCATTACCGCTTATTACGGCGAAGGAAAGAACGCTGCGAAGCTTAAATTCAAGATTAAAGTAAAATAACATAGAAGACAAAAAACATCCTCAGGGAGGTCCACCATGAAAAGAAACAGAACCATTTTATCCCTGCTTTTAGCAGTGTCTCTTATGGCTGCTTTATGCCCCGGAACAGTGATCCTGGGTGCTGAAAAGGCGGCCCCTGAAGCGATCAGCTTTAAGGGTATTGAGATCAGAGGGAAAGCAACGGGATATCAGCCTGTTGATTATAAGCCTGCAAAAACCTGGCATCCGGATCAGGAAGCAGAGATCCTGCTGGATGAAAGCCTTCCTTCGAAGTATTTCCCGAAGGAAGAGATCACGGAAATAAAGGACCAGGCTACTCACAATTACTGCTGGGCTTTCGCCACCGCTTCCGCCATGGAACAGTCCGTGGTAAAGAGGATGGGGAAAAAGCTTAAGGGGGATGATCTCTTTTATCCTGAAGCTTTTGTGAGTCTGATGGATCATCCGAGAATGGATCCTCTGGGGCTTACAGAGGGTGACAGCTACAATGATCTTTATGAGTCAGAGCTAAATAATGGATTAATGCTTTCCCAGGTCGTGATGAACGGCTTCGGTCCCGTGGATTATAAAAAAAGCAAAGAGGTCTCCGCTGATGCTCTCGGTTTTTCGGACAGGGCATACCGGGTAAAGGATACAAGATGGATCTCCTCACGGGAAGCCCGGGAAATAAAAAAAGCCATAATGAAATACGGGTCAGTGGTATTTAACATAAAGTCCAAACCTCTTTTTAATTACGAATTTGTTTCTGAAAACGGGAAGCTTGGGATCAGCACAAACTATTATGTGTATACGCCTTCTCCGCTTTTTGACAACAGTGATCATACCATTACCCTGGTAGGGTGGGATGATGATATCCCTAAAGAGAGATTTGACATTTATGAAGACTATAAGTGCCCTATGGACGGCGGCTTCATAATTAAGAATTCCTGGGGAGATAAAGAAATAGTGATTGACGGGAAAACTGCTGACTCATATAGAGAGGCGATTGGCCTTACAACTGACTCACAGCCTGTCAGCTATTTTACGACTGACGAAGGCTATGACTATCTCTCATATGCTGACCATTCCCTGTGGTGGGATAATGGGATCGCAATTGCATATGATATGAGAGATGCCGCTCCTGAAGAGAATATTTACTACTATGACGGCGGGATATCAATAGAAAACGTAGCATGCCAGGCTGCCGCCACACGCTTTAAGGCAAAAGCAAATAAGGGAGGCGGCGAAAAGATTAAATCCGCAATAATCGGAGTGGATTCCCCAGGTGAATACTGTGTCGACCTCTGTCTTTATCCGGAGGAAAACGCCAGTGATGCAGAGGAAAGACCCTGGGAGCAGGAATGTGTGGCAGAAGTGCATAATTTTATCGCGGAGAATACCGGGCTATATACCGTGGATTTCCCTAAACCAGTCACGGTGAACGAAGGCGAGTCCTTTGCCATAGTCGTCCACAGGGAGGATGGAAGTCCTTTCAGAATCATGGTGGACAGGTCGGTAAACTATGATTGGATAGGCTCTATTAATCATACAGAGCTGGGAGAATCCTATATAATCGATGAATACGGAAATGACCTTAACCAGTATGACATAAAGGGGATAACCCCCAGGATCAAGGCCATTACCGTAAATACGGGTAAGGTTGAGCGGAACTTCAGCATCACTGCGGCTAAAGGTACCACGGTCATAGTGGGAGATATATGCAGCATCAGTATGGACAATATTGATCCCGCAAAGGTCATATCCAAGGGAAAGGCCGGAGAATATGATCCCGAAACCGGACTGCTGACCACTTTGAAGAAGGGGACGGTGAAGCTTCTCTATCCTGTTGAGAAGAACGGAAAAACAAAGATGAAGCCTTTCTGCAGCGTTAAAGTGTTGAGCCCGAAGCTTAAGGAGTCCCAGAAGATCAAGGCCGGAAAGAGTAAAAAGCTTAAGCTCTCCGGTATAAAGAACCCGGAAGCTGTATGGGTATCATCGGATCCGGAGACTGTAACGGTGGATGAGAAGACAGGCGAGATCAAGGGTATAAAGGCGGGAGAAGCCATGGTCGCCGCCTCCCTTAAGGGGTATCCTAAGGATCACATCTACTTTACGATAGTTACGGTGCAGTAGTTTTGGGAGTCCTGTAATATTTTTTCATTGCTTTAGACCCGGGAGGAGCAAAGCCTGAACGAAAGGCTGTGAAACTTATAAATAAACAGCTTAAGAAAATACAGATCACGGTTGAGGATCCGTGATTAATTGGGAGCTTAATTGGTTTTTATATGGATATATTTGTGATCTTTGAAAGAATGCTGATGCTTCTTGCCATGATGGGGCTTGGATTTATAAGCTTCAAAATGAAGTGGCTGGAGGATATGAGCTATAAGAAGCTGTCGGAGATAGTCGTAAATGTTTTTAACCCTGCCCTTATCATAAACGGTGCTCTTACGGCAACGGCGTATGGGAGCACAGATCCTTCCCTGATCAAAGAGAACCTTAAATTTGTTCTGATCTATTTTGGGGTAAATATCCTCTTTAGCATTCCGGTTTCGCTGGTTTTGGGAAAGGATAAGGAACAGAGGGATATCTTTTCCCTGATGACCATCTTTTCAAACGTGGGTTTCATGGGGATCCCGGTGATCTCCAGTATCTACGGGCAGGGATGTATCATTTATATAACCTTCTATATCCTGGCGTATAACGTGCTGTTATATACGCTGGGGATCTTCATCGCCCAGCGGAGGCTTCCTGCGGATCAGAGGGAGAGCGGTATCAGGGGACTCTTGAATATAGGGACCGTATGTACTTTTCTTGCCATCATACTGTTCTTTGTGGGATACAAGCCGGGAGAGGCGGTGCTGACCTTCTTTGATTATGTGGGAAACGCCACCATCCCTCTTTCCATGATGGTAATAGGGGCGTCCATAGCAAGGCTGCCCTTAAAGGAGTTTTTCTCCGGTATAAAGGTTTATGCTTTTGCCGCGGTGTCTCTGCTTCTTATGCCCATAGGCGCAAGTTTTATCTTCCGGGGATTAAAGGGAGACAGCGTGATCTTTGGCGTTTTTATCATAATGTTCGGACTTCCGGTGGGAAGTATTGTTACAATGGTCATTAAAAAGTACGGGGGAGATGAAAGCCTCTGCAGCAGGGCCACCATAATAACAACCCTGCTTTCGATCTTCACGATCCCGTTGATCATTTCATTTATCTGAGCATATATGCTCCGAAAAGGAGCGATTTGTTGTATCAAAACAATGATTAAATACTTTTGGCGACTTAATCATAGTATAAAACTGTTACGGGGGTGTATTTATGAAAGGAAAAACAAAAACTGTTATCTGCCTGATCATGTCCTTGGCGCTGCTCTGTACCTCGGCACTGCCTGTTTACGCTGTATCCGGGCAAACTCCGGGATCAGTGGAAGCTACAGAAGAGAGCGATCATGCTGTTTCGATACTGAATGCCGGCGAATGGGAGACGGTTGATGAGAGCACTTTGGGGAAATGGGATTGGACTCGTGAAGATATCCCGGGACAGTCAGGAAAAAAACGTGTTTCACTTACAAAGTATAATGGAAGCGCTTCAAAGCTTATCATTCCGGGAACTGTTACGGTAAGCGGAAAGGAATATCCTGTATGTCTGGAAGATCCGGGTAATGCTAACACAGTATTTCCGGAAAACGTTACGGAAATCAGAGTTTTGGGGGCAACGATCGATACCCCGGGGGATGTGTTTGAGAACTCAAAAATTACAGATGCCTATTTTGAAAAAGTGTCTTTCCCGGGATTACGTGCAGCATTTGATGGAAGCTGTGTTAAAAAAGTAACCATAAAGGACTGCGTGTTGGATGAAGGTGATTTTTATGCTGCGTTTTGTTACTGTAATGATCTGATTACCGTGGTGATTGACAATGTTACATATACAAACAGGAGTGCCATTCAGGAATTTGAATGCATGTTTTTAGGATGTCCTGAATTACAGAATGTGTTTTTTAGCGGTATAGAAACAGGAAGTTGTACTTCTTTTGCGGGGATGTTCGGGGAATGTGAGAAACTTGAACGGGTTTATGTTGATAAGAATTTTGATATAGATCCAACTGCACTCATAAGCGATGTTTTCAGAGGATGCATAAAGATCAGGGGAGGACAGGGTACTACATATGATCAGACAATACAGGGAGATGAGTATTTCCGCATAGATGATAGAAATAACGGAAACCCGGGATATTTAACATCTATTTATTCTTATTTTTACCTGAATTACATGAAGATCCCCAACACCTACGATGGTTTCGGCTATGACGGGAGTACGGGGTATCACATACCGGAAAGCAGATACCGTGCGGTTTTCGGAAGAAGGGGAAGCTATGTCTACGATATGTTTGACGATCCCTGGGGAGGGAGCTGCTACGGCCTTTCTTCTTCCAGCGGTCTCTTTAAGGTGTCTGAAAACGGCGTGGATACTGCTAAATACAGCGGTTTCGGAACGGGAACAGGGAGCTTTATCATTAATGACGGAAACCATCCCCTGGATCCGGATCCTGATGATGACACGGAAGAGGAACTGGACAGTGATCTCAGGAAGCTGATCGAGGCCCTGCAGATATCCCAGTATGACGAAAGGATACAGGCCAGTTTTGTGCTGAACACCGATATAGGCACTTTGGTTGAAGAAGTGGAAGACGGTGAGAAAAGGGGACATCCGGTGATCATCGGTATCTTCCACGAGGAGGGTGATGATGTATACGGTCATGCCGTTTTGGCCTACGGGCTGAACAGCAGTAAGGACGGGATCGAGATCTATGACAGCAACCATCCGACGGAAAAGAGGACCATTGAGCTCACAAAGCAGGGAAACAGCTATACCGGCTGGAGATATGACCTGGGATTTGATTCTGCGGGAAACCCGGTTGTCTGGAGCGGCACAGCTGACAGCGAAGACATTTCCTTCGTGCCCTATGATGTATATTCTGCAGTCTTTATGGATAAGGGAAGCTACAGGGACGAGGAGTGGTATACCCCTGTTGATGATGAGGGTGACGAATGGACAGAAGAGGATGAGAAGGAATACCAGACTTTCATCTGGAATAAGGTGCTGCAGGATCTCTATGACAGAGACCCCTGGACAGAGGAAGAAGACAAGGCCTATGACGAAGACCGTTTAAATAACTTCGAAGATCTGGAGGCCGGTGAGATAAGCGATGAAAAATCCATCGATAATCTTTCCGAGGACGAGCTGCGGAAAGAGCTTGAAAAGATCGAGAATGACTGGACTGAGGAAGATGAGAAATACTATCAGGAATGGCTGAAGGATCCCGATTTTAAGAAGGGCGATGCTGATTTCCGATTGAAATTCAGGCTTAAGTTCAGACTAAAATTCAGATTGAAATTCAGATTAAAGTTCCGCTTGAAGTTCAGGCTTAAGTTCAGATTGAAGTTCCGCTTAAAGTTCAGGCTTAAATTCCGCTTAAAGACCATGATAGTGGAGGATCCCAGCGGAAAAAGAGATCTGCCTTATTACGCAGTAGTGGATGATCAGAATAAAGTCATAGCCGAGAATAAGGATGACGGTATGTGGATAGATGAAAACCCGGCGGACAAGTCAGGCATATTCACATATAACACTGTGGGCTATGATGTGAATAAGAACAGCCAGAGTGAGCAGAACAGCAATGTGCTCTATGTGGGGGACGGCTACGGGGCCTGCTACGTTACGAAGGAAGAGGGAAATGATTCGGAGCTCAAGGTCAGTATGTCCGATAAGAAGAATAAGATACAGGTACAGGCGGCCAGCCCTCTTATAAAGCTGGATGTGGATGATGACAGGGGTAACAGCTTAGCTTCCCTGCCATCCATGGGTAAGGAAGATAAATTCAGGATAGAGCTTGATAACATTTATGAGAAGAACGACAGGGAAGTCCTGAGGAAGGTTGTCATCGAGGGCAACGGCATCGATAAGAAGGATGCGGTGAGAGTGGGCTTTGAAGGCGATACTGATAAGATCGTCTGTGAGAATGCTGAGATCACTTCCTGTGAAGTGGATACGGAAGGTGTGAAGGAAGAGATCGGAAGAGATGATTTCACCGTAGACGGGATAAGCCTTAAGGACGATCTGCTGGAGGTAAAGGCAGGGGAAAGCCTGAAAATGAACGCGGTCCTTACCCCCGCTGATTCCAAGGCAAAGATAAGCTATAGGAGCTCAGACAGCAAGGTGGCGGTGGTTGAGGGCGATACAATAAAAGGAATCAGCCCCGGAAGGATAACAATAACTGCTGTTACCGAAAAAACCATTACAGGAGAAGACGGAAGGGTCGACACAAAGCAGCTTACGGATACATGCACACTGATAGTAAGGGATCCGAAGTTCTTAGCTGCAAAGCAGAAAGCTGACATCACGGAGTTCTTTAAGGAAAAGGACAATATAAAGAAGTACGTGATAAAGGAAAAGGCTGAAAAGAAGATCGCTAAGGTCAATAAGAAGGGAATCCTCAAGGCAAAGAAAGCCGGGACCGTTACGGTTACAGGCTTAGACGCATCCGGCACCGATCTGGAAAGCGTGACTTTCACAGTGGAAGAGCCCAAGGTAAAGGAGAAGAAGCTCAGCCCTTCGGCGGAGGACCCGAAGGAATTTGAGGGTATGGACAACCTTGAAGGCTCTGTGATCCTGCCTGATAAATGGGAGTCTTCAAAGGAAGCAGTGGCAAAGGTGGAGGAGAAGTCCGGGCATATCACATTGGGAGAGAGCAAGGGCACAGCCACTATCACCGCATACTACGGCGAAGGAAAGAATGCCGCGAAGCTTAAGTTTAAGATCAAAGTAAAATAAACAGAAGGGCGGTTCTTCCGGTTTGTTATAAGTCGGGGGAACCGTCTTTTTTGTCTGTCGGGATTATTACTTGACCTTCTGTCGATTTCTGCGTTTAGGCAAGTAATTTGGATTTGATGGATAGAATGTGTGGGAAATTGTTGCGAAGGCGGCGGTATTCCTATAAGATGAAAGAGGGGAGTCTTGGAGAGGTACATTTCATGATGAGAAAAAATAGAATATTTATTTGTCTGTTGCTTACGGCGGTGATGGTGATCACAGCCGCACTTCCGTTGCATGCGGAAAACGGGATCTCCGCCGGGGAAGAAAGCGGAGGAGAGCCGGAAATACTGCAGGGAAGCACGGAATGGGCAGAGTTTAATCCGTCTGACTGGAAAATAGATTATATAGAAAATACATCGCCATATGATTCCGGTGCTTATGTTTTGCGTTATTATAAAAACAGAACAAATGCACCGGAAAGAATCAGCATACCTGGTGAATATAATGACGGTACACATGGTCCGCATAGAATTGCTTTGGAATTTAATGATCAAACAGCTCCCTCCGGTATTACTTCTATTTTTCCCAATAGTGTTGTGGCATTGAAATTTGACAAAGGAACCACTGATCCAACCCTCACGCCATTTATCGCTGACTCTGGACAGGTTTTTACTGAATATATTACATATGCCGAATTTAACGGGGCTTATTTGTTGTCTAATGGTATTGCTTCCGAATCATTAAAAGAAGTACATGTCAGTAATATAAGTACTAATGGAAGTAATTTAGGATTTCTTTTCCAGGGTTGTACCGGGCTTGAGTATGCATACTTAAATGGAAACATCGATTATGGAAATGCTGTAAATAACATGTTTGATGGCTGTAAGAAACTGAAAAAGGTATATTTCCTGAATACAACAGATTCAACCTTCAGCAGTATAGAGTCCTTTGATGAAATGTTCAATGACTGTGAGAGTCTTGAACGGATAATTGTTAATGGTGATATTACAAACCTGAATGCATATGCTTCCATTAACACTACTGAGATGTTTGCAGGATGTAAAAGACTGATCGGAGAAAAAGGAACAGAGTGTGATGGTACAAATAATATCGGCCTTGACATGTTTAAGATTGATGACTCACCATCAACCCCCGGCTATCTTACATTATATAATTCCAATGCATTTCTTGAAGATTTTATATATGAGGCTGACTCTGGTGCCAAAAATTGCAATCTGAAACGCTATACCGGAAGCGCCAAAAAACTTGTCATTCCGGATAAGGTTACAATTAACGGAGAACAATATAATGTCAGAATAATGACGTCAACAGGCTCTGATGCTTTTCTTACTCCTGAAGTCAAGCATCTGGAAGTGGCAGGCGCAGAACTTTTTTATTATGAAAACCTGTTCGAAGGCAGCAAGGTGGAATACGCTGAATTTGACGGAGTCAGTTTTGATGATTTTACTTCTGCTTATTTTGCATTCAGAAAGGATGTTATTTCCGAGGCAGTATTCAAGAATTGTGTTTTTTACAATGTATCTCCTGTTACAAATGATCTTTTTAAGAACTGTAAGAATTTAAAGAGTGTCTTATTCTCTGATACTACGCTGGATGGATTAACAAATACTTTTTCCGGGTGCACAGCCCTCACGAACGCCAGATTCAGTAATGTAACCATTGTATCGGATGCTGTTTTCCAGAATACTTTTTCAGGATGCAGCAGCTTAAACTCTGTCATTATCGACGGGGCACTGGTAAATGGGGACTTTAGTCTGGTAACTCCCTTCAAGGGATGTGATATGCAGCTCATTTCCATGAACGGTATTCAGATTAAGGGAGATGATGCTGATCTTGCCACTATGATGGGAGATGGGGGCAAGGTTGAAGCAGTGGAAATAAACAATATGACATTTGCTGAAGGCGCCAGGTTAAGCTGTGGAGATATGTTAAAAGATCAGGATAAATTAAAGAGAGTAAAGCTTGATCATGCGAATTTCCCGAACAACAGCACTCTTACCGGTATGTTTAGCGGATGTGCAAACCTGTCGAAGATTGAAGCCGATAAGGATTTCAGTCTTGATACCAGTTCCGTTAAAGCAGACGGCGCTTTTACCGGCTGTGAAAAACTTGTAGGCGGAAAAGGCACAAAGTATGACAGTAGCCATACCGGCATTGACTACTTCAGGATAGACGGGGGAATGAACACCCCCGGATACCTGACGATCACGGGACAGGGCTATACGCCTCCGGGGAAAGGAGAGAAATACCTGAACTACGCCCAGATACCCAACAGCTTCGCGGGCTTTAACTATAACGGCAGTACGGGCTACCATATCCCGGAAGTCAGATACAGGGCGGTTTTCGGCAAGAGGGGAAGCTATGTTTATAACATGTTTGACGATCCCTGGGGCGGGAGCTGCTACGGGCTTTCTTCCACCAGCGGTCTTTTCAATGTGTCGAAGAACGGCGTGGATACAGATAATTACAGCCGTTATGCAAACAATTATTCCGCAAGCCATCCCGAATACGGAGAGGGCATAGCAGACTTTAAGCTTAGCGACAAGGCTCTGGATACCGATCCCTCGGATGATAAGGATGAGGATACGGAATCCGACCTCCGGAAATTCATAGAGGCCCTGCAGGTTTCCCAGTATGATGAGAGGATACAGTTCTGCTATTACTATTTCTGTGACCTTGGGGACCTTGTAAGGACCGTTAAAAATGAAAAGCGTCCTGTGATCATCGGTATGTTTGATGACATGGGAGGACATGCTGTTCTTGCTTATGACGTTGTCACGGGAAGCGGAAACTATGATTATATAGAGATCTATGACAGCAACCATCCCACGGAAAAG
>JAEEGL017322291.1_pt1 | contig 21808 bp, 18 predicted proteins | sample 9134231 | NCBI WGS metagenome assembly JAEEGL01 (sample SAMN16246548, study PRJNA631951) | gut metagenome | biome: gut microbiome; feature: rumen; material: fiber-attached | host: Bos | place: Iran: Karaj | collected 2018-10
AAATAATGGCAGTTTAACATTTTATATAGGTACAGATCCAACAGCAGATTCAATGCATATTGGTCATTATTCATCATTTTTAATATCAAAAAGATTAGCAAATTTTGGACATCATCCTATTTTACTAATTGGTGGTGCTACTGGTTTAATTGGAGATCCTAAACCAGATAGTGAAAGACCAATGATTACTAAAGAAGAAGTAGAACGTAATTTTAAAGGTTTAAAAAAGCAAGCAGAAGAAATATTTGGATTTGAAGTAGTAAACAATTATGATTGGACAAAAGATATAAATGTAATTGATTTTTTAAGAGATTATGGTAAATATTTCAATGTTAATTACATGCTTGCTAAAGACAAAGTAAAATCAAGATTAGAAACAGGAATAACTTATGCTGAGTTTTCTTATATGATATTACAAGCTCTAGATTTTATGTATCTATTTGAAAATAGGAATTGTACCCTACAAGTAGCAGGATCAGATCAATGGGGTAATATTACATCAGGTATTGAACTTATTAGAAAAAAATTAGATAAAGAAGCTTATGGTATGGTAATGCCACTTGTAACTGATTCAACTGGCAAAAAGTTTGGTAAAACTGAAGGTAATGCTTTATGGTTAGATAAGAATAAAACTACTAGTTATGAATTGTATCAATATTTAATTAACTTAGAAGATTCAATGATTATTGATTATTTAAAGAAATTAACATTTTTATCTAAAGACGAAATAGAAGAATTAGAAAAGAAGAATAATGAACATCCAGAGCTTCGTGAAGCTCATAAGAGATTAGCTGAAGAGATCATTACTCATTTACATGGCAAAGAAGAATATGAAAAAGCTTTAATGATGAGTAGAGCATTATTTACTGAAGAAGTAAATATGCTAACAAGTGATGAAATATTAACTAATTTTAAAGATATTGAAAAAGTTAAATTAGAAGATAATATTAAATTAGAAGATTTGTTAGTTAATACAAATATATGCTCATCTAAAAGAGAAGCAAGAGAGCTAATAAGTGGTAATGCAATTAGCTTAAATAATAAGAAAGTTACAGATAATAATTATATTGTAACTAAAGAAAATGCAATAGATAATAAAGTATATTTAATCAAAAAAGGTAAAAAGAAATATTATTTAGGAATATATTAAAAGAAGCATAGCTTCTTTTTTTATGCCTTATTTTAACATTTGTCGATGTTATTGCAAATAAAAAAACTATTATAAAAATAGTTAATCGTTACCTAAATTGGTAGTGCTTTTTTATCTAAAATAATAAATTATAAATAATGCCATTAATAAAGCATATATAGAAAACTTCCATAAATTATTCTTTTTCACTATATTACTTAACCATTTATAAGATAAATATGTAATTATTAAAGAAGTAAGCATACCTATAATATATGGCAATAATAAATTATTGCCTATTAAAGATAAATCTTTTATCTTTAATAGAAAGGCTCCTATGCTTACTGGAAAATATAACATAAATGTATATTTTAAAGCTTCTTCTTTTTTAATATTACAAAGTAAGCATGCTACTAATACAGTACCACTTCTAGATATACCAGGAATAATTGTTATACTTTGAAATAAACCAATTATAATTGAATCTTTAAAACTAATAATATTTTTATAACCATTTTTATTTCTTACTAAATATAGTAATAACGAAGTAAATAAAAATGTAAATATTAATATTTTAATTGAATATTTACCTTCTAAATAATTATTAAATAATAATCCAGTTATTACTACTGGAATAGTAGATATAATTATTTTTAATATATAATTATAATTATCTTTATATTTTATATCTTTACTAAATATATATTTTATAAAATGATTCATTAAAATAATTATATCTTTTCTAAATATAATAAATATTCCTAAAAATGATCCAAAATTAGATATTATTTCAAAATCTAAATTATTAAATATATTTGTATTAAAAATATTTTTAAATAAAAATACATGTCCAGATGATGATATTGGTAATGGTTCAGTTATACCTTGAATAAATCCTAATAAAATGTAAGTTATATAATTCATATTATCTCCTAATTAAATATATAATAATATAAATGAAATTATTATTATTTATATTAGGATTTATTCTAGCTAGTATTGGTTTATTTTTTATTATTTTATATTTAAATTTATTTGTTATAGGGTATACTTTTTTAGAATTTGTTTATTTTATTATTAGAAGTATATATACTAATATATTTTTTGTTGGAATTATATTAATTATTATATCTTTTAGGAGGAATTAAATGAATTATTACTATGATATATTGTTAAATTTTAAAGAAGTATATTATTTATTTTATGAATGGAATAAAAATGATCAAATAGAGTTTTATAAAAAAATTCCTTTGTTTAGAGTTAATGAAAATGTATTTAAAGATTTTTATAAGAATATAGTTAAAGTAGATCAATTATTATTAAAAGAAATATATAATAAAAGCAAATTAAAAGGTGGTAAATTAAAAAAGTATTCTTGTATTTTTAGTGATGGTAAAAATAGTATAGGTATACTTTTTAATAATGAAGGTGTAATTATTAAAAAGAGTAGTCTTATATTAGAAGATGAATTAAATATACATGAAATTATGTTTAGTATAGATGAGTATAATATTAATTATGAAATATTAAGAAAAGAAGATATTAGATTATATACAAGAATAGATAATGATATTAAAAACACTTTAATATATGAAATAAATAAAATATATAATAATAAAGAATATAGTAAATTAAAATATATATATTTAAAATGGTTTAATAAACTTGATAATGATATTGAATATATCTATAAAGAAATGATAAATAAAATGAATGATGAATTAACAAATAAAGAATATGAGATATATGATTTTATTAAATATATGTATAATGCATAAAATAATTATTTTTAGAAATAATATAATTAGGTGATACATTGAAAAAAATTATTATTTTATTATTTTGTATAATTTTAATAGGTGGCTGTAATAGAAATAGTGCTCGATTAGAAGTAGAAAATTATTTAAAAAAATATAATAATTTAGATACTTTAGTATTAATGGATTTAGAAAACGTAATAGAAAAAGAGAATTTAGATAAAGATGGAAAAGATAAATATAGAGAGATAATAAAAAAACAATATAAAGATTTAAAATATAAAGTAATTGAGGAAGAATATGATGAAGATGTAAGCTATATAGCAGTTAAAATAGAAGTATATGATTTATATAAAGTAATAAAAGATGTTAATAATTATTTAGATAATAATAAAGAAGAATTCTATGATGAAGAAAATATGTTTGATATTAATAAATTTAATAATTATAAATTAGATAAAATGAAAAATGCAATTGATAGAGTAGAATATACAGTAGTATTTACTGTAGAAAAAGAAAAAGATGATTATATGGTAATTCAACCAACAGAAGATGATTTAAAGAAAATACATGGTATATACAATTATGAATTTGAATAAAAAAATGTTAATAAATTATTTTTTATTAACATTTTTCTTTTTCTTATTATTTGGATTATTCTTAACATAAGATATATTATTCTTATAATTAGCATTTTTATTTATAGAATTTTTTTTCTTCTTTTTCTTTTTCTTCTTCTTTTTGTTTGTTTGAACTTTAACTTGAGGTTTAACTTCAGTTATTGGTTTTGGAACTATTTCTTCTTTCTTATCTTCAACTTTTTCTTCTTTTACTTCTTTTGGAACAATTTCTTCTTTTATTTCTTCTTCAACTTTTGGTATTTCTTTAATTTCTTCTTTTTTCTTTTTAGTTTTCTTTTTAGTATTTACTTCTATAACAGGGATAATCTCTTCTTTTACATCTTCTTTAACTTCTTCAGGTGTTAAATCATTCAATTTAATTTCTCTAGTTTTTTCAATTTCTATTCTTCTTAATTCCTTTTCTTGTTTTCTTTGTTCTTTCTTAAGTTTTCTTCTTTCTTTTCTTTCAGCTTCTTTTCTAGCATCATCTTTATCCAACTCAAAAAATTTAATAACAAATATTGTTATAAATAAAAATAAAGTAACAAAGTAAATAGAAATAATTATAATAAAAAATACATCGATACCATCTAAAGTTTTCATCTACTTCATCCCTTCATCTGTATTATAATATATGTTTATAAAAAATGATAGCAAAAAAATGTCAACAAATGTGTATTTTATGTATAGTTTATAAAACTATACACCGTTTTATGATAAAATTATATTAGGAGAGTAGGCATAATATGAGAAAAAGTGCGTTTTTTGTTATATTTTTCTTAAGTATATTCATATTAAATATGAATACTTGTTATGCTGATATTTATAGAGGAAAGATAACTGGTACTGGTGTTAGAGTAAGAAGTGGCCCTGGTACTAATTATGATGCAATATTTGATTTAACTAAAGGTAATGAATACACATTAGTAGATAATAATAAATATAATTCAGAAGCTGGATGTGCTGCTGGTTGGTATAAAATTAATTATGATTTAACTAATAGTGGTTATGTATGTAGCGATTATGTTGAAGTATCAACAATTACAATAAATGAAGAAACCGAGAGCGCTTGTGAAAATGAATTGAAAGCTAAGGGATTTCCATCAACTTATTGGAAAGATTTATGTTTGCTAAAAGCTATTCATCCAGCTTGGAAGTTTACTCCAATATTTACAGGATTAGATTTTACTGTAGCAGTATCTAAAGAAAGTGCTTGTGGTAAAAGTTATATAGCAACATCAAATGAAGAATATATAGATAGATCTTGTCATAATCAATATACTAGCACTTGGTATCCTGCTTCTAATAAAGCCGTTGCATATTATATGGATCCAAGAAATTGGTTTAAAGAAAATACAATTTTTCAATTTGAAGGATTAGTATATAATACAGCTTTAGATAGTGTATATGCTGGTGCTGCTAATTATAGTATTAGAAATGCCGCATTTTATAAATATCATAATAATTTAGGAAATAATTTAGGTGAAGTAATAAATAATGTTGGTAGAGATACATCTGTTAGTGCTACATTTCTAGCATCTAGAATGTTACAAGAATTAGGTAGTAAAGAAACATTATATAATCTTTATAGTGGTGTATATGCTGGTAATGGTGGTATTTATGCAGGATATTATAATTTCTATAATATGGGTGTATCTGATAGTTGTGCAACAAGCGAAGGAACAACTGTGTGTGGATTAAGATATGCATATAATAATGGTTGGAATAGTTTATATAATTCAATAAAGGGTGGAGCTAGTCAAATATATAATAATTATGTTGCAAAAGGACAATATACTACATATAGTCAAAAATATAATGTTCATCCAAGTAATGCAAGTAGTTTGTATTTACATCAATATATGACAAATGTAGCAGCACCATCTTCTGAATCTAAAACAACATATAATGCTTATAAAAATCAAAATATATTAGATAATGGATTTGAGTTTTTTATACCTGTATATTTAAATATAGATTCATCAATTACTAATTCATCTAATGGTGCTGTTAGTAGTAATGATGAAGAAAGTTTAACAACTATTAATTTAAGTACAATCATAACTAGTAGTGGTTATACTAGAGATGGAAAATATATAAGAGGCATTAAGCCAGGTAGTTTAGTATCTAGTATTAAAGCAGATATAGAAAGTATAGCAGGGTCCGGTAATGTTTTAATTAAAAATAGTACTGGAAATCAAGTCATAGATGGTAAAGTAGGAACTGGTTATATTGTTGAAGTTAAAAATGAAGAAGGTTCACTTTCATTAACTGTAATAGTGAAAGGCGATACATCAGGCGATGGAGAGATAAATGCTCTAGATTTATTACAAGTTCAAAAGAATATTTTAGGAACTTATACACTTAATGATGTTTATAAATTAGCTGGAGATACATCAAAGGATAATCAAATAAATGCTCTAGATTTATTACAAGTCCAAAAACATATATTAGGAACTTATGTAATTAGTTAGAAAGGAAAGACATGAAAAAGATAATATTTTTAATTATTAGTTTAGTATTAATCCCAATTAATGTTTATGCAACATCTGGAAAGATTACAGTATCATCGCAAGGTAAAGTGGTTTTAGGAAACAAAGTAACTGTAACAGTAAAAATAAGTACTGGTTCATCATGGCAAGTAGATTTGTCTTATGATAAGAATTACTTACAATTAGTTGGTGGTGGTGGTGAAAGTGGAGGAACTTATATGGTTAATACCTCAACTGGAAAACCTAACAGAACTTACACATTTACATTTAAAACATTAAAAACAGGAAATACTACTGTTAAAATTGGTAGTTACTATGTTGTAGATGATAGTTTTAATACAGTAAGTATTTCACCATCTAATAAAACTATATCAATAATTACCCAAGCTGAATTAGAAGCATCTTATTCAAAAGATAATAACCTAAAAAGTTTAGCGGTTGAAGGATTTACAATAACTCCAGAATTTAATAAAGATACTTTAGAATATCAAGTTGATGTACCAGAAGATACTAAAACAGTATCAATAACGGCAACACCAAATGATAGTAGATCATCTATATCTGGAACAGGAACAATTGAATTAACTGAAGGCACTAATAATGTTGATGTAGTAGTAAAAGCAGAAAATGGTAGTGAGAAAACTTATAAATTAACAATTAATGTAATAGATAAAAACCCAATTAATGTAAAAGTAGATAATGTGGATTATACAGTAGTAAAAATAAGAAGTAATTATTCTTGTCCAGCATTATATGCTGAAAAGAATATTACAATAGATGAATATACTATTCCCGCTTGCTTTAATGAAGATATTAATTATACTTTAGTAGGATTAAAAAATAGCGAAGGTAAAGTAGATAGTTTTGTATATGATAATGGTAATTATACTAAATATAATGAATTAACTGGTACATCACTTAAAATAATACCTTTAGAATACTCATCTAAATTAATTGGATATACAAAAGAAGAAATAACAATAAATGATATTAAATATAATGCATTTAAAAATGATAAGTCTAAATTATATATAATATATGGTATTAATTTAGAAGATGGTAAAAAAGATTTTTACACATATGATGAAAAAAATAAAACTTTTTCATCATATGATAAAGAATTTGTAGATAGTTTAATTAAAAAGAATAATACTTATGTATATGTTATTATTGCATTTGCAGTAGCGTTATTTGCATCTTTAACAGGCTTATTAATATTATCTAAGAATAAGAATAAAAAAGTAGTAAAAGAGGAAATTAAAGAAGAAATAAAAGAAGAAGAAAATATAATAGAAGAAAAGAAAAAAACTAGAAGAAAAAAGAAAAAAGAAGAAATAGAGGAAGAATAATTGACTTATAAAAATATAGATAGTATATTTTAATTGTTAGGGAATTTTATCGGTAGATAAAATTCTTTTTTTGTATTATAGAAAGGAGGTATATATGAATTATTATAACGAGATAAAACAAGAGTTTATTAATAATGAAATTAATAAGAAGGTAAAGAATTATTCAATAAATAGAAGTGATTTAAATACATACTATAATGTCGGTAAATTATTATTAGAGGCTGGCAATAAATATGGTGAAAGTATAATAAAAGATTATTCTACCAGATTAACAAAAGAATTTGGAAAAGGTTATAGTCAAAGAAATTTGAGAAATATGAGGCAATTCTATAAAAAGTATCAAAATTGGCAGACAGTGTCTGCCAAATTAAGCTGGAGTCATTATTGTGAAATCATTTGGTTAGAAGATAAAGAAATTCAATATTATATCAAAGCTATTGAAGATTATAATCTATCAGTTAGAGAACTAAGAGAAAGAATAAAATCAAAAGAATATGAAAGATTACCAATTGAGACAAAAGAGAAGATTGTTAATAAAAAAGAAGCAAATATAATAGATTATGTTAAGAATCCAATTATTATTAAGAATAGTAATTATAATGATATATCAGAAAAAGTATTACAAAGATTAATATTAGAAGATATACCATCATTCTTAAAAGAATTAGGTAATGGTTTTACATTTATAGATAATGAATATAAGATAAAGATAGGAAATAGATATAATTATATAGATTTATTACTATATAATATAAATTATAATTGTTATGTTGTAATTGAATTAAAAGTTACGGAATTAAAAAAAGAACATATAGGGCAAATACAAGTATATATGAATTATATAGATAATAATATAAAAATGATAGAACAAGATAAAACAATAGGAATAATAATATGTAAGAAAGATAGTAAATATGTGATTGAATATTGTTCTGATCCAAGAATTATATCAAGAGAATATCTAATAATATAGTTTGTATCTTTAAGTTTATATATATTTTTGTTATAATGTATTTGGTGGTATTAATGAATTTACAAGTTAATGGTCACAGCATATTAGAAGTAATACTTGTTACATTCTTAGTAAGTGTAATACTTGTTCCAATAGCAAAAAAAATAGCAAAGCATTGCAATGCTATTGATATGCCTAATGAAAGAAAAGTACATAAAGTACCTATTCCTAGAATGGGTGGAATTGCTATTTATGGAGCATTTTTAGTAGGCTATATTCTTTATGGAGAAATAACTACTCAAATGTTATCCATATTAATTGGATCATTTATAATAGTATTACTTGGAATATTTGACGATGTAAATCCAATTAGAGCTAGAAATAAATTTATTGTTCAAATAATTGCAGCAATAATAGTAGTAATATATGGTCAAATATTCTTTAATCAAATATCTTTATTTGGTATAACAATTAATTTTAGTAAAGTAACTAGTTATATATTATCTATATTCTTTATAGTAGCAATAAGTAATGCTATTAATTTAATAGATGGATTAGATGGACTTGCTAGTGGTATTAGTTCAATATATTTTTTAACTATTGGAGTAATAGCAATTATATTAAATAAATTAACTGGATTAGATGTAATATTAGCAATTATTATGTTAGGATCTACTTTAGGATTCTTAATATATAATTTTCCACCAGCATCAATATTTATGGGAGATTCTGGGAGTTTATTCTTAGGATTTATGATATCTGTAATAGCATTAGTAAGTTTTAAAGTTGCTACTATTACATCTCTAGTAATACCTATAGTAATATTAGCAATACCAATATTTGATACATTACTTGCTATTTTTAGAAGAATATTAAAAGGTGAAAACATAGGAGCACCAGATAAAGAACATTTCCATCATCAATTATTAAAGTTAAAATTTTCTACAAGAGCTAGTATATTAATTATATATTTTATTAATATAATGTTTTCAGCAGTATCAGTATTCTATGTAATGGGATATTCAAAAGAAGCAATAGGAGTCTATGTGCTTCTAATGATATCATTACTATTTGTTATATTTAAAACAGATATACTATATAATCATAAGAGGTAATACTTGTGAGTATTACCTTTTATATTTTGTCTAAATATGTTAATAATAGTAATAGTATTTGAATAGATATACAAAATAGTATATAATTATTTGTGAGGTTTGTTTTATGAATAGGAAGTTTAAGAATATTGTATATAAAATAGTAGCGGTATTATTATTTTTATGTATTATATTAAATACATATTTATTATTAAAATATAATATATTACCTGCTAAGTATTTGCTTATATATGGAGTAATTGTTGTATTAATACCATTATTATTAATATTATTTACTTTATTTAAGAAAAGAAAATCTAAATTAAAAAGAATTGCTTGTTTTATTGAAATATTATATATATTAGTATTAGCAGTAGTATTCTTATATTTAAATAGAACATTTAATTTCTTGGATAGATTTACTAATGATTATAATTATGAAACAAAAAATTATTATGTATTAGTATTAAATAGTAGTAGTTATTCAGATATTAAAGATATTAATAATAAGAAGATTGGTTATACTGTTAATGTTGGAGAAACTATTAAAGAAGCATTAGATAAATTAAGTGAAAATGTTAAATTAACTGATACTAAGTATGATGGTTATGGAGAATTATTTGATGCGTTAGATAATGGTGAAATAGATAGTTTGTTAATATTACAAAGTTATTATGATCTATTAAAAGAAAATGAAGAAGATGGAAATGGAACGGATTACAGAATAATTCATAAATTCTCTGTTAAAGTAGAAGCAAAAGAAATTGAAGTAAAAGAAGTAGATGTTACTAAAGAAGCATTTAATATATACATAAGTGGAATAGATACTTATGGAAGTGTAACAGATAATTCAAGAAGTGATGTTAATATATTAATGAGTGTTAATCCCAAAACTAATAAGATATTACTTATTAATATACCAAGAGATTATTATGTTGAAAGAGCAGATGTTCATCAAAAAGATAAATTAACACATGCTGGAATGCAAGGTGTTGATGTAAGTGTTAAAACTATTGAAATGTTATTTGATACCGAAATCAACTATTATGTTAAAGTTAATTATAATGCTTTAATTAAATTAGTTGATGCCTTGGATGGTGTAGATGTATACTCAGAATTTGATTTTTCAAGTTATGAATATCATTATAGATTTAAAAAAGGATATAATCATGTAAATGGTAAAAAAGCTCTAGATTTTGTTAGAACAAGAAAAGCATTTGCTGGAGGAGACAGAGTAAGAGGAGAAAATCAACAAAGAATGATTGAAGCTATTATTAAAAAGGCATCATCTGCATCAGTATTATTAAAATATGATAGTTTATTAAAAGCATTAGAAGGTAATTTTGCTACTAATATGTCAACTAATAGTATTACAAGTTTAATAAATAAACAATTGAAAGATAATAAATCTTGGGAAATTACTAATATTTCAGTAAATGGAAAAGATGGGCATGAAACTACTGCATCAACACCACATCAAGAGTTATATGTAATGATACCTGATGAGGAGACTGTATTAGCAGCATCTAATGCAATAAAGGAATTAATGCAATAAAAGTATACTAAATGTATACTTTTTTATTGAAGTGTTCAAAAATGTGCTATATAATAATAAATATGAACACAATGATTCTAGAGAGGATGATATAAATGAAAAAGATTAGAATAGTATTTATAATGTTATTATGTGTGTTTATGTTAACTGGATGTGGAAAGGATAGTAAGAGTGTTGTTATTTATTCATGTATGGATGAAACAAGAAATAAAGATTTAACTGAACAATTAAAAGAAAAGTTCCCAGATCTTGATGTTACAGTTCAATTTATTTCAACTGGTAACTTAGCTTCTAAGATTAAAAGCGAAGGAACAGATATTGAAGCAGATATTGTACTTGATTTAGAAACAGCTCATATGGTTAATGTTCAAGATAATTTTGCAAGTTTAAAAGATTTTGATTCAAGTATGTTCTTAGATGGTGTAAATCAATCTGATAAGTATTTTACTTGGGTTAAATATACAATGAATTTAATTATTGATAATAAGTATTTTAAAAAGCACGATTTAGCGATACCAAAAACATATGAAGATTTACTAAAGAAAGAATATAAGAATTTAATTGCAATGCCTGATCCAAAAGTTAGTGGTACTGGTTATGCATTTTTCCTAAATGCAGTAAATGAAATGGGAGAAGATGAGGCAATTGAGTACTTCAAAAAATTAAAGAAGAATTTACGTGAATTTTCATCATCAGGTTCAGGACCAACTAATTTATTAAAACAAGGAGAAATTGCTATTGCCATGGGTATGACTGCACAAGGTGTTATGGCTAAAAACGAAGGGTATGATTTCAGCATAGTTGAGTTAAAGACTGGATCTCCATATAATAGTACTTCATTCGGAATTATTAAAGGAAAAGAAAAGAACGAAAATGTTAGAGAAGTATTTAATTGGTTACTAACAGATTTTAGTAGATATGATAAAGAGTATTATTATCCTGATGTAATCTTAAAAGATCAAAAGAGTAGTATTAAAGGATATCCAACTAATCTAAAAGATGCGAAGATGGATGGAATTTATAGTACAGCAGTCAAAGAAAAATTAACAGAAAAGTGGAGTAAAGTTAATGGTTAATTTGGTTATTAAAGATATGACCAAAGTATACGATGGAAAAACAGTATTAAATAGTATTAGTTTTGATGTCAAAAACGGTGAATTTTTATCTATATTAGGACCATCTGGATGTGGTAAAACCACACTACTTAAAATATTAATTGGAGTAGAAGATGCTACTTCTGGTAAAATATTAAAAGATGATATTGATATAACTCATTATGATTCATCTAAAAGAGGAATGGGCATAGTTTTTCAAAACTATGCTTTATTTCAAAATATGACTGTTTTGCAAAATGTTATGTATGCTTTGAATATTAAGATTAAAAATAAAGAAAAGAGTAAAAAGGAAGCATTAAAGATGTTGGATATGGTTAAAATGGGTGAACATTTAAATAAATATCCTCATGAGTTATCTGGAGGACAACAACAAAGAGTGGCAATAGCAAGAACTCTAGTATTAAATCCTGATATTGTATTATTTGATGAACCAATGTCTGCTTTGGATGCTGATAACAGACTACATTTAAGAAAAGAATTAAAATCTATTCAAAAGAAGTTAAAAACTACTATGATATATATAACTCACGATCAAGAAGAAGCATTTTCTTTATCAGATAGAGTAATGGTTATGAATGAAGGAAATATTGAACAAATAGATACTCCAAATAATATATATAATCATCCAGCAAATTCTTATGTAAAAAGATTTGTTGTTAATCATTTAAATGATAAAGTACATTCAATAGAAAAGTGTACAGGAATAGATTTATAATGAAAAAGTTTAATAAATTGTCTATTTTAATATTTCTATTTATTGTAGTAACAGTAATTTATCCTCTTGTAGTAATGCTTATAAGAGTTGATTGGAATACTTTTTCATCATTAATAAAGTCAGAATTTTTTAGAGAAGCTATTAACAATTCTCTAGTTGCTGCATCAATATCAACAATTATTTCTATTTTAATTGCATATGCTTTAGCATTTGCAATTAACAGAACAAATATAAAACATAAAAATCTATTAAGATTGTTAATAACATTACCAATGTTAATACCTTCTATATCACATGGATTAGGTTTAATAACTTTATTTGGTAATAATGGATTAATAACTAAGTATATAGCTTTTGATATTATTGGAATAAAAGGAATAATTATAGCATCAATATTATATTCTTTTCCAATAGCATTTTTGATATTAGATGATGGTTTTAAATATATTGACAATAATATGTATAACATTGCTAAAGTGTTTGGATTTAATAAGTGGCAAACATTTAAAACAGTTACATTTACTTATATGAAGAAACCATTATTATCGTCTGTATTTGCAGTATTTACTTTAGTATTTACAGATTATGGTGTTCCTTTAGCTGTAGGTGGAAAGTTTTTAACGTTGCCTGTTTATTTGTATAAAGAAGTAATTGGATTGTTAGATTTTTCTAAAGGAACGTTAATTGGTTTATTTTTACTTATTCCTGCTATTATATCATTTGTATTTGATAATTTTACTAAAAGCTATTCATATAATGAATCAATTAAAAATGAATATAATATCCCTGAGAATAAAAAGAGAGATATTATATTTAGAATTTTCACATATTTAATTATAACCATGTTTTTGTTAATAATATTATCATTTATATTTTATGCTTTTATAGATAATATAGTATTAAATCCAGAATTTTCTTTAAAACATATTAATTATGTTATAAATGATAGAATAGGTAAATATGTATTTAATTCATTGCTTATATCAATATTGGTAAGTATTATAGGGACCTTAGCAGCATATTTTATTGCATATGTTACTGCCAGAATAAAAGGAATTGCTGGAAGGATTATTCACATATTCGCAATTATGTCTTTAGCTATACCAGGAATAGTATTAGGATTATCTTATATTATTAGTTTTAAATCAACATTCATTTTTAACACTTATATTATTTTAATAATGGTTAACATTACCCATTTTTTGGCATCACCATATTTAATGGCATATAATGCATTACAAAAGGTTAATCCAAATTATGAAGTAATAGCCAAAACATTTAATATAAGTAGATTCAAAACAATCAAAGATATTATTGTTCCTTGTACAAAATCTACTATTAGAGAAATGATCGCATATTTTTTTGTAAATTCAATGATTACAATATCTGCTGTAACATTCTTATTTAATACAAGAACTATGCCGCTTTCATTAATGATAAATAATTATGAGGGTAATTTAATGCTTGGAGAAGCCGCCATAATATCATTGATAATATTATTCTTTAATGTATTGTTAAAAGTTGTAATTTATTTAATTGATAGAAAAGAAAGAAGGAGAGTTGTTTATGGCAATAACTAATAATGAATTTGAAGTATTAATTTGTATTGAAAGAAACAAATCAAAAATGTCTCAAAGAGAGCTAGCAAATATTACAAGATTATCACTTGGTACTATTAGCAACGCAATTAAATCGTTATTAGAAAATGGTTTAATTGATGAAAACGGTATTACTAAAGAGGGTTTAAAAGAATTAGAGCCTTATCGTGTAAAAAGAGCAATTTTTTTGGCTGCAGGAGTAGGATCTAGATTGATTCCGATAACTTTAAATACCCCTAAGCCATTAGTATTGGTTCACGGAAAAAGGCTTATAGATACCCTGTTAGATGCTGTAAAAGAAGCAGGAATAGAAGAAATAATAATAGTAACTGGTTATTTAAATGAACAATTTGAGGTATTAAAACACAAATACCCTAATATCAAGTTTATATATAATAAGGATTATAATACTGCTAACAATATAATGTCTGCTTATTATATTAGAGATTATTTAGATAATGCATACGTTTTAGAATCGGATTTTTTACTTAACAATAATTATGTAATTAGAAAATATGAGTATCAAAGTAATTATTTGGGTAAATATATGGATGTTACTGATGACTGGTGTTTAAAAACTAAAAATGGTTATATTATCAAAGAAACAGTAGGGGGTTATAAATGTTATCAAATGGTTGGGATGGCCTATTTAAACAAGGAAGATGGAAAAAAGGTTAAAAAAGATATAGAAAAGGTTATTAATACTCCTGGAGGTAAAGAAAGATATTGGGAACAAACATTCTTAGATGTTTATAAAAAGAATTATAAAATAAGAATACGTGAATGTGGAATCGATGATATTATCGAGATTGATACTTTTGACGAATTGAAAAAAATAGATAAAGTATATGATGTTAAACAAAAATAATGTATAATTATATATAGGTGTTAAAATGAAAAGAATAATAAAATTTGTTATTAATATAATATTTAGAATATTTCCAATTAATAAAAAGAAATTATTATTTGAATCGGCACATAATAAAGCTGATGGTAATCCATTGGCTTTATATCTATATATAAAAAAGAATTGTAATGATAAATTTAAATGTGTATGGTTAATTTCTAAAGAAACAGATACTAGTGATTTAGATAGAAAAGATGTTTCATATTATCATACTTTAAAAGGATTATTTAACCAAGCAACAGCAAAATATTGGATAAAAAGTCAAAGTACATCTAGTATAATAAAAAAAAGAAAGAATCAAATTTATTTACAATTGGAACATAGTAGTGGTGTTTTTAAAAAATGTGGTTATGATGTTACAGGAATCAATCCTGGATATCCTGCTAGCTTTACAAGAGAGTGGGATTATTTTGTTGCTTCAGATAAAAGACTATTAGATGAGATTAGGAGTTCAACAGGTTATGAGGGGAAAGCAATTATTATTGGTTTAGCTAGAAGTGATATTATTGTTAATAGAAACAAAGAATTAATAGACAATATCACTAAAAAACTGAATATTAATAAGAATAATAGAAAAATAGTGTTATATGCTCCTACGTTTAGGGAAAAAGATTTAACTAATTATACAACAGAATTACCAATAGATGCATTTGGAAAAATGAAAGATATGTTGTTTTTAATTAGATTACATCCTCAAGCTATGGGAATTGATCCTAAAATAAAGTTACCATCTAATGTAATTGATTTATCATATTATAACGATACTCAAGAAATACTTTTAATATCTGATCTTTTAATATCTGATTATTCAACAATTGTGTGGGATTTTACATTAATGAATAAACCAACTATTTATTATATGTATGATTTAGAAAGTTATTTAAAAGAAAGAAACGGCTTTGATTTAGATATATATACTGAATTGCCAGGGCCAATATGTTATAATAAAAAAGAATTAATTAATTTAATTAAAGATGATTCTTGGTATAAAAAATATCAAGATAAAATTGATTATGCAAACAAAGAGTTTAATTATTTAAATGATGGACACGTTTGCGAAAGAATTACCAAAAAGATAATAGAAGGTTTTTTTGAAAAATAGAAAAGGAGTATCTTGTGAGAACAAAAAAGTCATTAAAGAATATTATATCTGTTGTAATATTTAACTTAATAATTGGAATATTAGGCTTTGCTAAAGTTAGAGTCTTTGTTCATTATTTGAGTGATGATATATATTCATTAAATCAACTTTTTTATCAATTATTTAGTTATATAGCAATTGCAGATATAGGATTTGGATTAGTATTAAACAAAGAATTATATAAAGCATTTGCTAAAAATGATAAAAAAGAAGTTAATAATATTTATAGTACATCTAAAAAATTCTATAAATATATTGGTATATTTATGTTATTAGTAGCCTTAATAATTAGCTTTTTTGTGCATCACTTAACTAACGCAAATGTTAATAGATTCTATATTCAAATAGTATGTATTATATTTTTAATAAGAAATATTATAGATTATTTCTTTGTAGCTCCTAGATATATAATGGATTCTAATCAAAATGCATATAAGATTAATTATTTAGTAAAAGGAATTAAAATACTAGAGATAATAATAGAAATAGGATTAATATCTATTGGAGTAGATTATTTATTTGTGTTATTACCAGGAATTGCAATTACCATAATAATTGATCTATATATTAATCATTTGGTATATAAGGATTACCCTTGGTTAGAAGATAATAAAACATTTAATAAGAAATATTTAAAGGGTACTAAAGATTTGGTTTATTTAAAACTTGCTGGAATAATGAATTCAAATACAGATATTATTTTGTTATCAACATTTATAAATCCATTAACTGTTGTAATATATACATCATATAATTATGTAACCAAATTTGTATCAGATACAATATACATAGCAGCTACTGCTATTACTCCTAGTTTTGCAAATGTATTATTAAAAGAAAATGAAGAAAAGAAATATTCTGTTTTTTGTGAATTAAATATATTATTTATTTTTATAGCTTCTTTTGCATTTATAATGCTATACGGATTTATGAATCCTTTAATAACATTCTGGATAGGAAAGAAATACTTAACTACTAATTTAACCTTATTCTTATTTTGTTTCATTATTTTTGAATCAATATCAATAAGAGCAGTTGTAGTTACAATTAATTCTTTAGGATTATTTAAAGAAACAAAGATAGCTACTATATTAGAAGCAATTATTAATTTAATTATCTCAATATTATTAGTAAGAAAGTATAAGATTATAGGTGTATTATTAGGAACTATAATAGCAACATTATGTACGTCATTTATTCAAAATGCAATATGTATACATAAAAAAGTATTTAATAAAAATGCTTTAAGTTATTTTGGAATATATATAGTTGCAGTAGCAATTAATGTTATGTTTGTTTTTGCATTTAATATAATTGATTTGCATATTAAAAAAGTATTAACTTGGATATTACTAGTACTATTATTTGCAGTAATAGTAGTTGTATTATTATTTATAATATATTACATATTATTTAAATCATTTAGATTATTAACAAGTAGAATGATTGAGTATATAAAAGTAAGAGGAAATTATACTAATTAGGAGGAATAATATGATAATAAATGTGTTGATGCCAACTTATAATGATGAAAAGACAATTATAGAAGCTTTAGAGTCTTTAAAAAATCAAACATATGATAATTGGCATTTAACTATTATAAATGATGGCAGCATAGATAATACTGAAAAAGTTATAAAAAAATATATTAAAGATAATAAATTAGAAGATAAAATCACATATATTTATGAAGATAATTCAGATCAATTAAACGCTATAAAAAATGGATTAAATCATATAGAATATAACGATGGATTGGTTTTTGTTTTACATTCTGATGATATTATGGCATCAAATGATGTATTTGAAAAAGCTGTTAGCTTTTTTGATAATAATGATGTTGATGCTATAATAGCTGATTATAATATTATGAATTCTAAATCAGAAGTTATAGATGTCCAAAAAGTAAAAAAATATTCAAAAAAATATTCAAATATACCTTTAATGGGATTATGGTTAGGAAGAAACCTTTTTGTAGATGTTGCTTTTTGGAAATACAAAATATACAAAGAAAAAGTGTATTATAATTATTTAACTTGGAATACACCATTTTGGTTTTGTCACGAAAAGGGTTTGTCGATGTTAAATGTAAAGAATGTTTTTTTTCCATTTTTTAATTATCGTGTTTTTGAAGAAAACTACATTAATAACGAAATTGGCCTTTTAAATGTATTAAATGGAGAATTAAGAACTTTGTTATTAATACTAAATAAAAATGATATTCCATTTTACAAATATCAATTCATATTATTTAGATTATTAAATAAATTAAAGATTGATTATAAAGTCATTTATAAGAAAAGAAGATCAGAGAATATATATAGTATTATTAAATATGTAATTAATAAAAGAATAAGCGATAATGATTTAAATAAATATATTTATTACGAATCAATATTAGATTTTTTTAAAAATTATAAAGATAATGAAATAACTGTTAAAGGAATTAAAAAAGAAGATGTTTTTTTGGGATCAGATGTAAGATTATTTAACAAAAGAATGTTGGATAATAAACTTCCAAATATTTATTATGATTTGTTTAAATATATGAAGGAAGGATTTAGTAAAGTTATAACTGATAAAAAGAGTTATGACAATTTGGTTTCTATATTTAAATTTTTAGATATATATGAATATGTAAATATAACAATAAAATGATTATTTTAAACACTTTATTTGTGATATAATTATAAGGAACGCGAAGTAGGGTTAGTTATGAATAAATTAAGAAACAAAATAATTGATAAGAAACTGATAGAAAAACTATTAATGTTTTTTTTGATATTACAGCCAATATTAGATCTATACTTTTTGTTTGATAAAAAGGTTGTATCTTTATTTGGGTTTTCCCCATCAACCATTATTAGAATTGGCTTTGTTTTTATAATTGCTTTATTATTTTTGATTGTTTGGAGAAACAAAAAAGAATTGATTTTATATTTGATATATGGCGGATTAGTAATAATATATACTATATTTCATCACCTAAACGCGTTAAACTTTACTGATTTTTATGGTGGTTATACATTTGGATATAACTTGATAGGAGAATTATTCTATATAATAAGAATGCTTTTACCACTCATTATTATAGTAATATCTTTTCATTATGAATTTGAAAACAAAAAAATAGAAAAAATGATTAATTGGTTACTATTAATAATATGTGGAAGTATTATTATTTCGAATTTATTTGTTATTTCAACTGGTTCATATAGTAAAGAAGTAATAAAAGGAAGTATTTTCTGTTGGTTTAAAGCTAATAGATGTAATCTTAATTATTTGGATTTGGCATCTAAAGGATTTTTCCTGGATCCAAATAGATTATCAGCGTTATTAATATTATTAACAACAATAATGGTTTATAATTTTATTAATAATTCATCATTTAAGAATATGTTTATATATATTATTACAGCTATTGCAATGTTTATGTTAGGAACAAAAGTAAGTACTTTTGGTTTCGTTGGCGTTTCATTTTTAGCATTAATTATTTATTTATTCTTTGTGTTTATAAAAAGGGATATAAAATATAGTAATAAAACATTATTCTTTATGGTAATAATAATTGTATTATTAATTTTGATATTGCCAAAAACCCCAGCATTAAATAGAAGCTATATAGATAGTGAAGTGGCTGAATTATATAACGAAGATGTTGATGGTGTTAAGACCAAAAACGAAAAAGAGTTAGAGAAAGTGAATAAAACAATTAAAGACAAATATAAGAAGACACATATAAATGATGCAGATAAAAGCATTGATGAAATATTAAAAGAATTAGATCCAGAAGAAAGAAATGAATTATTAATTGATTTTGTTAAGAATAATTACTTAGCATATGGCATTCATGGCCATTTCATTGAAGACAGTTATCCATACAAATATGATGCTGAATTCTGGTATAATGTAATGAAAATGGATTATTATGATAGAGTTAATTTTAGAAAAATTGAATATATGATGTTAACTAGAGTTAAAGAGATTAACAATAATAAAATGGATGATTTATTGGGTATTACATTTGTTAGAGAAGGTAATATATTTGATTTAGAAAGAGATTATATATCTCAATATATAACAATGGGATTATTTGGATTTATGCTTTTAGTACTTCCATATATAATAATAATGATTATATGTATAATAAAAATGTTATTAAGTTTTAAAAAATCCTTTACATTAAAAAATGTGTTTTATTTAATGGGCATTGGTATTTGCTTGTCTGCGGCTTACTTTACTGGAAATGTATTAGATGGTCTTATTGTTACTCTTATATTAGGCTTCTTTATAGGTCAACTTATTAACAGTGTATTTAATTTAGGAAATATGATAAAAAAAGAAAGGGCATAATATATGGTTTTTACATCATTGAAATATTTATTATTCTTTTTAGTAGCAACTAGTTTGTATTTTGTTTTACCAAAAAGATTAAAGAATATATGGTTACTTATATGTAGCTATTATTTCTATATGTCATGGAATGTAAAATATGCTCTATTAATGTTATTATCTACAATAATAACTTTTTTTAGTGGAATATTAATTGACAGAAATAATAATAAAAAGAATAAAAAAGTATATGTAGCGTTATCATTTATTATTAATATAGGAATATTAATAGTATTTAAGTATTATACATTTTTAATAGATTTTCTAAATGCAATAATAAAACCATTAAGTATAAGTATTCCAAATACATTAAATGTGTTATTACCAGTAGGTATTAGTTTTTATACTTTCCAAGCATTAAGCTATACAATTGATATTTATAGAAAAGATATAGATGTTGAAAAGAATTTCTTTAATTATGCTTTGTTTGTATCATTTTTTCCTCAATTAGTAGCAGGCCCAATTGAAAAATCCAAAGAATTATTAGGACAATTTAAAGATACCAATAAGTTTAATTATGATAATTTATGTCATGGATTATTTTTAATACTAATTGGATTTTTCTATAAATTATGTATTGCTGATAGAGCAGCTTTAGTAGTCAATCAAGTTTATAATAATTTGGGTAATTATGCAAATGGAGGAGGGCTATATTTAATAATTGCATCTATCTTATTTGCAGTTCAAATATATTTTGACTTTAATGCTTATTCAACTATAGCAAGAGGAAGTGCAATGGTAATGGGATATAATCTAACCATTAATTTTAAAAGGCCATATTTAGCAACTTCAATTAAAGATTTTTGGAGAAGATGGCATGTATCTTTAAGTTCTTGGTTTAAAGAGTATTTATACTTTCCTTTAGGTGGAAGTAAAAAAGGATTTGTTATGACTCAAGTTAATACTATAATAGTGTTTCTAGTAAGTGGCCTTTGGCATGGAGCTGCTTGGACTTTTGTTATATGGGGATTAATTCATGGTATTTTTCAAGT
>JAEEGL012599074.1_pt1 | contig 21807 bp, 21 predicted proteins | sample 9134231 | NCBI WGS metagenome assembly JAEEGL01 (sample SAMN16246548, study PRJNA631951) | gut metagenome | biome: gut microbiome; feature: rumen; material: fiber-attached | host: Bos | place: Iran: Karaj | collected 2018-10
CATGTGGTACTCTGCCGAACAAAACGATTAAGTATCGTTTTGTGAGAGGGGTAGACACGCTCAAGGTTTGGATAGGCTTGGTGAAAGTTGCGAAATTCAAAATAGGGCCAAACCTTTTGACAATTAAATATGGGCATGTGGTGGAATGGTAGACACGCTAGTCTTAGGAACTAGTGCGAAAGCGTGGGAGTTCGAGTCTCTTCATGCCCAGTTTAACAAAAACAGACCGATAATTAATCGGTCTGTTTTAACTATTTTAATTATGTTAATTACAGATATTATTTACCTTCCATTAATTGTTTGATATATTCTGGACTTTTTGCTTTTTCCAATTGTTCCGGCGTAATATCTTTAGGTAAACCTTGTGTATATGGTTTTACTTCAACAAATGGTGCATAAAAACCTTTGTACGCTTCAGGCGAAACTTTTTCTGCAATTTCAGCAACTTCTTCTGCTACTTGTTTGTCACTTACTCTTGTTATTGGTTCTTTAACAACTTTTTCAAGTTCTTTTGCTACTGTGCCAACTCCACCTTCTCTAAAACCTGGAATCACATTTAACTTATTCATAGATTTCACTCCTTTAAATAAAATTAATTTTAACACTAACTAATTATATAAAGTATCTTTCTCATCAAAAATTGCCAAAAATTTTGCCAATATTAAGTAATTGTTACAAACCTAAATTAGCCATAATCAATCTTTTTGAATTTGCGGTTCTCCGGTAACAGGATTATTTGGTAATATTTCATCCCATCTTTGCCCAAACGGATGCCAAAGGCCGTCTTCTCTCAGCTGAGCTGTATATTTAAAATTGCCGTCTTCATCACGGCCATAATTATAGAGAGGGTAGTTTGATATATAATATTTTACATATTTACCGACTAAGATGCCGTTGTTGTCATATATAAAAACATAATCATTATACACTTTGCCTTTTTGATTTTTATTTTCTGTAATTTGTCTGACAAGTCGGTCATTGTAGTCATAAAATTTAGCAATTCCGTCTTCTATAACAGGTGTTGGCATATTTAGAGTTTTTGCCCATTCTTCAAATGCTTGTACATCAAAATATGTCGGGAATGATGGATTTATCAGAGATTCTCCGAGGGATGGCTTTGTTTTTATATATCCGTCTTGGGGTTCATTTGTCAGCGGGTTAAATTGCAGAATGTTGCCTTCTCTGTCATACCAACGTTCGTCGGAATGAAGTTCTGCCATAGTCATGTACCCACCTTCCGGAGTTCTGTCATAATAGTATTTAATCGGCTCGTTGACTTTTTTTAAAAATTTGGCAGTTTCTTTCCCGTTTTCATAAATCAAAATACGGTCTACCAAAACTTTGTTTGATTTAGCATTCTTTTTAGTTATTCGCCTTACAAGATTTCCGGATTTATCCGTAAATTCTGCAGAGTTTCCTTTTAGTTCAAATTGTAAACCCATTGCAAGAGCCCATTCTATAAAGTCTTTATTGTCGCAGAATTCTTCCGGAAACGATGGATTGAGTAATGATTCTCCAAGCGGTGATATTATAGTTTTTGAATTGGGAACATCTTCCTTCACGCTGTTGTTTTTATTTACGTTAGGCAAAACTGCCAGACATAATAATGCTCCTATCGGCTTTTCAATCTTTGGAAGTGCGGATATATTTGCTTTAGATGTAAAAGTCGCATTATTTTTATACATTATTGGTGATACATGCGGGATGTTGTAGTTTATAATTTTCATAAAGCCATTGCCTACCATAATCTAAATATTACAATTCAATTAATCTGAGTAAGTCTCCTGAACTTTTAAAATTGCTAAGAAATTTAGCAATATTTACAAATTGTTACAATCAAACCGACGCTAATAATGTCGGTTTTTGTGTTTATTGACTTTATATACACGAATCTATATGATATAATTGAAAAATTTTAGATTTGAGAGATTTATAAAATGGAATACAAGTTAAGGAATGGCAAGAGTGTTATTATACGAAAACCGGCAATAGCGGATGCAAAAGCTATTATAAATATTATTTCTGTTGCGGACACTGAAACAAGATTCTTAGCAAGAAATCCGGGTGAATTTTGTATAACGGAAGAGCAAGAAAAAAATTTTATCAGTAATATTCTTAAAGACAGCGACCACGACTGGTTTGTTGCCGAATATGAAGGAGAGCCGGTAGGTCAATGTTCTGTAGGATTAGTAAGCGGGTATGAACGTTATCGTCACAGAGCTGAGGTTACATTTGTAATATTAAAAGATTATTGCGGAATGGGTATAGGCGGGAAACTTATGCAACAATGCATCGATTGGTGCAAAGACAAAGGTGTTACTCAAATTGAATTAAGAGTTGTTGCTGATAATAAACAAGCAATAGCTATGTATAAAAGTTTTGGTTTTAGGGTAACGGGAACTGTCCCCAAAGCTATGCGTTATAAGGATGGTACATTTGCTGATGAAAAATTAATGGTATTGGAATTATAAACTGTCTGACCAAATTGTTTTTCGTGGAATATTACGTTATTATTACTAAAAAAGTATAAGCCAATGGAGCAAACGCTCTATCATCTTGCCACAAAAAAAAAGAGTCCTCAAAGACTCTTTAAAAAACGCGCGTGGCAAGATTCGAACTCGCGACCTTTTGGTTCGTAGCCAAACGCTCTATCCAACTGGGCTACACGCGCACATATTCAATTTTCAGACTGTATTAACGGCTCCGCTCCATCAACCTGCTCGTCTTGTCCTTTGACAAGCCGACACCGTTGATGTCGCTCCGTCGGGCTTCGCCCTCCTTGCCTTACCACTCGCCGTGGGGCAACTGGGCTACACGCGCATACTTTTTCCGTAGAAATTTTGCTAATCTGTCAATATACAAGTTTTTGCTTATTCTATGCAAAACCCATACTCAACTGAATATACCAACAACATAAAAACTTTTCAAGTTTTGTATAAATCAAAACATTGTTTATCTGACTCCGCCGCTTGAGTTTAAAGCCTTAACCAATTCATCGGTTATATCAACTCCGCCTGTGAAAACACTTCGGATGTCTAATATAGCATCAAATCCCTTCTCCAATCTGATTTTTTCTGATACCGCATGTATTCTTGTGTAGACTGCTTCTTCTTTTTTCTCCCTAAAATCATTGAATGCTGCTTCTTTTGTTCTTAATTCATTTTGAACGGTTGCTTCAAATTTTTGTTTCTGCAACGGAGTCTCAAGTTTATTAAACTCAATTTCTTTCTGTTCCAAATATTTTTCTATTTCGTTATGTTTATTTTGTATCTCGGTAATTGTTGATTTGGCAAATTGGTAATTGTTAATGACCTTTTGGTAATCAATATATCCGACACCGCCGGCATAAACTTTCGCACTTAAAAACAATAAAGCTGATATTAAAAATAGTTTCAAATATTTCATTTTATCCCCCAAATATTTTAAAAGGCGGGCGAAGCTATAGCCTCGCCCGCCTTAATCAATACTTAAAACGGCTTTGTTTGATTCAATTTAGCTCTTAACTCTCTGAATCTTGCGATATCTTCTTCTTGAGATTTCGGTGAATCTTTAAACAAAGCTTGTGAAATAGGATGAACCATCAGAATAGAATCCATATGGAGTTCTAAAAATTCATATCTTTTTGGCGGTTGGTTTGAATTTTTCGGATATATTTCAACATTAGTAACCGCTAAAAATCTTCTGTTGCCGTCATTCAAAAGCTCTGTAAGCTGTCTGTTTGCAGCAACTCCTTTGGAAACATATACTGTTCCTTTTATGTCATTGTTTTCCGTTAAAATTATAACCTCTACCGGTATTGCATCACTATTTGGCATTTTAGATCCTCACTTATAATATACAATTTTATAATAATTTTTAAATTCTGTAAACTCCATATTTAATTATCAATAAATGTTTTTACAGATTGCATTATTTCCGCTAATTTTTTACGGTTATCCGTTTCAAAATATATTCTTAAAATTGGTTCTGTTCCGCTAGGACGTACAAGAATTTTGGTTCTTTTCCCTAACATCAATTTTACGCCGTCTTTAAAATCTTTTTCTGTTATCTGATAACCGCAAATTTCTTCAGAATTTTTAAATTTTTCAATTATTGTTCCAATTTCTTCGGAATTATCCTTCTTCAAATCTGTTCTATCGGAGAAAAACTTGCATCCGACAAACTCATATGCTTGTTGATGAAGTTCTTCCAGTGTTAAACCGCTGTCTGCGACAGCTTCAAGCAAAAGAAGATTTGCAAGGATACCGTCTTTTTCGGGGATATGGCCCTGTATGCTCAAACCGCCCGATTCTTCTCCTCCTATTATAACTTCATTATTTCGCATTGCTTCGCCTACATGTTTAAATCCAACGGCGGTTTCAATAACGTCAATTCCGAGTTTTTCGGCTGTTTCATCAATAAGTATGCTTGAACCCACAGTTTTTACAATACTTCCTTTTAACCCTTTTTTTACCAAATACTTCAAAATTATTGTAATAACGACATCCGGAGGAACAAAAAATCCGCTTTCATCAACTACGCCAAATCTGTCCGCATCTCCGTCATTTGCTAATCCGATGGCATTGTGTCTGGAATTAATTTCATCAAATAAAACTCCAAGATATTTTGGTTTGGGATCCGGCATTAAACCGCCAAATTCAGGGTCAAGTTCTGTACGAATGGAATCAAATTCAATGCCGTTATCTTTCAAAATCTTGTCAAAATATCCTATTGATGCCGAATAAAACCCGTCATAAAGGATTTTTGATTTCAATGTTTTAATTTTTTCAAAATCAATTAATTTTTCTATTCGGGCAAAATAAGCAGCCCCGAAATCTGCTTTATTAAGCATTTTTTTCTTTTCAGAAGAGGAAAATTCTTTATCAAGATTAGCTGTTATGGCATCAGTAATTTCCGAAGTTGCAGGCCCTGCGTAATCAGGAATAAATTTCATACCCAAATATTCCGGAGGATTATGTGATGCGGTAAACATAATGGCACAAGCATTCCTAAACTTTGCATTATACGCTAAAACAGGCGTAGGCACAACTTTTGACGAGATTGTAACTATAAAACCCAAATCGTCAAGAATCTCTGCACACATTTGTGCATAAAAATCCGATTTATTTCTGGAATCGTATCCTATGATAATTTGCTTTTCAAATCCGTAAGTATCAAAAACATACTTACCGATTGCTTTTGTGACTTTTTGTACGTTTTCGTCATTAAATTCTTTGCCTAAAACAGCTCTCCAACCGTCTGTACCAAACTTTATCATCTGACTCCTCATTGGACTTATTTATACCTATATTGTATCATAGAATATTAAATTGTTGACAATATCTTTAATCAAGACTATTCTTTAAATACGGAGAAGGATAGATGGCTGAAATTAACTCGGAGAAAAAAACTTTAATTGTAATTTTATTAACACTGGTGACAATGTTTGCGGAAATTATTGTCGGATATTTGACAAATTCCATGGCGTTGTTCGCAGACGGCTGTCACATGGGAACTCATGCACTGGCGCTATCTCTAACTTTTTTGACTTATGTACTTATAAGAAAATTTTCCGATTCTCAATCTTTTGTTTTTGGCACAGGCAAATTTAGTGTGTTATCAGGTTTTACAAGCTCTGTTTTACTTGGGATAACAGGTATCTTTATTATAAAAGAGGCGTTTGAAAGATATTTCAATCCGCTGGATATAAATTTGAACGAAGCAATTCTCGTTGCAATAATAGGTTTTGCTGTGAACCTTTTGTGTATTGTAATAATGGGAGAAAAAGAACACTGCCATGGATGTTGCGAATACTCGCACAATGAAGATTACAATTTTAAAGCGGCATATTTACATATTCTGGCTGATTTAATGACTTCCGTATTCGCAATAGGAGCTTTATTGGCTGCAAAATGTGCGGGATGGAATTTCTTAGATCCGATTGTTGGTTTATTAGGCGGTATTGTAATTCTTATTTGGGCAGTAGGATTAATTAAATCGACAAGTATGATTCTTTTGGATGCAGAGGTTCTTGATTTAAAAACAGAAATAGAAGAACATCTGGAAAATAAATTCAAATTTGATGAACTTCATGTATGGAAAACATCTGAGAATGAATATGCACTGATTCTTAGAGTATCTTCCGGTTGTGATTTGGATAAAGTTAAATCAGAAATCTCTAATTTAGCTGAATTTTCGTTTATGTGTATAGAAAATTCTGACAATTTACATAACTAGATTTGTTATAAAACTGAAAAAGCCTGCCAAACGGCAGGCTTTTTATATACGCTCTCTCTTAGTAACCTGTGCCAGTTGTTAAAAACGAACTGTAATTTTGCTGCATTTGGGAAATCAATGTTTCCATTGCGCTAAAGCGCTTCTCAAGCTGCGCTTTGTATGTCGATATTTTCTCCTGTTGTTTTTTAACTTTTGATTCAGCCCTTGAGATTTCGCTGTCATAAGTTGCCTGTTTAACGTCAAAGAATCCAGATACTGCTTTTAATGAGGTTTCCAATGCTGATTCCATTTGACCTAAAATACCGGTTTCGCTTCCGATTAGAGCCTCCAGTGAATCAGGGTCTTCTTCAAGTGCCTGTTTAAAAGCTTCTTCGTCAAATTGGAGTTTGTTTGTATCTGTGGAAAGATTATCACTGTTTGCTTGCATAGTTGTAATGCCTAATTGTGATAACAAGTGATATGCTCCGTCGACAGAAGAATTGCTTCCGTTAGCATAATTTCTAAGGGTGCTTTTTAGACTGGTAAGTGAAGTTTCTCTTTGTAAATCAGCACCTTTTGCTGTTACTTCATCAATTTTACTCATTGTTTCATTATAGGCATTTACAAAATTTTTAACGGCTTCTATCAATGGTGCGGAGTCTTGTTCAATTCTCAATGTAGTATCGCCGTCTTCTTCAGTGCTTACTTTTTTAAGCGTTAATGTAACACCTGCAAGTCTTGATATATCAGATGTAATTGTATTAGATGTAGAGGTCATTGCAGTACCGTTAATAGTAAACTGCGCATTTTGTCCAAGAGTTTGTGCATCAATATACATAATCGAAGAAAGGATATTCCCTTCACCGTCCCTTGTCGTTTCGGTAAATCCCATTACATCAGTAAAGTTACTTGTTCCTGCTTCAACATTAATATATGAAGCACCTTCTCTTGTAGATGTCAGTGTAATTTTACCTGTGGTATCATCCCAATATGCGCTAACCTGTGCATCTTCATTATTGTTAATCTGAGCAATTATATCGGAAAGTGTTGTATTCTCACCAATAGTAAATTCGGCATTTCCGATTGTAAATGTTCCGGCAGTTATTTGTGTATTAAATCCGGAGTTTTCTGATGTCAAAACCGTGCCGGAGTTGGCTTTGTAAAGGGCAACGGAAGAAGAATAAGTTCCGTCTTCTTGGGCAGCCATACCGGTTATTGATACGAAGTTTGTCGTATCATTGGTTGCTCCTACATGGATTGTTTGTCCTTCGACACTCGGAGCTAATGACATCATACCGTTTTCATCAATAGTGGCATTAATACCTATTGCGGCAAGATTTGTTTTTAAGTCACCCAATGTATCACCGTCTTCTATTTCGACTGTATTTTTTAGACCGTCTACATAAACTGTTAATCTGCCTGATGTTATCCCCAAGCCTGAAAGTTGAGTAGAATCATCAGCAACAGAACTTGCACTGTTTAATGACGTAGCTTTTGTCATTGTTGCAAGTTGTTGCACTGATATATTATAAGTTTGTTTTATAGCGGAATTTGTTGCTGTTGCCGTAAATATATCTTCATTAGAAGAAATAGCCGCATTTTTCCCGAATAAATCATAGGTTCCGCCGAATTTTTTATCAGTAAGTTTTTCAATAGCAGTTCTTAATGCGGATACTGTTGAGCGTGTAGCATTAAGTGTGCCTTTTCTGCTCTTTACTGCCAATAAATCTTGCTGTAAAGATGTAACTTTTTGTTGCTTTACCGATACTAAAGCTTCAACCCAACTTGAAGTATCCAAACCAGACGCTAAACCACTAAACGATATTGACATGTCTATAAATCCTTTTGTTTATTTAATAAGTATATACAAATATATATACTTATTATAAAGCATGTAAATTATAAATTCAACCCTTTTAACAAATGAAATTTCTAATTCAGTTCAGATGTACAATTCGGGCATTTTTTAGCATTTATAGGAATAGATGTACAGCAATATGGACATTCTTTTTCCGTAGCTGCAACTTCTGCTTCTTCTTCCTTGTTTGCTCTTTCTTTTAATGTATTAACCGTTTTTACTATTGCAAAAATTGCACAAGCAACGATTAAAAAGCTTATAACAGTGTTAATAAACAGACCATAGTTGATTGTTACTGCCCCTGCAGCAGTGGCTGCATCCAATGAATCATATTTTTCTCCGAGCGGATAAAGTGTTACATACAAGTTTGAAAAATCTACTTTCCCCAAAGCAAAACCTATCGGAGGCATAATAATATCTTTTACAAGTGAATCAACAATCTTTCCGAATGCCGCACCGATAATGATACCGACTGCCATGTCCATAACATTGCCGCGTAAAATAAAATCACGCAATTCTTTACACAAATTTTTACACATATCTTAACTCCTTTTTTTTTATATGCTATCAAAAATGGCAATATTTGGCAATAATTATTAAAGGCACCAGGAGTTATTTTGTTATTACATGCAATTCTTTTTTATTGTCCATAACAGTAATTTTTAATTGAGGCTGACTGCCGAGTGGAACAAGAGTTTTTACCTGAACTGATTCAGCCGGATTTAAAACCCCGATTGGAACAAGGTTTGTATAAGCCATACTTTCAGTACGAGTTTTCTTATTCTTGTTATTTTGAACTACCCATACAATTGGTGTTGCAAGTAAGCCGACTGCCCAACCGATACCAAGTGTGAATAAACCAACAGGCCCAGCAATTGCCCAAGTTACAGCTATTGCACCTTCACCTTCCGATTTCATATATGCTGTGTTCCCGTCCTGTCCGTTTAAAATTTGTGCATTAACAACATTAATTTTCTCATTAAAGTTGTTTGTTATTGTATATTCATATCCTGCAAAATCTTTTTTAAGTCTTGAAGTTAGTACCATCATCTGTTTTTGAACATCAAGTTGAGAGTAATCAACTGCCAAACAAGTGTTTTGCAAACTCAAATAACAAATCAGTAAAAATGAACATATAAATTTTTTCATAGTTTCCCTTTCCAACCTGCAAAAAATTGTTATTAATCATTACACACGTGTAATGATTAATATAAATAATAGCATTATCATTACAGATATGCAACAGATTGATAAAGAAAATTTAAAACTATTTGGAGAGAGAGTGAGAAAAATACGTATCAGCAAATCGAATTCTCTAAATAAGATAGCTTTTTCTCATGATGGTGTTACGTCTGCGACATTGAGCAGGATTGAAAACGGCCTGGTTGATTTTAAATTTTCAACATTAATAAGACTTGCTCAAACGCTAGATATTTCGTTATTAGAATTATTTAGGGACTATAAATTTAAAAATCCATCCGGTGATAATTAGATTAAACAATTATACAATTACAATAAACAATGGCCTCTGCAATTGCAGAGGCCATTCCAAATAATTACACAGCTATTATATACGGTTTTTCCAAACTCCGCCTTGTCTGTCTACAACTGCATCATAACAAGACCAAATTCTGAAAATGCCGGTTAAGCCCAATACTGCGTGGGTTACATTCTTTTCGTAACTTTGGTCATTTACTGCTTGACCGATTCCGGGCCAAATTAATAACGATAAAAGACCTGCTCCTATTGAGCGCCCTGAAACTTGTCCGTTAGTGCCGTGAGTTCCGGCAAAAACCGGCGCACATAATGTTAACATTGATAACAAAACTAATGCTGATAAAATCTTTTTCATATAAAACTCCTTATATTTTAACAACTAATATTCTAATTAAAACATGAGTTTTGTGTCAATTTATTTAATTGTATAAATTAATCTTGACCGGAAAGTATTTTAAAGGCTTTAGATTAGGCGGTAAATTTTCTTTTTTAGGATATAATGTGGATATGCAAGTAAATTCTATCTCAAATTCAGAATACAAACAATCATTTTATGGCGGAATAGGTGTTTTTGATACGGATGCTCAGCAGATGATTTTAAAAAACTGCAGTGCAGAACAGATTGAGAAGTTAAAAGACATTTTTGTTAAACAAAAGAATGACCGTTTATTTTGTTTTATTTATCTGTCGAAAAATAAAAACCGCCTGGAAGCAAGAATTATGTGTACTCATTTTATAAAGAATTTTAAAGAATACTATAAACAGATTCCAATTTTTGAATCGACATTCGGATTTATAAAAAGGATGTCAAAAAGAATGGATAAATATAAAGACAGATTGAGAGCGGCGGGGGCAAATATATAATGTCGTTAAATAATACAACTTCATCAGAAAGATTACATATAGCATTTTTCGGATGCAGAAATGCTGGAAAGTCATCATTAGTGAATGCGCTTACTAATCAACAACTTTCTGTTGTTTCTGAAATTAAAGGTACTACGACTGACCCTGTTCAAAAAGCGATGGAACTTTTACCTATAGGTCCTGTGGTTATTATTGACACTGCAGGTCTGGATGACGATGGCGAATTGGGTACTTTAAGAGTTGAAAAAACAATGCAAATTCTTGGGAAAACCGATATAGCAGTTCTCGTTACGGATTCAACCGTCGGAATCAGCGATGATGACAGAGAAATAATTAAACAATTTGAGAAACGAAAACTGCCTTATGTTGTTGTTTATAATAAATCGGATTTGATTAAAGAAAAAATGCAAGGTCTATTGTATACAAGCACTGTCAATGGTGAAGGTGTAAATAAACTTTTAGAAATTTTGAGCGAAGTAGCAAATGAAAACAAAAGGGAAAAATATATTATTCGTGACAAACTTCACACAGGAGATATTGTAATTCTTGTTATTCCTATTGATGAGTCTGCACCAAAAGGCAGAATTATTCTTCCGCAGCAGAATGTTCTGAGGGAAATTCTTGATGCACATTCAATTGCTGTTTGTGTGCAGCCAGAAGAGCTTGCTCAAACATTAAAAAAGATTACCCCAAATTTTGTAATAACTGATTCACAAGTATTTAACAAGATAAAAGATATAGTGCCGGGAAATATAATTTTAACTTCTTTTTCAATTTTAATGGCAAATTACAGGGGTGAATTAACTTCGCTTGTTGAAAGTGCCAAAGTTATATCGGAATTAAAAGACGGTGATATTGTTTTAATCAGTGAAGCATGTACGCATCACAGGCAGTGCAATGACATAGGCACTGTTAAATTTCCCAAATGGATTGCAGATTACACAGGTAAAAAAATTGATTTTGAGTTTACACAGGGAGGAGAATTTCCGCAGGATTTAAGCAAATATAAACTAATAATTCACTGCGGCGGGTGTATGATAAATGAAGCAGAAATGAAAACCAGGCAACAAAGAGCTGAAGAACAAAAAATTCCGATGGTTAACTACGGTATGGCTATTGCTTATATGAACGGTATTTTGGAAAGAGCATTAAGGATTTTTGATGAATAAAGCAGAGCTTGTAAACATATTATCTGATAATACAAAAAATGATTGGCTTTTTAAAGAAGCCGACAGAATAAGGCATGAAAATGTCGGAGATGAAGTTCATTTAAGAGGTTTAATAGAATTTTCGAATATTTGCAAATGCCAATGTAAGTATTGCGGATTACGTTCTTTGAATAAAAATGTTGAGAGATACAGATTGTCTGCAAAAGAAATTTTATTGGCAGCAAACAATGCCGTAGAACTGGGTTATAAAACAATAGTACTTCAAAGCGGCGAAGATGATTATTTTGACACTGATAAAATGTGCGAAATAATAAAGGATATAAAAAAACTTGATGTTGCATTGACTTTGAGTATCGGAGAAAAAACATATGAGGAATACAAGGCATATAAAGAAGCCGGTGCGGATAGATACCTTTTAAGAATCGAAACCACTGATAAAAATTTATATGAAAGCATGCATCCTAAAGCAAGTTATGAAAACCGTATACAATGTTTGTACAATTTGAAAAAACTCGGCTTTGAAACAGGAACCGGATGTTTAGTAGGGCTTCCAAGCCAAACCATTGAATCTTTGGCAGATGACATCTTGTTCTTTAAAGAACTCGATGCTGATATGGTCGGAATAGGTCCTTTTATTCCCCATGGACAAACACCTTTAAAGGATGCGAAACAAGGAGATTTTTGGCTTGCTTTGAAAGTTATGGCACTTACAAGGCTGAATCTTCCTGATATAAATATTCCGGCGACAACCGCTATGGAAACCATAAATTCGAACGGACGAATAATTGCTCTGCAAAGCGGAGCAAATGTAGTTATGCCCAACGTTACAAGCCTTGAATACAGAGAAAAATATGAAATTTATCCCGGGAAAATATGTTTGAATGATTCTGCCGAGCAATGCAGAAAGTGTATAGGAAATAAAATTTTGTCTATAGGAAGAACAATATCCGAGAATTTTGGATTTAGAAATTCATAATGATTTCATTATATTGTAAACTACTTGTAAAATTAAAAAAATAAAGGTACAATTTATTAGTGTTTTGTAAATTATAAGAAAAAGTATTTTACGAAAAAAAAAACAGTATTTTCTTGTTCAAAACTTAACAAGGAATAGTATACAGAGGGAAGCTTGTTATAGTCTGAAATTGGTTCTTTGTGCGCTGAATTATAAGAGGAGAGCAATTAATGTCACATCTAAATAGAAAATATAAGTCGCGATTTCAACCGGAACAAAAAAGTAACAAAATGGCATTGTTTCTTTTGTTTGTGATTACAATGGCTATATATTTTATTCTTCCTCCTCATGACAAAATTGCACAGATTGGTTACATCTATAACAATATCAGGTTTAATATGTGCGGACAAGAAACCGAAGCATACATATTTCACAGAAATAATGCAGTTTATTTAACAAGGATGAAAAATTCCAAAAGTGCTATTATGGAAATGGATAAAGCCATAGCTTCATTACCAAGCACAGCAGCTGAAAAAACAATATATGAATTGTATAGAGACAGAGCAAAGATTAAGATATATTATGGTGATTATAAAGGAGCTTTGAACGATTACCTTAGAGTTCCGAGCCGCGGAATTAATGATTACTTGGCTATTGCAATGCTGCTTAAGGAAAACGGCAAACTCAATTTAGCAATATCGTATTGTAATAAAATAATTGATATTGATACCAAAGCATATGCCGGGTATGCTTGTATTGCTGACATATACGCTAGTGTTGAAAAATATGAAGCATCCGTAATGATATATGATTTGTTGATTAATCGTGTGCCAAATAGAGCTAAATTTTATGCTGACAGAGCAAAGTATAAAGAAAAAGCAGGTGATATCGCAGGTGCAGCCGAAGATAATAAGAAAGCTGCAAGCTTGTCATCTTCAGGTAATTATGATAGCTCAATAACTTATGATATTTTGCATCCTAAAAAACTTGATTTTAATATTTTATAATTTATAATTGAACCATAAATAGGGATTATAAGTACAATGAATGAATCAACAATCGTTCAACAATTAATGGCGGACAGTCTATCTGTTACTTCGCAGATTATGCAGAGTGCATTTAAGCCCGTATCGAATATAGGCAATTCGAGTAACGGTAATAATAACTTTAATATTGCCAATTTAACTGTTACAAACAGTTTGGGCAGTATCGCTTATGCTGTTGAGGGGGATTTAAAGTATGATGAAAAACTTGACATCAATAATGATGGCATAATAACGTATAATGAGTATATAAAATCAATAACTGACAGTATTTCATCAAAATATAATATTCCGAAAAACAGTACTTTATATATGTACGGGGAAGATTCTCAAACCGGATTATTGACGTTTTCTGTTAAAAACATGAGTAAAATTCTAACAGCATATTTAAATAACTCTATAAAATTTCCGTCAGGTTTGATTGAGCAGGAAGTTTGATTTTTATGCAACGCTTGCCAATAAAAGATTAATTTCGGAGATTAAATCTTCATTCTTTGTTTTAACAGCATTCACAATAGCTTTTTTCAATAAAGAACGTGCTTTATTTGGGCTGTTGAATTGAATCATTAATTCTGCAGCGGATTTGTAGTTTTCTGCAATTTCTTCCAATGCATTGGTTTTTTCATAATTTTTAACAGCTTCGGCATAATATTTTAAAGCTTTATCATTTTTTCTGAAATGTACACAAGCATCCGCCGTGTTGGAAAGTACATAGCCTTTCATATTATCATCAGTTGTTTGTTCAACGAGTTTACGTGCAACATCATAATATTCAAAAGCATTTTCGTCATATTTATCAGTAAAAATATTTCCTACTCTTGTTAAAGAATCCGATTGCCCAATCAGGTCATCAGTTTTTCCCGCATAAGAAATAGATGTAATATAGTGGTCAAGAGCTGCTGCAACTTGATTTATGTCATCATAAATCTGCGCAATAGAAAAGTGGGCTTTAGATTTTACGTTAGTATCAGTTGTATATTGCAATGACTTGTTGTAACTGTTAAGAGCTTGAACAACAAAATCATTGTCATCATATATTTTCCCGATTTCAAGACATATTCTTGACTGAGTTTCATTGTCTCTGAGTTCTTCAGCACGATTGAAGGCTTCCTTAAATATAGACATTGCTCTCTGAGGATTATTTGAAAAAGCCTGCTTTTTAGCTTCCATAAATAATGATTTTAATTTTGTATCTTGCGGAATGATAGTTATATTCGGTTTTTGTGAAATTAACTGTTTTGCTTGAATATATTCTTCTTCAATGTTTTCCGGAACATAATCCGCAATTTCAAAATTTTGTTCTTCGTGGTCTTTATTCAAACTTGCAGGGGTTTCATTGTGTTCCGATGGATATTCAGGGGTATTGTCAACAGTATTTTCAGCTTTGGCAGCCGGTTGAACATTGTTATTGTCCGAAGAATTTGGGAATTGTACCAAAAAGTTCGGGTTTATTTCATTTTCATCATAACTGTAATTAATTCTTTGTAAAAATAACGCATTTAACCAGTTTAAAACGACCTTTGATTCTTTGTTCAAAGTTTCTGAAATATATTTGTCCAAAAGGGAAGCTGCTATTTTCAAATTGCTTTGAATTAAATTTACCTGTGGCTGAGGTGATTTTACTTGTTCCTCAACAGCTAAAAGATAATGATTTACTTCTTCTTCAAGTTCCGCCGGAGTAGCAATCGCTTTCATTGTATTTCTAAAATCTTTGAGGATTTGTGCGATATTTACCCGGTTACTTCTTTTGGAAATATTTTCTTGAACAGCAGGAGTCATTTCAGGTTGAGTCTGTTGTATAGGTTGATACCCGGAACCCATTGATTGATACTGTTGCAGGTTAATTCTGTTATTATAAATCGGATAGCTTGCATAATTTTGAGGTGTAGGACTAATTGTGTTTACATTCTGCGAATATGCATTAGCGGCAGGTGAATAAATAGCCGGTCTGATTGGAGCTTGAACAGGTTGTTGAGCATTTTCGGCTCTTCCGCGTGCAATAACGGTCTGATTTTGACGCTGTTGCTCTTGACCATTCTGGTTATGGCCGTCTTTATCGGTACTATTGTTACCTGCGTTATAGTTTCCGTTGCCTCTTTGCGGGTAAGGCTGCGGACGTATAGGGTTTAAAGTATTTAACAATTTATGCCGTCCTTCCTAATGTATTATCGGTATTAATAATGTTTTTTTTAATGTTTTTGTAAAAATTTCATGCATTTGTATGACATGATTTTAATAATGTTTATTAAAAAGTCATTTATACGGAAGCAAAATATTTTATATTCGGAAAAAGAAATTAATTTTAATACATCAAAATATGATATTATGTGATAGAATACTGTTATGAATAATTTTAAACGAGGGATTAAAAACTTTCAAAAACTTGATAAAATCAAAAAATGGTACGTGATAGCGGGACTGTTAATTGTTTTTGTTATGTTATGGGCATTTATTTCTGCCGGTTTAATAACCGGTAATTTTAATCGTTCTCAATTAAAAAATGAAGCCGGAAGTCAAAAAATTAATGCTAACGGAATTATTATTACTGAAACAAAAAATGGTACTAAATATTTTGAAATTTATGGTGAAGAAGGAAGTTATAATAATCAAGATAAAATAGCAACTCTTAATAATCCTGTCGGGAATTTTTACAAAGATAATGAAGTATCAATGAGTTTTCAATCTTCAAAAGGTTCTTATGATGAAAAGGATCGTGTAATTACTTTATATGACAATACTTTTATTGTTTTAAAAGATGAAACATCTCTTGAAGCTGATCATGTGGTTTGGTCGGGTTCTGACAAAGATACAGTTGCTCAAGGAAATGTAAAAATTAAAAAGAAAAATGAGCTTGTTGCAACGGCAGATAAATGTATAATTAGAGCAGGGTACGATAGTTTTAAAATTATCGGTAAAACTAAAACACAAATTTTTGATAAAAAATAAGGAGATATAATGAAAAAGATTTTAGTAATTTCATTTTTGATACTTTCCGCTTTGGCAGTTTATGCTTCGGATTTAGTAATAGAATCAAAAACACAAACATTTTCCGATAAAGAAAAGAAAATAATGTTGGATGGCGGAGTAAAGGTTAAAATGGACAATACAACCATTGTTGCTCCGAAGGCTGATATAACCATAAGACGTAATAACAAGCTTGATACCGCAACATTTTATGACAAACCTTACGCTTTTGAAATTAATGCAAATAAAAAGCGTGAAGTTAAGTCAAACATTTTGCAGGTTTCTTTAATTAATAAAGTAGTACGTGCAGAGGGTGAAACCCAGTCTGTTATTACCGAAGGCAACACTCCGATTGTAATTATTGATGCAGATGAACAGGAATATGATACAAAAAGTAATGTAATGGTTGCAAACGGTAAAGTAGGTATTAAGTATAAGGATATTGAAACAATGTCCGATAAAGCTGTAATATTGACAGATAATAGCGGCGGAATTAAGAAAATTGATTTAATCGGTAATGCTACTGTAAAACAGGGACAGAATTTATCAGAAGGAAATCATTTTGTATATAATCCTATTAATGATGATATGAGTGTAACTGGAAATACAAAAACTATAGCATATACAAATGACGGTAAGAAACTTACTATTCATTCCGATTATCAGCAATATAACAAAAAACAAAATTCATACATAGGTACAGGTCATGTAAAAATTTGGTTTGATGATTATTATGCTCAAGGCCCGAAAGTTAGTGTTTTCCCGAATATGCAGACAGGAAAACCAAATGAAGTCTATTTCATAGGACGTTCGAAAATTGTTCAGGTTGATAAAGATATAGTTGCGGATAAAATCAAGATGACGCTTGAGCCTAAAGATTTTCAGGCTGAAGGAAATGTAAGAACCATTATTCACAATATTGATACCAAAGAAATGAACGGGGATTTGTAATGTCTGAAAAAATTGACAAGGCAATGTCCTTATTTAAGGAAAGAAAATATAAAGAATGTATTGATGCTTTTAGTTCTGTTTTAGAAACCGAACCTGATAATTCGGATGTTTATAACAATATGGGTGTTGCATACTCTTGTACAGGTGATTTTGACCATGCGCTGAATTGTTATACAAAAGCTATTGAGCTAAACCCGGAACTTGCTCAGGCATATATAAATCTTTCGGACTTATATTTTAAAAACGGTGATTTACCTTCTGCAATCGGAACTTTGCAGAGAGGTACTTACGAATTGGAAAATAACCTGACTCTTGCACATCTTTTAGCAAGGGTTTATATAGAAGATCAGAGATATGAAGATGCTGTAGTTGAATTGGAACGTGTTCTTGATGGAGAACCTGAAAACTATGATGCATACTATGATTTAGGACATGTGTGTTTTGAACTTGGCGACTATGAAAGCGCCATTTCTAATTTCGAAAATGTTTTATTGTACCGAGAAGATAGCGAACTCTTGTACTATGCTCTTGCACAGGCTTATGAGGCTAACAATGAAATAGACAAAGCTATTTCAAATTACCTAAAAGCAATAGCCGTAAATGATAAATTTACTCTTGCATACAAAAAGGTGGGAATTCTTTTTATGGCAAGAAATGACTGGGAAGATGCGTTGGAATATTTTGAATCTTATGCGGAATTTGATATTCCTGAAGAAGAAAAAACCTCTGTAAATAAACTTATAGAACGTATTCGTGCAAAAGTTTAATGTTTAGCGGAAAGTGAATTGTTTTTTGGAAAGCACTAAAGAAGCTTATTCTTTTGTGCATTTTGCTAATAAATATCATTATTATTTGGGATAATGAAGTGTCATTTACACTAGGAGTTATTAAAAATTATATTGTAAATTTTTGTAACAATTACCCTAAAAATCCTAAAGTTTTTACAAAAAATGCCGTTAAAGATTATGTAAAAGGTTAGATACAGAAGAATTGAACAGAGCGGGAATATAAACGTGACAGGCGGCATAAACGATAAATATAAAAAATATATTCATTCCGGATCGAAAACCGGAGGGGATAATAGTGCCAAAAAACCTAAAACATATAAAGAAATACAAGCTGAAAATCTGAAAAAAATGTTGCCTGATGCGTTGGCAAACGGTAAAACTTCGGAAAATACTTCGGGAAAAACATCAAATAAGACTATAAAACCAATCAAAGAGCCGTCAATTCCGGAACCTGTATCTGACAATACGAAAGTATATAACAAATACGAAGTTCAGCACGCAGAAGAACCTGAATATCAAGAGTCGGACCCATACCAAGAGGCATTGGTAACATGGGTATACCTTTCAAATCAGGACATATTGCAAGATGCAACGAAGTATCTGATAGACAGAGAATATAGGGGGAATCAGAAATTTGCAGATTTGGAATCAGTAGCGGAATATCTTTTAAAGAAGCAGGGAGCACCGATTTCAAAAGAGAATGTAGATAAACTTATCGGTGAACTTTTAATTTTAAACTCAAACGGTGATGAAAAAGATGTTGAATCAATAATCAAAAACGCGCTTGAGAATATAAATAAGGGGAATATAAGGTATATAAATCGGGATTTTGATATAACCAAAGACAGCGGAATGGCAAAATCATTGAAAGCATGCGGTATCAAACCGACACAAGAGAATGCTAATATGTTCCAAGCACTGCACCTCACAGAAAAAGATATGCTGGATGGAACATGTAATGAGATTGATAAACGAATCAGAGAAATCTTTTCAAAATATGAGAAAGAAAAAAGTATTAAAAATTTATACTTCAACTTAAAAGAAATGCTAAGCAGCTACAAAGGCAGTCCTTTAGCAGAGAGTTTGTTAAATAAGGTAGAGAGGCTTGAGTATAATAATGTAAAAGATATAAAAGAATGGAGTAAGAATGTAGATACCCGAGAATACAGAAAAAAACAGAGTGAAATACAAGAATTGCTGGATAAATGTTCATCTAAAAAGATAAGCTTGGATGAATTAAAAACAAAAATGCTTACAGAATACGGTATCAACCTATACACCAAAGAAGAACAAAATAAAGCCCAAGAAGTTCAGTTTCAAAGTTCAATGTCCAATGTAATAAGCGGAATATATCAGCAGCAATACTCCGCAGAAGAGAACCTGTACAAGAATGGCGGATTGTTTAATGACTTTGCCAATATGTTATATGAATCTGCAGATACAGTAGCAAACCTTTTTGGCGGAGATCTGGAAACCAACCCTGAACAGATGGAATTCATAAAAAAACTTTCAGAATTTTGGGCAGCTTGTTCACCGGATAAAATGTCATATGAAGAATTTAAACAAAATTTTGAATATAGATTTAAAGAATTTGACGAAGAAGCAGTAAAAGATTTAGTTGAATTCTGTTCGATAACTCCGAACTTAGATATTTTTGACGATACCCACAAATCTAATATTGAATTCAAGAAAAAACTTGAAGCAGTATTCGGAAAAGAGTTTATAGAATATTTAAATGATGAAAAAAGAAGTGTTAACGGTCAACAAAAAACTGCAATGCTTGGAAATATAGCGGTAATTTGTTTAGTAATGAAATATTTGGCCGAATCCTCATTCATAAAAGGAGTTGCTTTTGATTCAGCAACTTTATTCAGAGCATTAGGATTGTCAGGAAAAGGTTTAGAGATAGCAACAGCTACGATGGTCGGCGGTACAACTTTTTCTGCAACCACTTTAATAACACAGACGGCGGATAATATAATAAAGCAGGCGAGTGCGGAAGACTGGTCCGAATTACCTATAGAAGCCTTAAAAGCATTTGAATTTGGTATGTATGCGGCATTGGTTAACGTTTTGCTGATTTCTCCGATGGTTAATCCTCAAATAAATAAAGGATTAGAATCAGTACAAAAATTGGTAGACGGTTCAAACGGAGCGGTATCCGGAGAAGAAATTGCAAAGGTATTCTATGAATCATCTGCGCCGGTAATAGAATCCGGACTCGGTAAAACAGCATATTCAACCGTGGTAAATGCCGGAGCATTCACTGCACATGGTACGGCGGAAGATTTGATTAAAAACGGAACGGATAGGCTGAAAGACGAAAATACAGCCGAATATCTTGGAGAATTATTCAAACAGAACTTGTTGAATATTCTAACATTTGAAGGAGTTCAGATGTTAATCAGCGGAACGATTGCAGGTAAAACAGGTTCAGATTTGGCAAGAAAGATGACAGCAGAAGATATTTCCGCATACTTTGAATCATTGAAGAATTTTACGGTAGAAAAAGGAGTTCTTGCTCCTGATATGTCATATAGTCAGGAACAATTAAACGGAGCGGAACAAGTAAATACAAATAATAGCAGCCAGTCAAATACAGGTTTGGTAAAACTTTCTGACGGTTCTGTAGTCAGATATATTCAGACACCGGGGACAAGTTCAACAGGCGGAAACTTCCTTGATAATTGTCAGGAAGTATACATATTTAATTTTCCTGGCGGGAGAAGAATAGCAGTTCCTTCAATAGCAGATGCTTGCGCTCTGACATTTGAAATAATGGCAAGAGAACTTCAATACAAGCAAAATACAGTTGATGCGAAATATGAAGAAGTTCAGACTCCGGCCTTCACTGCACAACAAGGACAAAACAATCCGAGACTACAGACGGTAAATCCTTTATCCGATGCACCTGAGACTCCGACACAAACAGAAACGAGTGTAACCGTAACCTCACAAAATTCATCGGTTGCGCAGACAGGCAAGCCGTCAGTCGGGTTGACGGTAAATCCGCCAGTTGAATCTAATGTTAAACCTCCGATAATGCCGCCTCCTGCGGCACCGAAAGACAATTCGGCACCTTTTACATCGACGAATCAAACAAAGACACCGTTTGATGAACCAACTGTTTCTGCGACATTTGCTCCTGAGAATGAGCCTCAACCGCAATTTCAGAAAGCAGAGCAAAAAAACACATCTGCAAAGACGAGGACACAATACAAAGAAAGAGTCAGAGTCATTATTCAAGATCTCAAGACAATGGGCGCAGACGGAAAGATTATCGAAACAATAAACGACCAAGTTGAAAACGGAGATGTAAATAACTTACCTGCACTTGCGGAAACGCTTACCGATATTGCAGAGATGGGTAAACAAACATCTGAATCATCAGGTAAAGCTCAATCAAAACCGTTGAGATTATTAAAAGGTATATTTGATTGTCCTCCTGAATATGTCCCCGCCAAAATCGAAGCTTATATGTTTGCAAAGAATAATGATTATGATGATAATACAACGCTTAATC
>JAEEGL012210997.1_pt1 | contig 21806 bp, 3 predicted proteins | sample 9134231 | NCBI WGS metagenome assembly JAEEGL01 (sample SAMN16246548, study PRJNA631951) | gut metagenome | biome: gut microbiome; feature: rumen; material: fiber-attached | host: Bos | place: Iran: Karaj | collected 2018-10
CAAAGTCACGGGTTACGGCGTTGAGATTAACAACAAACTGTATAAGGAAACGGACTTCACCTTCAGCGGAACGGCTGAAGCGTCCCAGACGAACGCGGGCACGACGACCATGGGCCTGGCGGCTGAGCAGTTCACCAATATCAATACCAATTTCGGGACCGTCAACTTCAACGTAACGGACGGCTACCAGACGATTACGCCCATCACCGCGACCGTCACCATTACGGAGCACGGCGATGAAGCGGATTATGACGGCGAAGCGCATACGGTAACCGGCTACGACGTCAAGAGCATCCAGGTCAATAACGCCGATACCACGCTGTATACGGTTTCTGACTTCACCTTCAGCGGTAATGCCAGCGTGAGCGGCACCAATGCCGGAACCTATGACATGGCGCTGACCGCTAAGGACTTTACCAACAACAATACAAACTTTGAACTCGTCAACTTCGTCATCGAGGACGGCCAGCTGGTGATCAAGCCCATCAGCGTGAAGGTAACGGTCGTCGGCGCAAGCGATACCAGGGACTACGACGGCGCGGCGCACAAGGTCAGCGGCTATACCGCCGAGGCTGACAGCACGCTGTATGACGTGACAAAGGACTTCGTCTTCAACGGAACGGATACCGCGGAGCGGACCAAAGCCGGCACCACGGAAATGGGCCTGACGCCTGAAAAGTTCACCAACAGCAATACGAACTTCGTCGTGACATTTGACGTCAAGGACGGCTATCAGACCATTAACAAGGTTCAGGTAACCGTGACCGCGGACGACAAAACAAGGTCGAGCCACTTCGCGGACGGAGCAGAGCCTGTGCTGACGGCTACAGTCGAAGGCCTGGTGAACAACGAACCCGATTCCCTGATCCTCTCTCTGGTTACGCTGAGCCGCACACAGGGCAAGGAGCTCCATACACCCGGCGAATACGAAATCAAGGCGGAAGGCCCGGCGTTTACCGATAACTACGATATCGCCTATGTCAGCGGCAAGATGACCGTAACGGACGACAGCGATCCGCTGTACAACTTCGTGGTGGTCAACGGCAGCTGGTATCGCCTGAAGCTGCAGGAGAACGCCATCATCACGGAGAAAACGCTCAGCGAATACGTGAAAGGCCTGGGCCAGGGCGCCCAGAAGGTCCTGAAAGATCATGAATATGAACTGCTCGTTCCCGAGTATGAATTCTCCGAGGTGAAGATCACACATAACGAGCGGGAATACTACTACTCCAAGGACGGAAAGCCTAATCCGGAACATCCGACCAGCAGCTATTACACCGTGGAACATCATGCTGATTTCCTGGTCGCTGTGAAGAACAGGATTTCCAGCTATACCAACAACTGGCAGATCCCGGCAGAAGACCGCTATAACGATCCGCCGGACGGCCAGCGGGACAGCTTCCACCGGAACTATCAGGTAACGCTGTACGACGCGGTTACTGTCGTGGCGAACAACAAGACAGAAACCTATAGCGGCCAGGTCAGGACAGTAACGGGCGGCGGCTACAAGTCCTATGTAACCAAAGCGAACGGCACCAGGGTTGAGGTCCGGCCCGGCTTCGATTTCCATGTGTACGGCGAAGGCAAAGACGCCGGCGGGTACGCCATCGGATTCGAGGACTTCGCGTACGGCAAGATCACGTCCAACGGGAACAATAAGTTCTTCGCGGCAGTGGCTGAGAACGGCACACTGACGATTAACCCGAAACAACTGACCATCACCGCGGCGAGCCGGGAGTTTACCTATACCGGAACAGCCCATTCTCACGGCAACTGGTGGCAGAACGGCCTGGTTTCCGGCGAGAGCATCACGGTCATGGTGTCCGGCAGCATCACGAATGTGGGAGAAAGCCCGGTTGCCAATGTGGTGGAGAGCTACAGCTTCACGAATGGAAACGCGAAGAACTACACCATCAAAACAGTCGACGGCCAGCTGAAGATGAGGCCGGCTGAAGTGAAGATTACAACCGGTTCTTCCGGCAGGGAGTATAACGGCGCACCGCTGACGAACAGTACGGCGAAGATCACCGGACTGAAGAACGGTGAGACCGCTGCCGTCGCCGCGACCGGAACGATCACGGATCCGGGCAGTGTGACCAATACCTACAGCATTGACTGGGGCAGCACTGTCAGCGGAAACTATACCGCCACTGAGAACCTGGGCACGCTGACGGTAACGAAGGTGTCCAAGCCGATCGTCATCACGGCGGCAAGCGACAGCAAGATGTACGACGGAACCGCGCTGACGAACGCGGGCTACACCTACACGCAGGGGGTGCTGGTGGTAGGCGACGTGCTGACGGCGACAGTTGAAGGCACGATTACCGACTACGGCACCACGGCGAACAAGGTGACCGGCTACAAGGTGATGCGCGGCGAGACCGACGTAACGGCGAACTACACGTTCGGCGACAGCGTGAACGGCGAGCTGGCGATCAGCAAGCGCAGCGTCACGCTGACCAGCGCGACAGACAGCAAGGCGTATGACGGAACCGCCCTGACCAACGGCAACGTGGCAGTGAGCGGCGACGGCTTTGTGGCCGGTGAAGGCGCGGCATATGATGTGACCGGTAGCCAGACGTTGGCGGGCAGCAGCGATAACATCTTCACCTACACGCTGAACGAAGGCACGAAGGCGGGGAACTACGCCATCACCACCGTGAATGGTACGCTGACCGTAACGTCCAACACGGCGCCGATCAGCATCGCCTCCGGCAGCACCGGCTGGAAGTACGACGGTAAGAACCACAGCTACATGCTGTACACCGTGGTATACGGAACAGGCGAAAACGCGGCCACGCTGACCGGAACGGAAGGCCAGACCGAGTTCACACTGCCGACGGGCGACAAGCTGACAATCAGCGGCGCTCCGACGGTGAAGAACGTATCCGACACAGCGGACAACAACAATACCTTCAGCTACACACTGGATAACGCGAACCAGTACACCGGAACAATCAGCACGGCGTACGGCGCCCTGGCGATCACCGGGCGCAGCGTCACGCTGACCAGCGCGACAGACAGCAAGGCGTACGACGGAACCGCCCTGACCAACAGCAGCGTGGCAGTGAGCGGCGACGGCTTTGTGACCGGTGAAGGCGCGGCATATGACGTGACCGGCAGCCAGACGCTGGCGGGCAGCAGCGATAACACCTTCACCTACACCCTGAAGAACGGCACGCTGGCGGAGAATTACGCCGTCACCACCGTGAACGGTACGTTGACCGTAACGTCCAACACGACGCCGATCAGCATCGCCTCCGGCAGCACCAGCTGGAAGTACGACGGTGGGAACTACAGCTACGAGCTGTACACCGTGGTATACGGAACGGGCGAAAGCGCGGCCATGCTGACCGGAACGGAAGGCCAGACCGAGTTTACACTGCCGACCGGCGACAAGCTGACGATCAGCGGCGCGCCGACAGTGAAGAACGTATCCGACACAGCGGACAACAACAATACCTTCAGCTACACGCTGGAGAACGCGGACCAGTACACCGGAACAATCAGCACGGCGTACGGCACCCTGGCGATCACCGTGCGCAACGTCACGCTGACCAGCGCGACGGACGAGAAGGAGTATGACGGCGACGCCCTGACGAACAGTGATGTATCCGTAACGGGCGACGGCTTCATCGACGGCGAAGGCGCGACCTACAACGTGACCGGCAGCCAGACGCTGGCGGGCAGCAGCGAGAACGAATTCACCTATACGCTGAACGAAGGCACGCAGGCCGGGAACTACGACATCCGTACGGTGAACGGCACCCTGACGGTCAAGAACCGTGACGCGCAGTATAAGATCACGGTGGAAGCGGTCAGCGGCGAAGCGAAGTACAACGGAGCGGATCAGACGATTGAGGGCCTGGTGACGACTGCCTTCACCGTGGACGGACATGACTATACGGTGGAAGGCCTGAGCGCAAGCGGAACAGGCCGTGACGCGGGCACCTACGCGGTGAACGTGACCGGAACGCCGGTGGTAAAGGACGCCAACGGCAACGACGTGACAGCGCAGTTCGCGGTGAGCCCGAAGAATGGCAGCCTGACAATCGGCAAACGTGATGTGACGCTGACCAGCGCGACGGACAGCAAGGTCTATGACCGGACCGCCCTGACCAACAGCACCGTGACAGTGAGCGGCGACGGCTTCGTGACCGGCGAAGGCGCGGCCTATGACGTGACCGGCAGCCAGACGGCAGTCGGCGGCACGGAAGGCAACAATACCTTCACCTACAAGCTGAACGAAGGCACGAAGGCCGGGAACTACAACATCACGACCGTAAAGGGCACGCTGACCGTAACGCCTTACACCAAGGCAGTGACCGTGACGGTCACCGAACACAGCGGTACAGCGAAGTATGACGGCAGCGAGAAGACCGTAACGGGCTACGACGCGGCGATCGACGACACGCTGTATACCGAAGCGGACTTCCGCTTCAGCGGCAGCGCAGCGATCAGTGGAACCGACGCGGGCAGCTACGACATGAAACTGATCCCGGCTGACTTTAAGAACACGAACGGAAACTTCACGAACGTCACCTTCGTGATCGTGGACGGCACGCTGGAGATCAGCAGGCGCGACGTGACGCTGACCAGCGGAACGGCCGACAAGGTCTACGACCGGACCGCCCTGACCGACAGCACCGTAACAGTGACCGGCGACGGCTTTGTCAGCGGCGAAGGCGCGACCTACGACGTGACCGGCAGCCAGACGAACGTGGGCGACAGCGAGAATTCCTTCACCTACGCGCTGAATAACGGCACGAAGGCGAAGAATTACAATATCACGCCTGTGAACGGCACACTGACGGTAACGCCTTACACCAAGGCAGTGACTGTGACGATCACCGAGCACAGCGGCAAAGCGAAGTACAACGGCCAGGTCCATAACGTGACCGGGTACGATACGGCGATCGACGACACGCTGTACACCGAAGCGGACTTCCGCTTCACCGGCAGCGCAGCGATCAGCGGCACCGACGCGGGCAGCTACGAAATGAACCTGACCCCGGCCGACTTCACGAACACGAACGGGAACTTCACGAACGTCACCTTCGTGATCGTGGACGGCACGCTGGAGATCAGCAGGCGCGACGTGACGCTGACCAGCGCGACGGACAGCAAGGTCTACGACCGGACCGCCCTGACCAACAGCACCGTAACAGTGACCGGCGACGGCTTCATCGACGGCGAAGGCGCGGCATATGACGTGACCGGCAGCCAGACGGAAACCGGCAGCAGCGAGAACGGATTCACCTACACGCTGAACGACGGCACGAAGGCCGGCAACTACAACATCACGCCTGTGAACGGCACGCTGACGGTAACGCCTTACACCAAGGCGGTGACCGTAACGATCACAGAAAACAGCGGCGAAGAGAAGTACGACGGCAGCGAAAAGACCGTAACGGGCTACAGCGCGGCGATCGACGATCCGCTGTACACCGAGGCGGACTTCAGCTTCACCGGCAGCGACAGCGTGAGCGGCACCGACGCGGGCAGGTACGATATGGAACTGGCCCCGGCCGACTTCACGAACGACAACGTCAACTTCACGAACGTGACCTTCGTCATCGTGGACGGCAGCCTGGAGATCATCAGGCGGAACGTGACGCTGACCAGCGCGACGGACGAGAAGGAATATGACGGCGACGCCCTGACGAACAGCAACGTATCTGTAACGGGCGACGGCTTCATCGACGGCGAAGGCGCGACCTACGACGTGACCGGCAGCCAGACGCTGGCGGGCAGCAGCGAGAACACCTACACCTACACCCTGAACGACGGCACGAAGGCGGAGAACTACAACATCCGCACGGTGAACGGCACGCTGACGGTCAGGAACCGTGACGCGCAGTATGAGATCACGGTGGAAGCGGTCAGCGGTGAGGCGAAGTACAACGGAAAGGACCAGACCATTGAAGGCCTGAAAGAAACCACATTTACCGTCGACGGACATGACTATACGGTGGAAGGCCTGAGCGCACGCGGAACAGGCCGTGACGCGGGCACCTACGCGGTGAACGTGACCGGAACACCGGTCGTGAAGGACATCGACGGCAACGACGTGACAGCGCAGTTCGCGGTGAGCACGAAGAACGGCAGCCTGACAATCGGCAAACGCGACGTGACGCTGACCAGCGCAACGGACAGTAAGGTCTATGACAGGACCGCCCTGACCAACAGCACCGTCACAGCGAGCGGCGACGGCTTCGCGGAAGGCGAAAGCGCGGCGTACACCGTGACCGGCAGCCAGACGGCCGTGGGCGAGAGCGCGAACACCTTCACCTACACGCTGAATGACGGCACGAAGGCGGAGAACTACAACATCACGACCGTAAACGGCACGCTGACCGTAACGCCTTACACCGGCGCGGTAACGGTGACGATCACCGAACACAGCGGCAGCGCGAAGTACGACGGACAGGTGCATAACGTGACCGGGTACGATACGGCGATCAACGACACGCTGTACACCGAAGCGGACTTCCGCTTCAGCGGCAGCGCAGCCATCAGCGGAACCGACGCGGGCAGCTACGACATGAACCTGGCTGCGACCGACTTCACGAACATCAATCCGAACTTCACCGACGTCACCTTCGTCATCGTGGACGGCAGCCTGACAATCGGCAAGCGCGATGTAACGCTGACCAGCGCGACGGACGAGAAGGTCTATGACCGGACCGCCCTGACCAACAGCACTGTGACAGTAAGCGGCGACGGCTTCGCGGAAGGCGAAGGCGCGGCTTACGACGTGACCGGCAGCCAGACGAACGTGGGCGTGAGCGCGAACGAATTCACCTACGCGCTGAACAGCGGCACGAAGGCGGAGAACTACAACATTACCACAGTCAACGGCACGCTGACCGTAACGCCTTACACGGGTGCGGTAACGGTGACGATCACTGAACCCAGCGAAACCGTGACCTATGACGCGGAAACCCACACGCTGAACGGATATACGGTCAGGATCAGCGATCCGCTGTACACCGTGGACGACTTCCGGTTCAGCGGAAACGCCTCCGTCAGCGGACGGAATGTCGGCGCCTACCGGATGGGCCTGAAAGCTGAGGACTTTGAAAACATCAATGCGAACTTTGAGAATGTCACCTTCGTGATCGTACCCGGCGCGCTGACCATCACCCCGAAGGCGGTGACGATCACCGCGGCCGATAAGGCGATCACCTACGGCGACAGCGAACCCGCCCTGACAGCCACCGTGGAAGGCATGGCCGGAAACGAGTACCCGGTCTACACGCTGACCCGCGATCCCGGCCGGAACGTCGGAACCTACGACATCAGCGTAAGCGTCACGCCGGATCCGAACTACAGCTTCACGGTCATCCCCGGAACGCTGACGATCAGCCCGAAGGCTGTGACGGTTACCGCGGACGACAAGGTGAAGACCTTCGGCGAGGACGATCCTGTCCTGACGGCCGTGGTCACCGGACTGGTGGCCGGCGACAGTGCGGATCAGATCAGCTATAAGCTTGGACGCGAAGCGGGCGAAGAAGCGGGCAAGTATCCGATCACCGTTTCCGGCGAGGCGGACCAGGGCAACTACACCGTAACCTATGTACCGGCTGAGCTGACCATCGTGCCTGAGGACGCCGTCATCGTACGGATCGCTGCCAACAACGGCGCCTTCCAGTACGACGGAACCGAAAAGGATCTGAGCGGCTACACCGTGACGGAGATCAGCAGCGACCTGTATACTGAAGCGGACTTCGTCTTCACGGGCAGCAGCGAGCTGAAGGGCACGAACACCGGTATCTTCCGGACTGCCATGAAGGCGAAAGACTTCGAGAACGTGAACGACAACTTCAAGAACGTCATCTTCGAAGTCACGAACGGCAAGCTGGAAATCACAAAGCGGCAGGTCACACTGACCAGCGGAGACGCGAACAAGGTCTATGACGGCACCGCACTGACCAACACGGAAATCACCGTCAGCGGAGACGGATTCGTCACCGGTGAGGAACCGGCGATCACAGTCACCGGACGGCAGACCCGGGTGGGCAGTTCCGAAAACACCTTCCAGTACACCTTCCCGGCCAGCGCCCTGGCGAGAAACTACGAAGTGACCACGGTCTACGGCACCCTGACTGTGACGAGCAGCACGGGCTACCGCCTGACGATCCACTACGTCGACGAGGATGGCAAGGAGCTCGGAACGTTCGAACGGATCTACAGCGACGGAGAGAGCTACAGCGTAACGGTTCCGCGAATCCCGGGCTATCAGCCTGACCGCGAGAAGGTCGCCGGAACCATCGAAGGCGCAGACGTGGAAGTCACCGTAATCTACCGCAGGCAGACCTACAGGCTGATCATCGAACTGGTATCGGTAACCGACGGCGAACCGGTCGGCGAAGATATCGAACTGGAGCTGACCAGCGGCGATCCCTATGACGTAACGATCCCGACGGTCGATGGGTATACGCCGATGACCGAAGAGGTCAAGGGCATCATGCCGCCCAGCGACCGGAGAATCACGGTGTTCATGATTCCGGAAGGCGAGGATACCGAAACCATCCGGAGAGACTACACCTCGATCATCATTGAGGACTACGGAACTGCGTTAGGTGTATTCAACAGCGTCCTGGGCAGCGGCGAGCTGGTCGAGTAATATCCGGCCGCGGGAGCTGACGGACCAACCAACGAAAAACGAACGGATATCTGTTCCGGAACGAAGCCAGGCCGGACGCCGAAAGGCGTCCGGCCTTTTTAAGCACCCCAAAACAGCCCGAAAATTTTTGTATGAATAATTGAAATTTTCACATGTGAGAGATATAATATAAAGTTAACCGGGAATAACTTATCCTGATACCCTGCGCCGGAGCGAAATGCCGGCGAAAATTCCGGCCCGGAGAGGAGAGAGAGCATGCGGACGAAAAAACAGAGAATATTCTCGCTGATGCTTGTGTTTGTGATGCTCTTCTGCAGCCCGGGCTTTACGGCTTTCCCCGCCGGAATCGGAGAGGACGTCCAGCCGGTCGCTCCTGTCTGCGGTATGGAAGAGCATATCCATACGGGTGACTGTTATGCGCCGGTCCTGGTCTGCGGACAGGATGAGACGGAAGACGTAACGGAGTGGGTGTTCCGCAGCGACTTTGCGGTTCACCATCACGACGACAGCTGTTATGATGAGGACGGCAGGCAGATTTGCGGGCTTGTGGCGGATGAATACTACCACGTTCATAATGATTTCTGCCGGGACGACGCGGGGAACCTGATATGCGGGCTGGAAACCAGAGAACCGCATGTGCATACCAGCGAGTGTTACGAAACAAGGCAGGTCCTGATCTGCGGCCGGGAAGAAAATGAAGAGCATACGCATGACGACACCTGTTGGGAGACGCAGGAAGTCCTGGTATGCGGAAAGCCGACCGCGGAAACGGCGCACCGTCATACGAAATCCTGCTATGACGAGCAGGGACGTGTGATCTGCGGAGAGAAGGAAATCCCCACATTCACCTGCTCGGACAGGAACTGGGTTCAGGAGGTCGTGGCAGAAGGGCACCGGCATACCGAGGCGTGCTACGGACAGCAGCTTGTCTGCGGCATTCCGGAGCATGTTCATACGGCGGAATGCTATCCTGCGGTGACGACAGAGGAACCGGCCGAAGAAGAGCCGACGGAGGAACCGACGGAAGAAGAACCGACGGAAGAGCTGGCAGCGGAAGAACCGACGGAGGAACCGGAAGCAGAAGAACCGACCGAAGAGCCGGCAACGGAAGAACCGACGGAAGAAGAACCGACGGAAGAGCCGGCAACGGAAGAAGAACCGACGGAGGAACCGACAGCAGAAGAACCGACGGAAGAGCCGGCAGCGGAAGAACCGACGGAAGAAGAGCCAGCAGCGGAAGAACCGACGGAAGAAGAGCCGACGGAGGAACCGACAGCAGACGAACCGGCAGAAGACGAACCGGCAGAAGACGAATCGACGGAAGAAGAACCGACGGAAGAAGAACCGACGGAGGAACCGACAGCAGACGAACCGACGGAAGAAGAGCCGGCAGCGGAAGAACCGACGGAAGAAGAACCGACGGAGGAACCGGAAGCAGAAGAACCGACGGAAGAGCCGGCCGAAGAAGAACCGACGGAAGAGCCGGCAGCGGAAGAACCGGCGGAAGAAGACCCGGCGGAAGAACCGACGGAAGAAGAACCCACGGAGGAACCGACAGCAGAAGAACCGACGGAAGAGCCTGCGGTGGAAGAACCGACGGAAGAAGAACCGACGGAGGAACCGACGGAAGAAGAGCCCACGGAGGAACCGGCGGAAGAATCCGCTCCTGTCTTTGAAATCGACGGCGAGACGCTGTCGCAATATCTCGGCGACGAAGAGACCGTGACGATTCCGGACGGCATCCGGATCATCGGGCAGAAAGCCTTCGCGGGGAATACCCGGATCAGGCAGGTGATCCTGCCGGATTCCGTGGAGATTATTAATCACCACGCCTTCGAAGAATGCGCCAATCTGGAGAAAGTGATTACAGGCAGCGAAAGCAGGCTGGAAACGATCGGCAAGAGCGCGTTCCGGAATGACAGGAAGCTCGACATTTCCTTTGCGGCCAATGTAAAGAATATTGTCGACAACGCGTTCGAAGGCATTCAGGATCCGGAAGAACCGGAAGACAAAGCGGAAGAAACGGCTGAAAACCCGGAAGAGCCGGCTGAAGCGCCGGAAGAACCGGCCGAAGAAGAACCGGTCGAAGAACCGACGGAAGAGCAGGCGGAAGCTCCGGAAGAGCAGGCCGAAACTCCGGAGGAACCGGAAGACAGCCGGAGCGATGAAGACGCAGATGAAGAGCCTGAAATGATCACCATTCCGTCGGCGGAGGACGCGCCGATCCAGGTGACGGTTACCTTCCGGTCTGACACCGGGATCCCGGAAGGCACGGAACTGGTTGTGACGGAAGCGGACGAAGAACCCGAAACAAGCGGGGAGATCCAGCCGCGGCTGCAGAATTCGCTCCGGTCCGGGAATGTGAAGCGGCTCATGAAGAACGGAGCGGCGGCAGAGGAACCGCGCGCGGTAATTCCTTCCCTGACCAGCTGGCAGGCAGGGGCCGAAGAGACGGAAATCATTCTGTATCACCAGACGGTGGATATTTCGCTGGTGGCGCAGGGAACGGAAATCGAACCCGACGAGGACGCGCAGATCCTGGTAACGGCGGTCCTGCCCGGCGTCGTGGACGGCCAGGACGTCGAGGTCCGGCATATCACGGAGAACGGCAGAGTACTGCTGGAATGCGAAAACCATAACGGGACGGTAACCTTCATCACGGACAGCTTCTCCCTGTTCGAGTTTACATCCCGGACGCAGGAACTGACCTCCTGGACGACGGAACTGACCGAGAACACATTCCACGGCAGGACGTCCGGCGAGAGCGTCGAGACGGACAGCGTTCCGGTTTCCGGCGCGGCGGAAGGCCTGGAGGTGCTGGAAGCCTACACGGTCACGGAGAGCAGCGACCTGTGGATGACGATGCGGTATACCCGGGGCCCGGAATCCGGAGAACGGGAAAGCATCACGCTTTATACCGTCGAAGGGGAAAGCCTGGGCGGCATCGTAAAGGAAAACATCACAGCGGAGGACGTGCTGCGGTTCAATCTCGGCGACATGTCCGGCTTTGCCCTGGTCCGGGACAGCGGATTCAGGCACAGGACAGCGGAACTGGGAGAGGTCACGCTGGACGGCATGATGCCGAAGGGGTCAGTCGCGGAAGCGACCGACGTCAGGGAAGACTATGCTGACTTCCGTCCGGAACAGGACCAGGAGACAGAAACCATCGCTGCCTTTGATATCACCATTCTGGACGGAACAGACGAATACCAGCCGGACGAAGAGCATCCGGTAGCGGTCACCATCCGGGACAAGGCTATTCCGGAAGCGCAGAAGGTTGGATTCATCCTGCATCTGTGGCATGTAAAAGATGACGGGACCCGGGAGGAAATTAAGGATTTCCGGCTTGAGGAGGATGCGGTTGCTTTCGACGCTGCCGGCTTCTCCGTATATGTGATTACCGGAACCAGTATCGAAACGACACTGACCGGTTCCGACGGAGCAACATACCGTATTGCCGTCAATTACGACAGCACGGCCGGGATCCCGCTGGGTGCAGAATTGCACGCGCGGGAGCTGACGGCGGAAGAACGGGCTGAATATGTGGAAAAAACGGCGGAAGCACTGAACTGCACGGATCCGTCCTATCTGTTCTATACAAAATATCTGGATATCTCTATCTGGTATGAAGGGGAAGAAATCGAACCGACGGGACCGGTTGACGTCACGATTGAACTGATGGACGTCACGGACGGCGCGGAGGCTCTGCAGGTGGTTCACTTTGACGAGGAAAGCACCGAGGTGCTGGCCAGCCAGGTGAACGATACCACGATTACATTCCCGACGGACGCATTCTCTGTGTTCGGCATCGGGAATGCGCTTCAGTCCCTCTCCGTACAGGAAACGGAACTGGCGGACGTAGAAATCCTGGCATTCGGAAGCTCCGCAGCCGCCGGATTTACGGAAACGGAAGCGCCGGAGGTCGAGGAAGGCCTGGAAGTAATCGGCAGCTATGTGATCGGGGCCGAAACGACAGAAGAACAGGATGATACCGTTCCGCAGCAGATGTGGATCCGGGCGGAGCTGAAAAAAGACGCGGAACTTGCGCCGATGGAAGGCGTGGCGATCTACCGGGTTGAAAACGGTGAAGCGCAGATCCTGACGGAAGAACTGACCACGAGCGGCAGGATCGTGGAACTAGATGCTGCCCGGGTAGCCATTGTGAAGGACACCGGATACCGTCACCTGACATTCGAACTGACGCCGGACGGAAACACAGAATTCGTTCAGACAGACGGCGAAGAAGAAAACGAAGAAGCAAGCAACGAAGATACAGCCGAAGAACCGTCCGCAGTCACGATCGTCCTGGACGGCATGATGCCTAAAGGAGCAAACGCGGCAGCTGTGGATGTGACATGTGATTTCACGGAACATGAGTATCTTACAGCAGAAGAAAAACAGGACGAAGAAACAATAACGGAAGAACCGGGAGAAGACACAGAAGATACGACAGAAACGCAGGAACAGCCGGAAGATACCCAAAAAGAAGGCACAGAAGACGAAGAGGAGAAACTCATTCCGGCCAGAAAGACTCTGGCAGTATACGATATCAGTATTCTGAACAGTGAAACAGAATACCAGCCGGATGCTGAGCATCCGATAAAAGTTGAAATCCGTGACAGCAGGATCACAGCAGGAGACAACATCGAACTTTGGCATATCCGGGATGACGGAGCGCAGGAACAGATTACAGATTATACTCTGCAGGAAGGACAGATTTGCTTCGAAGCGACAGGATTCTCCGCTTATGCAATTGTAGAGGGTCCGGGTGCAATCGCAGTCGGATGGCATAAAGCAACGACATTGGACGAACTGGATGCAATCGCAGCAAGCGGTTTCTATATTGGGCATCATGAAGGATTTTATTTCAAAAATACAACTTACAGTCCCAAAACCAATCGAACCGGTATAGAAAAAACAAAACCTGCAAACCTCAGGGAGCCCGATTCAGCAGCGGCAATATACTATTTTGAAAAAGTACCCAATACAACAAATCAATATTATGTTTATTGCTATGGGACGGACAATACAAAGTTATATATCACTCAACCTTCCAATGACAGTTTAAACCTGCAATCCGGATCTCCCAAAGCATTTACCTTTGTCTATGCGGGCGATGAAAACTGGTTCGTTTCAGGCAATAACAATTATTTCTGGAATATGCAGGGGAATGCTGCCGGCAATGGTTTCTGCTGCTGGAATGAAAATAATGACGGCAGTAAGATCCAGTTCTGGTACAGGGATTCCATGCCGGATGATCCATATGATCTTGACGGCAAAGCCTACGGCCTGATGTTCTGGAACGGCGGCGTGGCCGGCAAGGCGATGATGGCAGCGGAAACAAATGCCGGCGCGCTGGCGGCTAAGGCGATGGAAGTGCTGGTGAAACAGGACAACCAGAGGGACAGGCTGTTCGTTCCCAGCGACAGCGAGATCACGGACTGGACCTTCCATTGGATTGAAGACGATCTCTACTATCTTACCGCGACTGTCGACGGGGCGGTCAGGTACCTGAAGATCGATTCCTCCGGGGCGTCGCTGGCGGATACAGCGGAACAGGCCAGCCAGATCCAGGTGGTGCCCGGCACAGGCGCGCACAATGACCAGATCTGCCTGAAGGCAAGCAATTGTATACTGACCTACAGCGGCAAGGTGGCCAACGGGTTCAAAGTCGGCGGAAGCGCGGGCAGCGAGTGGCTTTACCTGGTTGAGTACTCGGAACTGACTTCAGAGTATCTGACTACCTATTCCGCCAAAAAGATCAGCGTTTCCGACCCGGAACTGACAAACGGGTCCCAAATAATCGTTTATGCCCGAAAGTGGAATGACAACAAGAAGAGATACGATTTCTATGCCATTGACCACGACGGGAAGCTGGCGCCCTGCTACGAGAGCGGCGATACCATCCAGTGGCTCGGGGACCGGGTCAACACCAAGCTCTGGGATTTCATTGAGCATTACTGGGAAGGGACGACAGAACCGAACTACTATTACGATCTGTATAACGAGTATTCCCAGCAGTATATCGCGCCCCAGGTGACCGGAGGGCAGACGCTGTCCCCGAACCCTGTCGGTATCAACCTGGACGGCCGCAAAAACGGATACTTCTATTCGCCGATCATTGCGTGGGACGAGGACTATTATGCTTATGCCGCGCTGGAAGCCGACACGAACGGCCTGGAGATTGCTTCCTGCCCCTTCAGCGCAGCGGACGACTTCTACTTCGCGATTCTTCAGGACGTCGAAGCGGACGACGACATGACCTTTGCCCCGACCGTCGATAACAGGGAACACGGCATCACCATGAAGATCAAGAATTTCGACACCCGAGACGATATGAAGACCTTCATGATTGATGACAGCTATAACCAGTATACGGGCAAGAAGAACCTGCTTTCTACCAACCTTGGGACGGATGGTTATCCGACGATCACAAAGAACAGCTCCGTATCCCTGGGCGCCATGTATTCCGGCGCCACGGAGGTTAATCACCTGTTCCTGCAGGGCACGTACAACGGAAGCGGATATTTCAGCTACGACAGTACGCAGAATTTTGCCACGCTAAGAAAGGAAGACGGTACGCTCGGCTCGGATTTCCGCGTATACAGGGAATTAGGTACTTATGACAGAGGCGCAGTACCGCAGGTAACAACGCAGCACGGCCAGTTCCTGCCATTCAACGACCTGAAGCCGGGCGTGTTCACCACGGTGGATGAACTGAATCTGTATGATGCTCTGGGGAAACCGTTGAACGAGCAGGACCCCCGCAAATACGAAAGGCTGTACGACGTTGAGCACGACGGCAAGAAAGTGGACCTGTACTTTGCTGTCGAGCTGGAAGCCAGCTTCGTCCAGACGCCCAGCGGCCAGGACAACTGGGGGCACGACATCATCTATCAGTTTACCGGCGACGACGATTTCTGGCTCTATGTGGACGGAGAACTGGTCATCGACCTGGGCGGCATTCACAGCGCCCTGCCCGGATCCGTGAACTTCCATACGGGCGCTGTAAACGTTAACGGCAGTAATACCACGCTGAAAGACCTTTTCTATAAAAACTACCTGAGCCGCGGACATACGGCACAGCAAGCGCTGGAATACGTGGACGGCGATCAGTATGAAGGCGGCCTGTTCACGAAGAACGAGGCAGGGAACTGGGTCTTCAAGGACTACACGACCCATACCATGAAAATCTTCTATATGGAACGCGGCGGCGGCGCTTCTAACCTGAACATGCGTTTCAACCTTGCGTCCGTCAAAGAAGGCCATGTGGAACTCAGCAAGCAGCTCGACGGTGTGGACAATACCGAAACCGTGATGGCTGAATTCCCCTACCAGATCTGGTACAGGTTGACGGAGGACGCCCCTGAAAAGTTACTGAAGCAGCAGGACGGCCTGGACGTCAAGGTTTATTATAAGAACACCACAACGCCGGTAACCTATAAGGAGCACTTTACCGTCGACGGTATCACCTATGACAGCGTGTTCATGCTCAGGCCGGGAGAAGTTGCGGATATTGAGATCCCGGATAACGCGATCCTGTATAAGATCATCGAATGCGGACTGAATACGGATATATACTATAAAGAATCTGATACCGGCGAAGACGTCACCGTTGTGGTCAACGAGGGTAAAGAGCCGGTATCCAGCGATCAGGTATACAGCAGCGTTTATTCATACCCGAACAACCGACGGGATTATTATATCGATTACGCTGAAACGAGAAAACGTTCACGCGCGGCGTTTGTGAACAGCGTCAATCCCGAGGCGATGCGGACGCTGACGATCGAGAAGCACCTGTTTGACGTGGAAGGCCGCCAGCTTTACTTCAACGACGATTCAACCACATTCGGATTCCGCCTGTACCTGGCGTCCGAGCTGGATGAAAACCTGGCGCTGACGGACAAGTATACCTATCACGTGCTCAACCCGGACGGGGTTTATTGCAGATGGGACGCGGCGCAACAGAAGTTCATCCCGCTCGGTGAGGGAAAGACGGATTATACGGCATTCACACCGGCGGAAAAGCAGGCGGTCACTTTCCACACGTCCATGAACGGCTCCATATCGAAGATCCCTGCTTCCTATACGGTAGAGATCCGGGGGCTGATGGTCAGCACGCAGTACAAGGTGGAAGAACGGAAATATGAGATACCGGACGGATATTCCCTGAAGCAGTATAAGATTTTTGAAGACGTTGGTGATCCGAATCCTTCAGATGTTATTCTGGCTACGGATCCGCTGATCAGCAAGACAATCGAAAAAGGCAAAGATCCGAAGATCGTGATCGAAAACGTGAAGGGCTTCGGCCTGCGTGTATACAAACAATGGAACGACGCGGATTATATGGATCGCCGCGACCCGACTTATTTCGCGGTATACAGGGGCAAGGACGCTGACGGCGAAAGCACGTGGGAACTGGCGGACAACACTGTGCAGCGCCTGGCGCAGAACGAGGAATCCGTGTACTGGTACTTTGAACGCCTGGGCGCTAACTACTCTTTCGAAGACTATCATATCCGGGAAGTGACGATTACCAATCCGGAATCACCGACAGACGAAAACGGCGTTCTGACAAATCCGGGCACCGTTACGATGATTGGGAACGGGTCGACAGTCACCCTGCAGGGCCGCCGGAAGGGAGAAACCGAGGACTCCGGCCTGGAGTATACGGTTGCCTGCGACCAGGGCACGCCGGATCCGGACAGGCCCAATATCCGGGAGGATCACATTACGAACAGCCGGCGGGGCCTGGTGATCCGGAAAAAAGACTGGGAAGGGAACGGACTGGAAGAGACGACATTCGTCCTCAGGGACGCGTCCTATACGGAAGGCAGCGGCCTGCTGAACGTGAGTTATACTTCCCTGGCAGCAGGAGATATCGGATACGTAACGACCGCCTTCCTCCGGCCGGGAGGAACTTATACCCTGACGGAGACGAAGACCAAAACAGGATACCTTGGTTTACAGTCTCCCCTGACGATCAGCGTCGGCGATAATGGCACGATCACAGTCCAGGGAAGCGATCCGGACAGGGATTTCTATGTTTTGTCGACGGATCCGCAGACCAACGTTCAGACGTTGACAATCAGGAACAAGCCATTTACATTCAGTGTTTCCAAGGTTGACAAAGACTCGGGATTGCCGCTCTCAGGCGCTGTATTCGAGCTGCATAAGCAGATCACCGTCGGCAGTGTAACGATGTTCGACTTCAAAGCACTGGATGGATATACCAATCTGAGGACCGGAGCGGACGGGGTTATTCCCGGACTGGACGAAACACTTCCCGCGGGCACGTACAGGCTGGATGAAACATACGCACCGGCAGGATATGTGAAGTGGTCGACAGGCCTGATATTCACAGTCAATGATGTCGGGAAGATTACGCTTGGACCGCGCTACCCCGACGAAACCGTACTGCACGAGGAATCAAAGGAAATAAACAACCGCGTTATATATGAGTATATCCTGAGTATTCCCAACAGCCTGGACTCCAAATGGCCCTATTTGAGTATTACAAAAAAAGTAACCGGCGGTATGGCAGATTACGATAAGGAATTTGAATTTACAATCACGCTGCCCAACATTGATCCGGATACGCCGCTTAATTATTCAGTCGGAACAGAGACAGGTACAGTTGCTGTAGACAGCAATCATCAGATAAAGAAAAAGCTGAAACACGGTCAGACGCTTGAGATTGTACGGCTGCCGCTGGGTACGTCCGTCACAGTGGCAGAAGAACCCGGAACGTATACCACTGCATGGAAGAAAGACAATGCAGCTGCCACAGCGGCTGATAACGCCATTTCGTTCACGCTGGACGACAGTACGACTGTTGAAGTTATCAACGATATACCGGCTGTCGCACCGACGAACTATTCAACCCGCTTCATGCCTTATATCCTGCTTCTTCTGTCCGGTCTCCTGCTGCTTGCAGGAATCGGCGGAACAGGGGTGACCAGGAGAAAAAAGAGTGAAGGCGGGGATTGTAATCCGAAAACCCCGGGCAGCCGGTGCAGGCATAAACGAGGCGGCATGGCAAAACTTCGGGACGGTACACATGGAATGCGGGGTGATCCGGGAGGATGAACAGAGTGCTTCCCCGGTGCCGGAAGGGGAAGAGCGGCAAAAGTTACTCTTCCGCCGCATGAAGAACAATCCGCCCTGTTTTTCCAAAGGCGCCGCAAGTGAAAACGAAGACGTTTTAATCACGTTGTGAGCGCTTAACCATATAGTTGTATGGCATGACAAATAAAGATTCCTGAAAGGAGATTGTATATGATGAAAGGTTTGAAGAGAATCGGCGCGCTGGTACTTGCGGTAATGATGTTCGCCGTTGCGGGAGCTGCGTTCGCAGAAGAAACACTGACAGACGGCAAGGCCGGCGAATTTACCAATTATGACAGCAGTAACCCATCCACCACAGGCGACAGCAGCAAGACGACGCTTGAAAGGACCGTGATCATCAAAAAGGAACTGATTTCGGTCAACGCCAACGGCACGGCGGTGAAGGCTCCGGCGTTCACCTACGTATACACGGTGACCCCGGAGAGCGTCGGGAACCTGACCGTGACGGACGCTGCCGCGAAGCACGCCACCAATACGGCGGTGGAAGCGCCTGTCAACGCCGGTATAACGACCGGGCTTGTGGTGACCGGGACAGCCGCGGGAACTGCCGGTGACGCGGCAAGCGCAGCGGGCACCCTTGTTTTTACCAATTCCAGTGTATTGACCAGTTCAAGCGACGGAACGGGGACCGGCGTAAATACCTATGATATCAAACTGAACTTTTCCAATGTGATTTTCCCCAAGTCCGGCGTGTACCGCTATCAGATCGCTGAAACGCTGGCTGACAGCAAAACATACGACGGTATCGCGGTAAAGGACGGCGGAACCAACACCCTCTGGCTGGACGTGTATGTGGACGGCAGCAAGAATATTTACGGCTATGTCTGCATGGCGGCCAACGCTTCTGTCGCGCCCTCCACCGTCAAAACAAACGGTTTTGTTGCCGCCAGCGGCGGCGCGGACACCTACTATACCTACGACCTGACGCTCAGCAAGGACGTCGTGAACGATGTCTATGCCGAAGGCAATATTGCCTTCCCGTTCACCGTCATCTTCAGGAACGCGGAAAGCTATGCCACGACTTTTGCGATCAGTGAAACGGCCGGAACCGGCTCGGCCGGCTTTTCCCCGGCGGCAGGCGTGCCCGTCTGGAGCGGAGTTGCCCACGTAAAGGAAGGCGGAGCCGTCACCTATACGGGAATTCCCGCTGGCGTCGACGTAGACGTTTATGAAACCAACGTCGCCACAGGCGTAACCTATAACGTATCGACCGCGGTGAACGGCGGCGCCGCTGTGACAGACAACAATGTGTCGTCGGGCAGCACTCCTGCTTCCGCGGTCGCGCAGGCGACCAAAGCCGCGTATGAATCCACCAAGGCGACGGTGAACACCGGAAAGATTACGGCGGTGAACGCAAAGCAGATGGTGGCCATTACCAACACGCTGGTTCTCATTTCCCCGACCGGTTACGTGGTGCGGTACGCGCCGTACGCGCTGATCCTGATCGCGGGCGTGCTGCTGTTCGTGATCGCCAGGAAGCATAAGAAGAATGCGGATGAGGAAGAATGACGACCCGGTAAAGGCTTTACATGATGTGCGGGGCACGCGGGTGAACCTTGATCGTTCAACCTGGATGGAACATAATGCCCCCGGAGATCATACGGAAAACGGAGCGTGAAGGAATGGGACCCGAACGGCGCGGCGGAAAAGCGGGACAGGCTGCGGATAAACCGGAGAATCCGCCTGTCGTCCTGGTGGAGGAAAACGACGCTGAGCGGCTGGCGAAAAACGCGAAAGAGCTGCAGAAGCGCAAGCATCGGCGGGTACGCGCGCTGCGTTCCTTCCTGCTCCGGCTCATATCGCTTGCGCTGATCGTCTATATCCTGCTTTTCCACGTGGTGGGGCTGACCGTTATGGCGGGGGGAGACATGAGCCCCAGGCTGAGCGCGGGAGACCTGCTGCTGTTTTACCGGATCGACAGAACCGCCAAGGCGCGGGACGTCGTGGTGATCGACAAGGCGGTGAACAGGGACAATTCCGCCAATACGGAAGGGACAGCGAAAGACCCGGGATTCGTCCGCAAGGCGCTGAACTGGCTGGGATTCAAAGATCCGGACGCTCCGGAGACGAAACGGTTCGTCTGCCGGGTGATTGCCTGCGCGGGCGACACGGTGGTCATTACGGACGAGGGCGGGCTGACCGTGAACGGGAACGCGCTGACCGAGACGGACATTTTCTCCCCGACGAGGCCCTACGAGGGATATACGGAGTATCCGGTGACGCTGGGAGAAGGGGAATATTTCGTACTTTCCGATCTGCGGAACGGGGGAACCGACAGCCGCTATTTCGGAATCGTGACACAGGATGAAATCCAGGGAATCGTGATTACCATGCTGCGGAGAAACAATCTGTAGCATGATCCAGACAAAGGATTCACGGGTGCGGGAAAGGTATTCCCTGCGCCCGGACATCCGGCCGGGAGTAAGTGATTTATGGCCAGGAAACTGATTCAGGGCATCGGAAAGGGACTGGCGGACACGGCGGGAAAAGCGAAGCATACCGTGGACGTTGTGTTAGGTATGCTCAAAATCGGGAACGGGCTGGTATCGGTGCTGGCCGGTACGCTGGCCGCCGTGATGGTGCTGTATTCCGGATACGTGCTGTATGACAATCTTTCCACGGAATACCGGGCGTCCCATTTTTCGCAGGATCTCCTGAAATACAAGCCGGCCGAGGCCGGCGGCGACAACACGACGGGGCCGGAAGAACTGAAGGAAATCATCGGTGACTACCGGGCGTGGCTGACGGTCGACGACACGCCGATCGATTATCCCGTGGTCCAGGGGCCGGACGATCTGTACTACGCTTCCCACGACATTTACAAAGAGACGTCGCTGACCGGCGCGATTTACCTGGCCGCCGGGAACCGGCCTGATTTCTCCGACAGCTACAACGTGATCTTCGGGCACCACATGGACAGCGGGTCCATGTTCGGATCGCTGGACAAATTCATGGACAAAGGGTATTTCCGGACGCATCGGACGGGTGTGCTGGTAACGGAAGACGGGGTGTATGACGTTACCTTCTTTGCGATCGTAACCACGGACGC
>JAEEGL015138063.1_pt1 | contig 21806 bp, 16 predicted proteins | sample 9134231 | NCBI WGS metagenome assembly JAEEGL01 (sample SAMN16246548, study PRJNA631951) | gut metagenome | biome: gut microbiome; feature: rumen; material: fiber-attached | host: Bos | place: Iran: Karaj | collected 2018-10
GCTGAGTTCCGGGATCGTAAAAAAATAAAGTGATAGGAGCCGTCGGATGACGGCTCCTTTTTTTCGTGGAGGGGGAAACATGGGGAACCTGGGGGGAAAACCGCTTCACGGCGTGCGTATCAGTTCCATGAACTTCCGGGCGGCCATACCGCTGCTCCCGCTTTTGGGAGAGAGCATGCTCACGGCGCGCTCCGGCAGCTTTGCTTTCAGCTTGAGCTTTTTGACCGTACCTGTCCGGAGGGCATCGCCGGAGAATTCTTCCGTGATGCCGGCGATCCCCAGACCGATCCCGGCCAGGGAGATCAGCAGCTCGTAACTGGCCAGTTCGATCTCGGGTTCCAGACGCAGTCCTTTTTTCAGAAAACAGTCTTCCAGAAAACGCCTGGAACCGGCTTCTTTTTCCAGAAGGATCAGGGGCAGGGCGGAGATCTCCTTCAGGCTGTAGGTCTTTGAAAAGTCGATGGGATAGTCCGCAGCGGCCACAAAGGCCGTGTGTGTCTTAAAGCAGAGATAGGATTCAAAACGTTCGTCTTTTTCGTTCGTGGTCGCAAAAGCGATATCCACGGTACCGTTATTCAGAAAATTCATGACCCGCTTCGAGGTCCCGTTCAGTATGCGTACTTTTACGCCCGGATACAGACGGTGGTACTGTTTCAGGTATTTTAACAGATAGCATTCGGTCAGGGTGTTGCTGGCGCCGATCGTCAGCTCGCCGCGCAGGAGCTCCCGGGATTCGTTCAGCCGCACTTCGCCGGCTTCGAGAAGGGAAAGAGCGCCGGAGACATATTCATAGAGTGTATTTCCGTCGGCGGTCAGGGATACCCCGCGGGGAGAGCGCGAAAAGAGGCGTACGCCCAGGGAGTCTTCCAGGGTCCGTATGGACTGGCTGATCGCCGACTGGCTTAAGTAGAGTTCCCTGGCGGTTGAAGAGATATTGCCGTTATCGGCAACGGCCTTAAATACTCTGTAATGTTCGATCTTTGCCTGCATATGACCTCCTGTAAGACATAAGAAAAAGTGATGACAAATATAAAAATATTCTGTTTTACTTATATCGTTGATTTGATTATAATAAGCAAGGTCGGTTTTTTCAAGCAAAAACCGGGAGTGAAGCAATGGCTAAGTTTACGGCAGATGAACAGGCAAATCTGAAAGATTTAGGAAGCTGTTCCGGGCCGTGACGGAGACTCTTAATGGGGATGTACAGGAGGTAAAAAAATGGCTGAAGAACGCAGAGTCGGAACGGTATCAAGAGGGATCCGCTGCCCGATCATCCGTCAGGGTGACGATCTGGCACAGATCGTAACGGAGAGTGTGCTGGGGGCGGCAAAGGCGGAAGGCTTTGAACTGCGCGACCGCGATGTGATCTCGATCACGGAATCCGTGGTGGCAAGATCTCAGGGCAATTACTGCAGTGTAAAGGATATTGCAGAGGATGTAAAGAGCAAGCTGGGAGGGGAGACCGTAGGCGTGATCTTTCCCATTCTTTCCCGTAACCGTTTTGCAATCTGCCTGCGCGGTATCGCCATGGGCGCAAAGAAGATCGTGCTGATGCTGTCCTACCCTTCGGATGAAGTGGGAAACCAGCTGGTGAATATCGATAAGATCGACGAGGCGGGGGTGAATCCCTACAGCGATGTGCTGAGCCTTGAGAAATACCGTGAGCTCTTCGGCTACGGTGTGCATGAATTTACCGGTGTTGATTATGTTGCATATTACAGCGATCTGATCAAAGAGGCGGGCTGTGAAGTGGAGATCATCTTTGCAAATCAGGCAAAGGCGATCCTGGATTATACGAAGAACGTGATCAACTGCGATATCCACACCCGTGTGCGTACGAAGCGGATCCTGAAGGCTGCCGGCGCCGAGAAGGTATTCGGCCTGGATGAGATCATGAACGCGCCCGTGAACGGAAGCGGATGCAACGAAAAGTACGGTCTGCTGGGTTCCAATAAAGCAACGGAAGATACCGTCAAGCTTTTCCCGAGAGAGTGCAAGGGACTGGTACTGGATATACAGAAGCGGATTTTGGACGCCTGCGGCAAGCATGTTGAGGTAATGGTATACGGCGACGGGGCATTTAAAGATCCCCAGGGAAAGATCTGGGAGCTTGCGGATCCCGTGGTCTCACCGGCCTTTACCGACGGACTGATCGGTACACCCAACGAGCTGAAGCTGAAATATCTTGCGGATAATGATTTCGCAAATCTTTCCGGAGAAGAACTGAAGAAGGCCATATCGGAGAGCATTAAGGCAAAGGATGCCAATCTGGTGGGCAAGATGGCCAGCGAGGGAACGACGCCCCGCCAGCTTACGGATCTGATCGGCTCGCTGTGCGATCTGACCTCCGGTTCGGGCGATAAGGGTACGCCGGTAGTTCTGGTGCAGGGATATTTCGATAATTATACCAATTAACTGATAAGACGGAGGATAAAGCCATGGTCAAAGCAGTTGTCGGGGCAAACTGGGGAGATGAAGGAAAAGGCAAGATCACGGATATGCTTGCTCAGAACGCCGATATCATCGTGCGTTTCCAGGGAGGAGCAAATGCCGGACATACCATAAAGAATGAATACGGGAAATTTGCGCTGCATTCGCTGCCGTCCGGCGTGTTTTATTCCCATACCACTTCGGTGATCGGGAACGGCGTGGCATTAAACGTACCCATCTTTTTTAACGAGATCCGTTCGCTGACGGAAAAGAATGTGCCCATGCCGAAGATCATGATCAGCGAGCGCGCCCAGATGGTGATGCCCTATCATATCAAGTTTGACGAATACGAAGAAGAGCGGCTGAAGGGCGCTGCCTTCGGCTCGACCAAATCCGGGATTGCGCCTTTTTATTCGGATAAATTCGCCAAGACCGGTTTTCAGGTGAACGAGCTTTTTGACGAAAAGACCCTGAAGGAAAAGATCGCGCGGGTGATCGTTCAGAAGAATGTCCTGCTCGAGCATCTTTATCACAAGCCGCTGATCGATGCGGACGAGCTCTTCGCCACGCTTATGGAATATAAGAAGATGGTGGAGCCCTACGTGGGCGATGTCTCGGCTTTTCTGGACCGGGCATTAAAGGAAGGAAAGACCGTATTGCTGGAAGGGCAGCTGGGAACGCTGAAGGATACGGATCACGGCATCTATCCCATGGTGACCAGCTCCAATACCATTGCCGCCTATGGCGCTGTGGGAGCGGGGATCCCCCCTTACGAGATCAAAGAGGTCATCACCGTTTGCAAGGCTTATTCGTCTGCAGTGGGCGGTGGCGCTTTTGTTTCCGAGATCTTCGGGGATGAGGCGGAAGAACTGCGGAACCGCGGCGGCGACGGCGGCGAATACGGCGCGACCACGGGACGTCCCAGAAGAGTGGGCTGGTTCGACTGTGTGGCATCCAGATACGGCTGCCGTCTGCAGGGAACCACGGATGTGGCATTCACGGTGCTGGATGTGCTTGGCTATCTGGATGAGATCCCCGTATGCGTCGGCTATGAGTTTGAAGGTGAAGAACTCAGTGACTTTCCTGTGACCTGGAAGCTGGAGCATTGCAAGCCGGTATGGAAGAAACTGCCGGGCTGGAAATGCGATATCCGCGGGATCCGCAGCTATGAGGAGCTGCCGGAGAACTGCCGGAAATATATCGAATTCGTGGAAGAGCAGATCGGTTATCCGATCACCATGGTGTCCAACGGGCCGGCCCGCGAAGACATCATTTACAGAGAGTCGCCGTTGAAGAAATAAGAAAGGCGCCGGAAATTGCTTCTTGCTTTTTTGTAGTATAATGTAGAATAAGGATATAAAAAGGGCACTACCGCAGTAGACGGTTCGCCTTGGTTTATGTCAAAAAGAGCGACTTAACCTTCGGCTTGGCGGTCGCTCTTTTGTTTTATGTATCGAATGACATTAAGCAAAATCGCTTTACCTTCCTTACGTTTCTTCCCATAGGTATCATAGAACAAATGCCAAATATAAGAAGAACAGAAGGGATTTTTCCGACATGAATAGATCAGAGCACTGCCATCAGTTTATATTCCGTAGTTGAAGTTTAAAGGGGTTCTTAGTAAACTATATATACAGTTTAATATATAATGATAATGTGTATTAGATAGCCGGCTGACCGTTGGAAATGAGGGAGTGTTCCCTATATCCGATGGTGTTTTTGTCAATAAACAATAGAATCAACCGCAGAAGTATGGAAGCTTGATGATTTGGATTTTAATAAGACAGATCAAAGGAGGCATTATATGAATAAGAGATCATTGTTGAAGAGTTTTTTTTCATTTCTTCTGGCATTTGCCATGGTGCTAGGAGCAGTTCCGCTTCCCAAGATTGCATTGACGGCGAGGGCGGAGGAGATATCCATTTCCAAGCTATATGTCGGGTCATCCTCAGAAGTAACGACAGAAGGCGAAATAGAAGATACCGGCGCAACGTCGGGAAAGGCATCCGTGTCCATAGAGAATGACAGTGTCGTCCTGACCCTTGAAGATTTCGTATACAACGGAGAGGGTAATAACTGGTGTGGAGGAGGCAAATACGCTATTTATTTCGATGGAGGTGAGCCACTGATAGTTCGTTTGCTAGGTACCAATCAAATCTCACTTGTCGGAAGTGACTATGAAAATGGCATTTTCTGCCCTAGTCTGACCGTCAGGGGTACAGGCAGTCTGACTATTACGCTTGACGAGTCAAATGGGAAAAATGGCAGTATTAGCTACGGTGTAGAATGTCTGAATTTGACTGTCGATAGCGGTAGTCTGGAAGTCGTGGGCGGGAAAGCTAGTACTAGTTATGGAGTCTTAGCATGGAATAGCGTTAGTATTAGCGGCGGCGCACTGAAAGCTACGGGGGGGGATGCGTATAAAAGCTATGGCATATACTGCTATAGGGGGACAGATCTCGTACCGAATAACGTGAACGTCAGCGGTGGTACACTAGTAGCAACGGGCGGTGATGGGGGTGAAAGCTATGGCATATACTCCCAAAGTGATCTGATCGTATGTGGCGGTACTTTAAGCGCCTTTGCCGGTGATGCTAGTAGCGGCAATAGCTGTGGTATCTATAGTCGTGCAATGACTATCAGTGGCGGAATAGTGACCTCTATAGGTGGTAAGGCAAGCGGTGACGGCAAAAGTTATGGCGTTAATTGCTATGGACTGACGGTATGCGACACGGGTAGCCTAACGGCCACTGCAGGTGAGGCGCGTTCTGAATATTATACCAGCGAAAGTTCTGGTGTCTGCTGTGATGATCTGGTTGTTAGTGGCGGCAGATTGGAAGCCACAGGGGGCAAGGCAAACAGTATTAACAGCAAAAGCTACGGAATTGATTCCCAGGGAGTCAGAATCAGCGGCGGTACAGTGATCGCCAGGAGTGATGAAGCAAAGGGGGATTACAGTTTCAGTATCGGAGTCAGCGGTTCATTGGACATCAGTGGCGGTACGCTGGAAGCAACAGGGGGGAAGGCATCTGGTGGAGGAGCCCATGGCATTTGGACTATGAATGGTGACATTAGCGGCGGTACGGTAATCGCCAACGGTGGGGAAGCGACTGATGGTGCTGGCAGCTACGGTATTGAAGCTTACGAGCACAATCTCATACTCGGATATACCAATGCCACGGACAGCATCACAGCAAGCAGCTACAACGTTTACGACAGTCAAGGTAAGGGCTATACACTCAGCGTTGCCGAAGATAAAGTCCTGAATGATGGTAGTAGTTGTTATAGTGGAACGTTGAACGATGCGCAGAAAAGCGCTATAGCGGGTCGAACACTGACGCCTGCCTATGCGGTTAACATTGCGGGTAACATTGAACATGGTGCAGTAGAGGCGAGTGGGACGGTAATAGACAACGTAAGATACAACGCTGCCGGTGCGGCTGTCGTGTTGACTGCTACACCCGCGCCGAACTATAAACTCAAAGAGTGGGTGGTATCGAAAACGGACGACAGCAATACAACAGTTGCAGTGACAAGCAATCAGTTCACGATGCCCGGTTACGATATAACTGTCTCCGCAACGTTTGAGGCAAATGCTTTGAGTGCGCCGTATATCACAACTCAACCGCAAAATCTTAACCTGACCTACGGCTATTCATCTGGCAATGTCCTGACCGTTGCTGCAAGTATGGCAAACAATATGGGCTATAAAGACCTTGAGTATCAGTGGTATTCCAGTACAACGAACAGCACTGAAAACGGAAGAATCATAGAAGGTGCGAAAAGCGCGAGTTATACGGTTCCCTTAGGTAAGAGAGTAGGCACGGTTGAGTATTATTATTGCATTGTCACTGCCACACATATGGACAGCGGAGAGACAGCAGCATCAACGTCGGATGTTGCAACGGTCAGCGTTTGCACGCCGAAATCCGTCACCATCACAGGCATGACGGCAACAAAGCGAGATTATGAGGAAGATAAACTGACTGTTGTACTCGCAGGCGGCTTAGTGAATGGTGTCGAAAGCGGCGATACGGTGACGGTGGATTTGAGCGGTGCGATTGGTACTATGGCAGATGCAAATGCAGGAACGGATAAAGAAGTGACTGTAACTGGCGTAAAGCTCGGAGGAAAAGATGCAGAGAATTATACTCTTTCTGCGCAGCCAGAGAGCGTCACAGTGACGATCAACAAGATTGCTTATATAGGAACGACAACAGTTTTTGCCGCTGTCCGCAGCGGACAGATCACAACGGATGCGAGATTATCTCTGCCCGCATTACCAGACGGGGCAAGCTATGCCGCTTTCGGGATTTTGGGCGGAACATCCGACTTGATTTCAAGCCATTCTGTGTCTGGCACAACCCTGACCTACAGCACGAATAGTAAGGAGAATCTGACTAGCGCAACTATCACCATTGCAGTTACCGGGGCGACAAATTACAATGATTATGACATTATCGTAACCGTTACTGCAGGGAACAAGGATGAGGCCGGGGTAACAGTAAACGGTGGTGATGATATGACAGTCACCTACGGTTCTGCTGACTTTAGCCTTGAAAAGACCGTGACAAATGCTGGCACAGAAACTGGTACATGGACGTGGACAAGTAGCGACATTTCTATAGCAGCTATCGATGAAACTTCCGGTATGATTACTGTTAAGAAGGTCGGAAAAACAACGATAACTGCAAAGTATGAGTCATATACGACTATTGGGGAAGCTTCGATTGCCCTGACAGTATATCCGAAGCCTCTGGATATCAACTGGAGTAATACATCATTTATTTACGATGGGCAAAGTCATGTGCCCACAGCGACTCTTTTGGGTGTAAGAGATGGGGATATCTGTACAGTGAGAATCGCCGGCGGACAGACTGATGCGGGTACAGATTACTCTGCGACGGCAGCCATTGCCGGTACAGATAAGGATAATTATGTATTGCCTTATGAAAAAATAAACTGTAGCTTCATAATCGGTAAAGCGGATTACAGCGGCGTTTCGGAGATCACACGTACCTTCCTCTATACGGAGGAAGCAAAGGACCGCGTGGAACTCAGCGTCTTTCTTCCCGAAGACCGGGGCTCGTTAAGCTTTGGCGCTCCCGTGACAGAAGGAAGCCTTTCCTATAAGGAAGCCCCTGCTCTTTCAGATGGTACACTGACATATACGCTGAACAAGGCGGACAAAGGAAAGAGCGGGGCGATACGCGTTACCGCTGTGATGAAGAACTATAAAGACTTTACGATCACTGTGAATGTGAAACAGATCGCCCTGGCTCTTTATGAGAAAGCCGGGAAAGGCTATGAGGCCCGTTCTTCAAAAGAGCTGAACGTGGGTAAGAGCTTTACGCTCATCCCGATGTTTGCGGATGGAACGGTACTGAACGAGCGTGTGGTCTGGGCGAGCACGAATCCCGATGCGGCAACGGTCACCCAGGACGGAAAGGTGATGGGACGTTCGGCAGGCAGTACCGTGATCTCGGCTCAGAGCGAGGCGGATCCTGCCCTGGTCGCGTACTGCGCGGTAGGGGTCACGGAAGCCGTTACGGCGGTGACGATCGATCGGAGCCGGCTGAACCTCGGTATCGGTGAAAGTGCGGCTATCACAGCGCAGCTGCTTCCCGCGACAGCAGAACAGAAGCTTGAATGGAGCGTGGATAACACAAACGTGAAGTTTGAAGTATCCGAAGATACCTTGGGCGTTACGGTCACTGCCGTAGCCGCCGGTAATACGAAGCTTACGGCAGCCGCAACGGACGGCAGCGGAAAGAAAGCGGTCTGCAGCATCAGTATCGGAAATCCGGTACCTGCATTTACGATCAGCGGAAAAGGCGGAGCGACGGAGGTGAAGGCCGGTAAGAATCTGGCTATGCAGATCAGCTGGTCCGGCGATAAGCCGAAGAATGCGGATGTGATCTGGAGCGTGGCCGCTGCGGACGGCGGCGAAGCTTCCTGTATCGCAACGATCTCTGATAAGGGCGTTCTGACGGGCATTATGGCCGGCAAGGTCATTGTGATGGCAGTGAGCACAGCAGATCCGGAAAAGTCGGCAAGCACTACAATCACGGTCACGGCGGCGGAGCAGAAGGGGCCGGAGATCACGGCGATCAGCTTTACGAATGCGGATAAACTTGAGAAGGGTCTTGCGGTCGGAAAGAGCTGTACACTTAAGACAAAACTGACACTTTCCGGCGAGGGCAAGGCTGCGGCCGACGCGGTAGCATGGATCAGTTCGGACAGCAGCATCGCGAGCGTAAGCCAGAAGGGCGTGGTCAAGGCGATGGCACCCGGTGAGGTGACCATCACGGCACTTCCGAGAAATGCGTCGGATATCGGCAGCGCACCCAGGGCGGAAGTGAGCTTTAGCGTGACGGCGCCGGTTAAGAAAGTGAAGCTCGATAAGAATAAGATGACGCTCGGCACGCAGGAAGGAAGCGAGTTCGGAAAGCTCAGTATCGTTAGCATTCTTCCGGAAAATGCGAGCAATCCCGAGATCGAATGGAGCGCGAACAATACAAATGTACAGCTGGCAGCGATCCCGGCGGATGGTCTTGCGAAGGAAGCGGGCTTTGTGGCTGCCGGAGCAACAGTGACTACGGAGGATGGATATGCGCTGGCAGTCAGAGCAGTGACGCCCGGAGTGACCAAAATCACCGGCGTGACGAAAGACGGCTCGAACAAGAAGGTCACATGTACCGTAAGCGTCCGCGGAGAGGTCACGGCGCTGAAACTTCAGACCGCTGCCGGCAAGAACGGCGTGAATGACGTGACCCTTACCGATGACGAAGCGACCGCGGCGGTCGAATACAGCGCCAATATGAAAGCCGGAGGCAGCATGAAGCTGAAGGCTGTCGTAGACCTCAACGGCGTATCAGCCGTGGCTGCGGACGCAGAAGCGAAGAAACTCTACAAACAATATAAGAAATACAGTGATGTGAGCGTTTCCTACCGTAGCTCCGATACCTCGGTGCTTACCGTGAACAACAAGGGTAAGATCAGCGTGAAGAAGGATGCGGCAGGCAAGAGCGCCACGGTCTATGTGGCCAGTGCCGATGGGAAGTATACGGCGGAGATCACGGTCACGGTGAAATAAAAAGTAGAGCCTGCAGTTCATCCTGAAACAGGAAGGCTGCAGGCTTTTTTGTTTACTTTGAAAAGAGAGGAATTCTGTTCTCCAAGGAAGAACGTGAAACTTGCAATACATAGGTTCTTTTAGTAAAATATTGGTGATAATCAGTATTGATAATCCGGAAAGAATACTAAAGGGGTGATCGCGTGAAAACTATGAATATTCAGATCAGTGTTCCGGAGGATATGAAGTCCTATCTGGAAAATGAAGATCAGGAGCAGGTGTTTGAGAGAAATGCTATGCTGCTCTATCCGTTTATTCACAATCTCACGATATCCCATGGAAGAGCGGCAGAGATTTTGGGTGTGCATAAAACGGATCTGATTGAATTCTATGATTCCATGGGGATTCCGTATCTGGACCAGAGTGAGGATGAGCTGATGGAAGATCTAACAACCCTGGACCGGATTATGGAGGGGGTAAAATGATCGTTGTATCAGATACCACGCCGCTTATCACGCTGATGAAGGCAGAACGCCTGGATATCCTTCATGGTTTGTTTGGAGAAGTATTGATCCCGGAGGCCGTTTTCGCTGAACTGACGGGTAATGAGGCGTTTCGGGAAGAAGCAGAAATGATCGAGAATAGTGATTATATCAAAGTTGTGAAGGTTAGGGATAGCGATCAGGTTTCTTTTTTGCAACGAGCAACAGGATTGGATCTTGGTGAAAGTGAAGCAATCATTTATACAGATGAGACAAAAGCAGATTTGCTGCTCATGGATGAGGTCATCGGACGCAGAGTCGCGCAGAATATGAAATTGCCGATTACCGGTAGTATCGGAGTTTTGATAAGAGCATTTCAATCGGGTATCATCACAGAGGATGAGGCAGAGGACGCTTTTGCCGGGATTCGGATGTCAAACAGACATATCAGTGAAAAGCTGATAAGAAAAGCTCTTGATATTATTCATGGCAGGGAGTAGCGGAAAAGAAGGGACTTTGTATTCAGTCAAAAGAGCCAGGGGCTAGTCCCCTGGCTCTTTTAACGCTTTCGATTTTTTATACGTTCACGATGCCTTTCGCGCCAAGCAGCTCTTTGTTGGCGTCCAGTACGGGACGGACGAAATCCCGCAGATAGACTTCCACCTGTCTCGGGGCGCGGCCCACATAAGAAGCGGGATCCATCTTTGCTTCCAGTTCTTCGCGGCTTAAAGCAAATTTCGGATCCGCAGCGATCAGATCCAGCAGGTCGTTATCCTTACCTTCCTGCTTCACATGCTTTCCGGCTTCCATGGAAAGACGGCGGATCTCTTCGTGCATCTCCTGGCGGTCGCCGCCGGCCTTTACGGCGTCCATCATGATGTTTTCTGTAGCCATGAAGGGCAGTTCCGACAGAAGGTGCTTTGTGATGACCTTGTCGTTGACTACCAGACCGTCCACCACGTTCAGGCACAGTTCCAGGATGCCGTCCGTTGCTAGAAAGGCTTCCGCGATGGAAATGCGCTTATTTGCGGAATCGTCCAGCGTGCGTTCAAACCACTGGGTCGCCGAGGTGATGGCGGGATTTAAGGCGTCGATGATCACGTAACGGGAGAGCGAAGCGATACGTTCGCTCCGCATGGGATTGCGCTTGTAGGCCATGGCGGAGGAACCGATCTGGGATTTTTCGAAAGGTTCTTCCACTTCCTTTAAATGCTGGAGCAGTCGGATATCGTTGCTCATCTTGTGAGCCGAGGCGGCGATGCCGGCCAGGATATTGAGCACCCGGGTATCCACTTTGCGGGAATAGGTCTGGCCCGATACGGGATAGCAGGCCTCAAAGCCCATCTTTTCCGCGATCATCGGATCGATCCTGTCGATGGTCTCGTTGTCGCCGTTGAACAGTTCCAGAAAGCTTGCCTGTGTGCCGGTGGTGCCCTTGGAACCAAGAAGCTTCAGGCTTCCGGCGATATAGTCCAGATCTTCCAGATCCAGCATGAATTCGTTGATCCACAATGCCGCGCGCTTGCCGACGGTCGTGGGCTGCGCAGGCTGGAAGTGTGTGAAAGCAAGAGTGGGAAGCTCCCTGTATCTGTCCGCAAAGCCGGCCAGCTCATCGATCACGCTTACCAGTTTTTTCTTTACGAGCATGAGTGCTTCCTTCATTACGATGATATCGGTATTGTCGCCGACATAACAGGAAGTGGCGCCCAGGTGGATGATGCCCTTTGCCTTGGGACACTGCAGGCCATACGCGTATACATGGCTCATGACGTCGTGCCGTACTTCTTTTTCACGTGCACGCGCATCGTCATAATTGATATTGTCTTTGTTTGCTTTCAGCTCTTCGATCATCTCGGGGGTGATCTGCTTAAGGCCGAGTTCCATTTCGGTCTCGGCCAGCGCGATCCAGAGACGGCGCCAGGTGCGGAATTTCATATCCTGGGAAAAGACGTACTGCATCTCCTTGCTGGCATAACGTTCCGAAAGAGGGCTGGAATAGATATCTGTGGACATTTCTGAAAAACCTCCGTATAATATGCTTTGTTCTGCTACATTATATATGAATTCAAAAAGCTAAAAAAGCCTTGCGTTTTAAGAAGGCTTATGCTACAATACAGAAGTTGTTTTGGCATAAGCAGTGTCCTGCACACACAGGCAGCAGCAACCCGGTACCGGTGTGCGGTAGGAAGAATGGAGAGGAAATGAAAGAAGGAATTCATCCGGAGTACTATCAGGCAACCGTCACCTGCAACTGCGGGAATACTTTTGTGACCGGTTCTACAAAGAAAGAGATCCACGTGGAAATCTGTTCCAAGTGCCATCCGTTCTATACCGGACAGCAGAAGGCGACACAGGCACGCGGCCGCGTTGATAAGTTCAACAAGAAGTACGGCGTCGGCAAGTAGACGGAAAAGAAAAGCTTAAGATGAGCTTGAGATGAGCGTGCGATCATCTCAAGCTTTTTCTTATACAGGGGTTTTTTATTTCGGGAGAATCATATGGCAAAAAAAAGACGCAGGAGCTGCTATTCCGGCATCGGCGGGCAGGCTGTGCTGGAAGGCGTGATGATGCGGAATAAAAGAGAATATGCGGTGGCGGTGCGCAAGCCGGACGGCTCCATCGATGTGAAGATCAATGAGAGCAGGCAGAATCCGAAGAGCCTGCTCAGGCGCATCCCTTTTGTAAGGGGGATATTTTCCTTTGTGGAATCCCTTGTCACGGGAATGGAGGTCCTTTCCTATTCCGCATCCTTTTATGAGGAAGAAGAGCCGCAGACCCGCGGGGACCGCCTTCTGGACAAGATCTTCAAGGATAAGGCGGATGAGGTGGTCATGGGCTTTACCGTTTTCATCTCCATACTTTTTGCTATCGGCCTGTTCATGGCGCTGCCCTATGTGGTTTCGGAACTTTTGCGGAAGTATATACGGAATGAATCGCTGGTGCTCCTGGTCGAAGGGCTGCTGCGTATCCTGATCTTTGTCCTGTATGTGGGCGGTATCGCATTGATGAAGGATATCAGGCGCCTGTACCAGTATCACGGCGCCGAGCATAAATGTATCAACTGTGTGGAGACCGGACGCCCGCTCACGGTGGAAAATGTGATGCGCTCTTCCCGTTACCATAAGCGCTGCGGGACCAGCTTCATGCTTTTCGTGGTCCTGATCGGCGTGGTGCTCTGCTTTTTTATCCGGACGGATACGATCTGGCTGCGTTTCCTGATACGTCTGGCGCTGATCCCGGTCATAGCGGCCGTAGCTTATGAGCTTCTGCAGCTGGCAGGAAAAAGGGACAGTGTTTTTCTGACCCTGATCTCTGCACCGGGGCTCTGGCTTCAGAAACTGACAACGAAAGAACCGGACGCTAAAATGGTGGAGGTGGCCATCGCCGCCACCGAGGCCGTCTTTGACTGGCAGGCTTTCCAGAAGAAGCATTTTGAAACGAAGAAAGTAAAGAGAAAACGCCGCGAGGCGGACGGCCGTGAAGTGGAGACCGATGAGGAGACCCTCGAGATCAGCGTGCTCGAGATTGAAGAAGAGCTGCGCCGGATGAGCATGAGCTACGGGGAAGACAACGATCCGAATGATTGATTATGCACATGCCGCTTTGGAAGGTGAAAAGCTTCTGGCCGCCGCAGCCGTGCCGGATGCGAGGACGGATGCACGGCTCTTACTGGAATATGTCTGCGGAACGGATGCATCGACGATCTACCGCGAACCCGGAAGGAGCCTGAGCGGGGAGGAAGAGGAACGCTATGCCGGCCTGCTTGAGCGCAGGCGGAAGCGCGAACCTCTTCAATATATCACCGGAAGACAGTACTTTTACGGTCTTGAGTTTGAAGTGGACAGCAGCGTGCTGGTGCCCCGGGCGGATACGGAAGTGCTGGCGGAATGCGTTCTGGAGAAAAGGCCGGAGGGAAGGCTTCTGGATCTGTGTACCGGGAGCGGCTGTATTCCGGTCAGTCTTCTGAAAAAGGGAAAGTTCACGGAAGCGGCCGCGACGGATCTGTCGGCGGAGGCGCTGCGCGTGGCGGAACGAAATGCGGAAAGGCACGGACTTGCGGAACGACTGCATTTTTATGAAGGGGATCTTTTCGGGGCGCTGCCGGAGGAGCTTAAGGGAAGCTTTGATGTGCTGACCTCAAATCCCCCCTATATCGAGAGCGGCGTGATCCCGGGGCTGATGCCCGAGGTGGCGGTGTATGAGCCGCATATGGCCCTGGACGGCGGCGGGGACGGCCTGGTCTTTTACCGCCGCATCCTGGAGGAAGCGGGGGAATGGCTGGCGCCGGGCGGGTGCATCTTTCTTGAGATCGGCTGCGGACAGGGCGCGCCGGTTTCGGCAATGCTTCAGGAGAAGGGCTTTACGGAGATAAGAGTACGGAAGGATTATGCGTCGCTGGACCGCGTGGTATGCGGACGGCGCGGATGATATGAGGAAACAGGCGGGACGGAGCGAAGGATACCGGACCGTCGTGTACGGAGCAAAAAAATGAGTGATATGTTCGGACAACTGGAAGATCTGCTGCACCGTTTCGAAGAGGTGCTGAACGAACTGGCGGAGCCGCAGACGGCTTCGGACAGTCAGCGTTTCCAGCGCCTGATGAAGGAACAGGCGCAGCTTCAGCCGGTTGTGGATGCCTATAAGGAATACAGAAAAAGCCGTCAGGATGCCGAAGACGCCATCGCCATGCTTGAGGAAGAAAACGATCCCGAGATGCGCGAGATGCTCAAGGAAGAGCACGCAGAAGCGAAACAGAGGCAGGAGAGACTGGAGAAAGAGCTCAAGATCCTCCTGCTCCCGAAGGATCCGAACGATGATAAGGATGTGGTTGTGGAGATCCGCGCCGGAGCCGGCGGGGATGAAGCGGCGCTTTTTGCCGCCGAGCTGTACCGTATGTATGCGCATTACGCAGAGGCGCGGCGCTGGAAGATCGAGATGGTCAATGCCGATGAAACCGGTATCGGCGGGATGAAGGAAGTGGAATTCATCGTCAGCGGCAGCGGTGCCTATTCCGTGCTGAAATACGAGAGCGGCGTGCATCGTGTGCAGCGCGTGCCCGAGACGGAAAGCGGCGGCCGTATCCATACGTCCACGGCCACGGTGGCGGTCATGCCCGAAGCGGAAGATGTGGAGATCGAGATCGATGAGAAGGATATCCGCATCGACGTGATGCGCGCTTCCGGAAACGGCGGTCAGTGCGTGAACACGACGGATTCCGCAGTGCGTCTGACCCATTATCCTACCGGGATCGTGATCTATTCCCAGACGGAAAAGAGCCAGATCCAGAATAAGGAAAAAGCCTTTGCCCTGCTCAGAGCCAAGCTTTATGACCTGGAATGCCAGAAGGCCCACGATGCCGAGGCAGACCTGCGGCGCAGCCAGATCGGAACCGGAGACCGCTCGGAAAAGATCAGGACCTACAACTTCCCGCAGGGACGTGTGACGGATCACCGTATCGGACTTACGCTTTATAAGATCGACAAGATCATGAACGGTGACCTGCAGGAGATCATCGATGCCTGCATCACGGCCGACCAGACAGCGAAGCTGCTGAAGATGGGGGAGAACTGAATTTACTTTTCAAAGGAGTAGAATGAAAAAAGGGATAAGCGCTGTTCTTCTGGCTTACAAAGAAGAGGAAAACTTAAGACTGCTGATACCGAAGATCAAAGAGATGCTGGAGAAGACCGGCGAAGAATCGGAGATCGTGGTGATCGACGGGCCGACGGCGATGGATAACAGCGCCGCTGTATGCAGTGAACTGGGCGCACGCTATTTTCATCAGGAAAAAGCCGGATTTGCGGAAGCCTTCCGGATGGGCATACGGGAAGCAAAGTACCGGACCTTTCTGATCCTGGATGCGGATTTCAGCCATGATCCGGCCCGTATCCCGGCTCTTTACGAACGCTTTGTGGAAAAGCGCGCGGATGTGGTGATCGGCTCGCGTTATGTAAAGGGCGGCGTCACAAAGGATTCCCTTCCCTCCAGGATGATGTCCTTTGTCTTAAACAGCGTATACGGAGTGACGCTGGGGATAAAGGCTGCGGATCTGTCAACGGATTACCGCATCTACCGGACAGTGCGGCTGAAAAAGGTCGAGGGGAGGCTTAAGTGCCGGAATTACGATGTGCTGCAGGAAGTGCTGCTTTTCCTGAAACAGGATAAACAGCGCGAAGGCAGGCGTTTTAAGGTGGAAGAGCTGCCGATCGTTTTTGAAAAGCGGAAGTACGGAGAGTCGAAACGGCAGCTTTTAAAGTTCATCGTAAGTTACATGAAGAGCGTGATATATCTTCTGGGTGAGAGGATGCGCTTTGACGCGGCGCAGTCCGGCAGGAGCGCTTGACGCTGTCTGCCTGCGCATGATAGAATACAGAAGCCGCAGCCGGAAACGGCTGTTTGCAGGAAATAAATAGACATGATCTGGATGCTGCTCACGCTCTTTTACGGACTGGTCAAAGGACTGCGTGAGATCGTAAAAAAGAAATCGCTTGAGAAAAGTACCGTAATGGAGGTACTTTTCTTTTATACCCTGATCGGCTTTGTGCTCCTGCTTCCGGATATCGGAGAGGTGTCCGTCATGGACGCGCACCTGATGCTTATGGTGGCGCTGAAATCCCTGGTCATCTTCCTGGCCTGGATCTGCGGCTTCCGTGCGATAAAGGAGATACCGGTCAGCTTATACGGCCTGCTGGATCTGTCCAGAGTGGTCTTTTCCATGGCGCTGGGAGTGTTCCTTTTGCGGGAGGTGCTCTCGACGGGGCAGATCGCCGGGATGATCCTGGTTGCGCTGGGCTTATCTGCCCTGCGTTTCGAAGGACGGGTGAACCGGCTTTTCGCAAAAGAGGCCGGCCCTGCGGAAGAGCGGCCTTCGGAGGAAAAGACGAAAGGCTCTTCGGGATCGAAGCTCTGGCTCTTTGTCCTGCTCTCCTTCTTTTCCGCATTTCTGAATGCGGTATCGGGCACCCTGGACAAGGTGCTGACAAAGGAGATCAGTTCCGCCCAGCTCCAGTTCTGGTATATGCTCTTTCTGCTGGGGATGTATACGCTGTATATCCTGATCGGGCGTATAAAGATCGACTGGAAGCGCACCGTGCGCAACTACTGGATCTGGATCCTGAGCATCATCTTTATCCTGGCGGACAGGGCGCTCTTTATCGCCAACGGCATACAGGAATCGCGGGTGACGGTCATGACGCTCATCAAGCAGTCCGGCTGCATCGTGACGATACTCGGCGGGAGACTGGTCTTTAAAGAGAAGGGAACGGGCTATAAACTGTGCTGCGCGGCCGTGATCATCACGGGGATCGTGCTTGGAACTTTATGAAAGGAAATAAGATGGGATTACTGGATGAACTGAATGATAAACAATACGAGGCCGCGACCCATGTGGACGGGCCCCTGCTGATCATCGCCGGCGCCGGTTCCGGCAAGACCAAGACGGTGACGCACCGCATCGCCTATCTGATAAAGGAATGCGGCGTGAACCCTTATAATATCATGGCCATCACCTTTACCAATAAAGCGGCGGGAGAGATGCGGGAACGCGTGGACCGCATCGTCGGCATGGGCAGCGAGGGAGTGTGGGTCATGACCTTCCACGCCAGCTGTGTGCGCATCCTGCGGCGGCATATCCACGAGATCGGCTATGACAACAGTTTTACGATCTATGATACCGATGACAGCAAGTCGGTGATGAAGGCGGTATTTAAAAAGCTGCAGTTCGATCCGAAACAGATCCGCGAAGCGACCGTGCTGCGCGAGATCTCGGATGCAAAAAACGATCTGCTGGGGCCGAAGGAATATGAAGAGACCTATCGTGGAGACTTTTCGAAAAAGCGTTTTACGGACGCCTACCGGGAGTATCAGGAGATCCTGTTTAAGAACAACGCTCTGGATTTTGACGATCTGATCCGCATGACCGTGCATCTTTTCAAGGCCTGTCCCGAGGTGCTGGAGAATTACCGGCAGCGTTTTCAGTATATCTGTGTGGACGAATATCAGGATACGAACAACGCGCAGTTTGAGCTGGTGCGCCTTCTGGCGGGAGAGCGGAAGAACATCTGTGTCGTGGGTGACGACGACCAGTCCATCTACCGCTTCCGGGGTGCAAATATCCAGAATATCCTGAGCTTCGACCGGGTTTTCCGCGGGGCAAAGGTGATCAAGCTGGAGCAGAATTACCGGAGCACTTCCAATATCTTAAATGCGGCCAATGCGGTCATAGCCAATAACCGGGGCCGCATGGGGAAAAAGCTGTGGACGGACCGCGAATCCGATGAGGCTGTGCGTTTCCGGCTTTATGACAGCAGCCGCGAAGAGGCGAACGGCGTGGTAGAGGAGATCTGCCGCATGCACCGGAAGGAAGGGACGGACTGGAAGGACTGTGCGATCCTTTATCGTACAAATGCCCAGTCCCGTGAGTTTGAAGAAGCCTTCGTAAGAGAGAATGTGCCCTATTATATCGTGGGCGGGGTGAATTTCTACGCAAGACGCGAGATCAAGGATGTGCTGGCCTATCTGAAGACGATCGACAATGCAAAGGACGATCTGGCAGTGCAGCGTATCATCAATGTACCGAAGCGGGGCATCGGCGCCACCAGCATACAGAAGGTCACGCTCTATGCGGAAGCGGCGGGGATCGATTTCTTCGAGGCCTGCCGGAAAGCGCGGGACATCCCGGGGATCGGCAAGGCGGGCGACAAGATCATGAGCTTTGCGCGCATGATCGAATCCTACCGCGCGGCGCTTCCGGAATACGGGATACTGGAAACGGCAAAGAACCTTCTGGACGAGACGGGCTATCTTGAGGAGATACGGGAAGCGGATGAAGACGACGCCCAGGAGCGTATCGAAAACGTTGAGGAACTGCTGAACCGTCTGGCGGTCTATGAGGAGGAGCATCCCGACGGGACACTTTCCGAACTGCTGGAAGAGATCGCGCTGGTGTCGGATCTGGATAACGCCGATGCCGAAAGCTCGCGCGTGCTCCTGATGACCGTGCATTCCGCAAAGGGACTGGAATTCCCGAGAGTCTGGCTCTGCGGTATGGAGGACGGCGTATTTCCGGGATATCTGACCATAAACAGCGACCAGCGTGAGGATATGGAGGAGGAGCGGCGTCTGGCTTACGTGGCTATCACCAGGGCGAAAGACCTGCTGATGATCAGCGCGGCGAGATCCCGCATGGTGCGCGGCGAGACGCAGTACAATGCCGTGAGCCGCTTTGTAAAAGAGATCCCCCGGGAACTGCTGTCCGGAGATGTGCCGGGGAGCAGGAAAAGCTTCGGGGAGGATATGGATGAGGAGGGACCTTTCCGTATGCGTACAACACCTTCTTTCAGGGAAAAGAAAAGCGAAGCCGCCCAGAGGGCTTTCCGGGAAATGCCTTACGGAAAGGGAGCGGATGATCTGCCGTCCGGCGGTTTTATCCCGCGAAGGCTTCCTTCCGTACCGCAGCATCCGAAAGCGCCGATGAAGCTGGCCAAAGTGGCGGAGCTGTCCGTGAAGAAACCCGACTATCAGGTGGGCGACCGGGTGCGTCATATAAAATACGGTGAGGGCACGGTGACCGCGCTGGAGGAGGGCGCCAGGGACTATCAGGTGACTGTGCAGTTTGACCGGGCCGGGCAGAAGGTCATGTACGCGCTTTTCGCAAAGCTGGAAAAGATCTAGAATGCCTGTATTTGCAGCGGATGCCAAGTTTTTTTCAGAAAATGTAAAAGTTACTGGAAAACAGAGCGCATCTGTGCTATAATCGGTTTTGGTGGTGCTTCAAAGTGAGGAGGCGCTAGTAAATTATTAGGAGGTCGGATATGGCTAGCAAAGTAGAAGATGTTTTGACAGGATTGAAGCTGGGTGACGTGCTCAAGAAAAAGGACAAGGTTGAGGTCGAAGTGAAGGAAGAAAAGTCCAAACTGAAGACAGTCCTGATCATTATCGGTATCGTGGCAGTAGTGGCAGCGATCGCTTTTGCCGTATATAAATTTATGACGCCGGATTATCTCGACGATTTCGATGATGATTTTGACGATGATTTCGATGACGACTTCTTTGATGACGACGACCTGGTGGTAGACGAGTCCAAGAAGGCGGACGCTGAATAAATCAGGCACTTTCATAAAGATTTTACGGATAAGCGGGAAGAGATTCCCGCTTATTGTAGTGGGGAAGAGATGAAAAAAGGACAGGTATATGATGGTTTTGTTGAACGCATGGATTTCCCGAATAAAGGGATCGTGCGTGTGGATACGGAGGAAGGAGCCGAATACGCCGTTGTAAAGGATGCGCTGCCGGGAAGGCGCGTTTCTTTTGTGGTGACGAAAAGGCGCGGCGGAAAAGCAGAGGGGCGTCTGAAAGGCGTAGTGGCGCCTGCGGAATGCGAGACGGCGAACAGCTTCGCGGAAGCCGCAGGGGACGCTGATGGCAGGCCGGGAGAGGGAGGAAAAGCCGCCTGCCCCTATGCCGGGATCTGCGGCGGCTGTCTTTATCAGGGCTTTCCTTATGAGGAAACGCTCAGGATCAAGGAAGGCCAGATCCGAAGGCTTCTGGGAGCGTATACGGAGGATGCTGTCTATGAAGGCATCGTAAGGAGCCCCCTGCCGGAAGGCTATCGCAACAAGATGGAATATACCTTCGGGGACGACTGCCCGGGCGGGCCGCTGGAACTGGGGCTTCATAAGCGCGGCAGCTTCTATGATATCGTGAGCGTCCCCGAATGCCGGATCGCGCCGGCAGATTTCGGAAAGATACTGGCATATACCCTGGAGTTCTTCCGGGAAAGAAAGTATATGCCCTATCATCGCATGAAGCATAGCGGAGTAATGCGGCATCTTTTGCTGCGCCGCGGGGAGGGCGCCGGGGAACTGCTTGCGGCCCTGGTGACGACTTCGGAGCTGAGCCTGGCCTCTGTGGAAGCGTCCGGGCTGCTTTCGGAATGGGCGGAAGGGCTTAAGGTGCTTCCCCTGGAGGGGCGTTTTGCAGGTATCCTGCATATCGTGAACGACAGTCCGGCGGACGCCGTCAAATGCGACCGCCTGGAGATCCTTTACGGTGAGGATCATTTTACGGAACATATCCTGGAACTTCAGTTTCAGGTTTCCACCTTTTCCTTTTTCCAGACCAACAGCCGCGGTGCGGAAAAACTTTATACGATGGCGAGGGAGCTGCTCGGAAGCGGCGGGGTCCGCGGTACGGTCTATGATCTGTACAGCGGTACCGGGACCATCGCGCAGCTCTTAAGTCCCGCGGCAGAGCGCGTGGTGGGTGTGGAGATCGTGGAAGAGGCCGTGGAAGCGGCAAAAGTCAATGCAGAACGTAACGGGATCACGAACTGTGAGTTTATCGCCGGCGATGTACTGAAAGTACTGGATGAGCTGAGCGGCCGCCCGGATGTGGTCGTGCTCGATCCGCCCCGCGACGGTGTACACCCGAAAGCGCTCTCTCATATCCTTTCCTACGGAGTGGAAAAGATCCTCTACATTTCCTGCAAGCCCACGAGCCTGGCCCGTGATATGGAAGCCATTACCGCTGCCGGCTACCGGATCGCCCGCTGGGGGATGGTGGATATGTTTCCTTATACGGGGAATGTCGAGGTCGCAACGCTCCTTGAGCGGGTAAGGAATGCGAAGGAGCATATCGAAATTACAATTGATGCTGAGGATTACTATAGGATCAAGGATTCCGAGAAGAAACAGGATGAGTAAGTAACAGGTCCATTATATTTCGACCACGCATTGCGAACAACTGTTGATCGTGGTATACTTTAACCATAAACACGCAATGCGAGGTAACGATATGGATATAGCAAAATCTATAAAAGA
>JAEEGL013599413.1_pt1 | contig 21805 bp, 22 predicted proteins | sample 9134231 | NCBI WGS metagenome assembly JAEEGL01 (sample SAMN16246548, study PRJNA631951) | gut metagenome | biome: gut microbiome; feature: rumen; material: fiber-attached | host: Bos | place: Iran: Karaj | collected 2018-10
ATTCCAGATACAGACATTTGATGACATGAAGAATATCCTGCTCTTTGCCCTGATCTTCTGGATATTTGTAGTCCTACAAAACACATTCTGGACGAACAGCGATAAGCGTATCGGTCCGTTCACATGGTTGGAGAAGTACGATCACGAACCTCCTAACATAACAGCAAGGAAGCGGAAAGCACAGTATCCTGATCCCGGTCAGGAATACCTTTCGGACAAGCCTGACGGGCTGGTACTCGGACATCATGGGAACAGATATGTCCGGGTGCCGCTGAAGAAGGGAAATATCCTGAATGCGATCATCATGGGTGCTCCGGGATGCGGCAAATCCGTACTGCTCCTAACGATGCTGATATATCAGCTGAACCATAAGCTCACTCAAAAGGAGAAAGAAGCAGGATGGGAACCGATGACTTTTTTTGCTCTCGACATTAAACCAGAACTCTGCCGAAAGAGCTCGAAAATCAAGGGTAACAAGCGGGTGCACATGATGAACCCTACAGACCGGAACGGCTATGGATGGGATCCGTACTATAACCTGAGATCTGACTCATCGGATGATGATGTGATGTCGGAGCTGGATACGATATGCCGGGCGCTGATCGATGCGGGAAAAGGCGGCGAGAAAAATGAGTTTTTCTATGAAAGTGCCAGATCGATAGCTAAAGCAATACTCTTCTATACATACAAGCAGGGCAGAAGTTTCATACAGGGATTGAACTATCTTACAGACGGAGATCTGGCGGAAATGGTATCGGGTACATTGAAAAAAGTGGAAGGAAAGCTGGAATTTAAGCAGGTTTGGAGGCTGCTAAAGCCATATGAGGGAAAAACGGGTGAGGCTTTTGAAGGTATTGAGCTGGCATTCCGACAGTCGCTACCGATCTTTAGTAATCAATCAGTGCAGTTTTTCCTTGATGGGAACAGAAAGAAGGCATCACCGAATGATTTAGAAGAAAAAATATCGGTTTTCTTTAGCATCCCGGAAACAAAGATAGACGAGTATAAGCCGCTCCTGCGACTGGTTACGATGCAGATCATACAGCACTGCAGCGGCAGGCCGGAAACATCGCATATGTTAACGCTAATTATAGACGAGGCTGCCAGATTGGGGAGCATCAACTGGATGAGCTTCCTTGCAACGAGCAGAAGCCGACAGATTGCAACCATACTGGCTTTCCAATCTTTGAATCAAATGGAAACGGTATGGAGTAAGGAAGAAGCGAAGAGTCTTATTGAGCTATGCAGGGTGATTGCGGTGCTTTCGTGTACGGACCCAGATACGGCAAAGATGTTCAGTGAATGGGCTGGAGAATACAAAGAAGAGAAGAAATCAGTTAACAAGGGTGGAAAAAACGAAGGTTCATATAGTTCGTCGTTTGATGATAAGAAGATCCTGCAGCCAACAGACATCATGAATTTGCAGGATATGGAGGAGGTAATACTCTTCCTCAAAGGAGCATACTGCCGCTGTGATGTATCAAAGGCGCGGTATTTTAACATAAAGGAACTCAATGACATAAGCCAGGAGTGTCTGGCGTACAACCAAGAAAGCGAGGTAAATGGCAATGGCGGAAATCAAGAACATGCTGATCGAGACGGAGGATCTGGCGCAGGCGTTAACGGAAAAGTTGGCGCAGGAGTACCAGATCTCAGCGACAGCGGAAGTGCAGGAAGTGATGAAAACTAACACGAAGAAGATCGGGATCACGGTTAAAGTGAGTGATGGTGATAAACCAATCATAGCGCCGACGGTGTATCCTGATAATTATGCGGATTTTAATTTTGACGAGAAGGTGGATGCGATGGCCAGAGCAGTAAATGAGGGGATAAAGCATAGACCGGAATTGCCGGAGCTGACAGCAGAGGAAGCCAGAAGGCATATCACTCTTACTGTAATGAATGCGGAAAAGAATGCGGAGCGGTTAGAGAATACACCGCATTTCACATTTGCAGATGGTGAGTTGGCGGCGGTTCCGAGATGGCGAATCGATGAAAGTGCATCCTTCATTGTGACAGATCAGCTGGCTGCACATATGGGTCTGACACCAGATGAGGTTTTACAGATTGGCCAGCAGAATCTCGATCACCAGCATTTTGAAGCGCAATCCATGCGTGATGTGCTGATGCAGATGATGGGAGCGGATATCCCTCCGGAGATCGTGGCTGAAATGATGCCGCCTACTGACGGACCGGAAATGATTGTTATGACCAATGAGCAGCGGGTGCAGGGAGCAAGCGTGTTGCTCTCACATGAGACACTGGATGAGGTGCACGATCGTATCGGTGACTACGTGATCCTTCCGAGCAGCATTCATGAGATCATTGCTGTGCCGATCACAGATGACATGACTCCGGAGCAGCTGCGTGCAATGGTACAGGAAGTGAACGGCACTCAGGTAGCAATTGAGGATCAGTTGAGTGATCAGGTGCTCATGTACGATGGGCAGAAGTTGTCTCTGGTAGGCGACACGTTTAAGCCTGAGATAGAACAGGAAACCATGAAACAGGAAACCATGAAGTTTAAAATGTGAAAGGATGGTAATAGCTATGATAACAGCGGAATTAATCAAACGGCAGTATCAGCAGTACATGGCACAGAAGGCGGCGTCATTGGGAGAAGATATTCCTCCCGATGATATAATGGCCGCTTTAACCCAGGCAGAGCAGAAAGGAGACAGCGGAGATGGCACGAAGGAAGACAGCCAGTGAACTGGCCGAAGATATCCGGGCATTGGAGAAGCGTTTGGCTGAGGCCCGGGAACAGCAGCGCAAGCTGACAAAGGCGGAGGAGGCTGCTCAAAACGCATCCGTTATACAGGCAGTACGTGAGTGCTGGGATGCGTTGCCGGCTGACCACCGCCCGGAATGGAAACAGATGCCGGGATATATACGGAAGATGTTTAAGCAGTTGAATGATCATACCTGACAGGTGATTACATAGACGATGGACGGTAGAACCAATAGCGGGTACCACACGCAGAGTACCCGCTGTTGGTTTGGTTTTAAAAGGGGGGTGCAGGTGGAACAGCCTGCCGAAACGGACCCGAAAAGCGCAGCCGGGTCTAGTGAGTTAGACCCGACCAGCGTGTCGCCCTTGAAAATGTTTACCGGGGATAGGTCGGGGCTCACTCACTGGAACCGCTAAAGATAAGGAGAATGATGATATGGGTCAGATATGTGGAATTATGCGGGTAGAAAAAAGGAAGAGAGATGCAGTATACGGCTTGCAGGAAGAAGCCAACCGGACATTGGAAGATCATCTGAAAGGAAGAGATTTTGAAAGATCTGATATAGACTGGACACTTACGGAGCAAAATCAGCATCTGGTATATACGAAGAACTGGGGCAAAGAGATCACTCGTCAGTTAAAGGAAGCGGGTATTAAAGAAGTCATGAAAGGAAAAAACCGCAGTGTGGTGATGCTGGATGGTTTGTATACATCATCCCCAGAGTGGTTTGAGAATCGTACGAAAGAAGAAGCGCTGAAATATTTTCAGGCATGTCTAAGGTTCCATGTGGAGCAGTACTGCGGTGGCGATCCAGGACGTGTAATAAATGCCGTGATCCATCTAGATGAAGCGACACCGCATATGCAGATTGCATCTGTTCCGATTATTGATACAGGTACCAGGTTGAAACTGAGTGCCAAGGATATCATGGGTAATAATAGGGATTACCGCCGCAGGCAGGATCTGTTTTATGAGGAAGTGTCACAGCATTTCGGTATGGAGCGCGGTGAAGTGATCGAGGATGGTGAGGTTAAGCTCCATACTACTAAACGTGAGTGGCAGATTGCTACGCAGGAAGAGCGGCTGGAACAAACGAAGCAGATAGCAGATCAACAAGAGCAGAAGATTGAGCAAAATGATCAGAAGATCAAAAAGCAGGAAGCTGAGTTTAAGAAAAAACAGGAACAGATCAAAATGAAGCCGCACGTGCTGACAAAGCAGGAGCTGGATAGTATTAAAGAAGAATGCAGGCCTGCAAATAAGCTGACAGGAAAGGTGACTCTTCCGCAGGAAGAGTATCAGTCCCTGATCGCAACAAAGATTGCTGCAGACAATCTGGAAGAGGCGAAAAAGGAAGTGGAGCAGGAGCGGGAACAGCTGGAAAAAGAGCAACAACATATGGAAATCGAGAGGGAAGATGCACTGGAAGCGGCCCGGCAGGAAGGGTTGCGGCAGGGAGAAAAGGAGCAGCAGGAACTGGTTCGGAAAGGGCAGGCATACGAACAGATGGTGCAGCTGATGCAGGAAGATGAGGAACTGGCAAGGTCGTTCCGGAGGGCCATAGAGCCGCGGTATAAGAGATATCCGATACTATTAGAGGTGATGAAGGAGGCATTTGAATGGGTTAAGGAGTTGATTCAGAAGATGGCCACCTCGATTCGTCGGATTTAAGGGTGTGAAAAAAATTATTTGATATAATATATATAAAAAGACGACATTGAAAACGGGTTTAAAAAAATAATAATGTATAATGAGGTTGATAATCAAGAAAGGATCATAAAAATGGAAGAAACGTTTAAGGAGCAAAAGGTAAGAAAGATTGATGTGATTGACGATTTAAAGAATGAGATCAATAAAGATTTGATTCCTCCATTCTACCGGAAAGAGGGAAACGGAGAAGTTTCAACAGAAGACTCAAAGCTTATGCAGGAGTATGTTCAGAGGTTTCATGTAATCTCCGACAGGATCCATCTGAAGGAAACTGATTGTGAGGAAGATACCTTGAATGAGCTGGATGAAGAGATTCAGGAGCTGACAAATCTTAAAAATGACATGGAAGCATTATTAAAATGATTTAAACCGTATCGATTAGGATACGGTGGATGCTGACTCCGCAGCTGAAAGGTGAGGGATTGGATTAGATGCACTGGCAGTTAAAGCTAAAGGGTGTACCGATACCGCTCACTAAGCTTTTTAAAAGAGCACGGAGAAGAACCAGAGGCCAAATAGGGCGGGTTCTCTATAAGGAGGGTGGTCAATCGACCGCCTTTTTGCTTTCTATAAAGATTAATATGTTCCCGCAGCGCTTTTTCCTGCACTTCGCTTGATTCAATCTTTTTTTGATGTGGAGTGTTTCAATTCGTCGGATTGAGTCTTAAAAAAAATTTATTTGCTATAATTATATCAACAATAAGAACATGACAGTACACAAGCTAATGGTCCTTAAATCCGACGGATTTAAGAAAATAGAGGTGCCTAATGTGCTATAGTGTTATCACAAGCAAATAAACTGTGCTATCAGGTAACGGGCAGAAGGAAAAAATAATGAAAAAAGGGTTTTTAGAATTATATCAACAAGAACATGACAGTACACAAGCTAATGGTCCTTAAATCCGACGGATTTAAGAAAATAGAGGTGCCTAATGTGCTATAGTGTTATCACAAACAAATAAACTGTGCTATCAGGTAACGGGCAAAAGGAGAAAAATATGAAAAACAGGTTTTTTAAAGTTACTTTACTAAATGTATTTAATGGTAATTATTCCATTAAAGATGTTTCTGAGAAGGATTCTTTCTCTGTCATCAAGGGAGGAGTAAAAAGAGCGTTCATCCCTGCAGAGTCAAGAAAAAATGCAGTAAAAGATTTTTTTGAAGATCCTGATTGGAATCTGCTTAGCGGTGCAATAAAGATTGATGATGTATACAGTCTTAATGAATTCAGACCGGAGATTGATACAGACACGATGCTTGATCCTATTTCCGGAGAAGAAATCATAATAAAGGATCTTTTCTATAGGAGCATTATGTGTTCAAGAACAATTTTAGATTTATCTGCGTTGTATAACAATTTAATGGAAAATGATGTGGATAATGTAATAGTTCGGCTTAAAAAACTTGTAACTGACTATGTTGAAGCGTTCTGCAAAATGCCGTTAGATTCACGTCTTCCTTTATATACAACGATTCCTTCGCTCATTTATGTTGAAGAATATCTTGATGAATCACCTGAAGATAACGATATTTTCAATGAAATCTGTACTGAAGATGAAGCGATGGAACGCATTTTAGAAAATGCGTCAAAATCAGATGCACGGAAATATGCGCTTATATTTAATAGGGATGATGAGGAACGTATAAAGTACCATTCGTCATTTGAAATGGCAGGAGTTAGATGCTTTTACTGGTTAGATGAGATGATAATGCATATAAGTGATGATACTGGCAGCGAGTATAAAGATCGTGACGAATATCCTTTACCCGTCACTGCTGATGAAAAAGAAATAGATAATCGCTAAAATTAGTCGGTTTCAGATGTAAACGGAATGGGAGCCAATTGCTCCCATTTTATGTTTATGTCTATCTTGATGATGACTTTGGTGTATGATCAGGCAATATTTCCGAGGGAGACCGACCACCTTTTTGACTTATAAAAGATTAATATGTTCCTGTAGCGCCTTTTCCTGCATTTCACTGCTGATACCAATATACCGTTGGGTAATCGCCACAGAGCTGTGCTGAAGAAGCTGTTGTACCAAAACGATATTGAAATCGTTGTTCTTATAAATTTCCGTGGCAAAGAACTTCCTGAAACTGTGAGTTCCGATGTTCTGCAAGCCAAGATAGTCCGTTACGGTCTTTAGGTGCTTTTGAACGGCTCTTTCACCAATCGGGAAGAGATTTTCATTTTCTTTTATGCCGTTTTCTATGGCATAGAGTTTGATATATTGATAGATTGGCAGTGGAACAGTGAAAGTTCTCTTTTTCTTTGTTTTTTGCTCTTTTATATCCAGACGATACCGATCACCGTCACGGATGATGTCTTTCAGTTTCAGGGAAAGTATATCTTCGATTCGCAAACCTAAATTCGCCTCCAGAACTAAAGCGGTTGCAACGCGATTGTTGGGACGAAAACCTGCACCGCCGTTCCTCATGGTGGTGATGATTTGATCAAACTGCTCTTTGGTTAATGCTACGGTCGTTTTATTTGCCATATTTTCACCCTAAAAGTTCGTAATTTGCGTGACAAAAGTTCGTATTTATTTATATTATACCAGAATATCAAGCAAAGTCAACAAAATACAGTTCGTAAAATATCCGAAATACGAACTAATGAGATGTTCGTCGGATTTTAAAGATTGGGGTAATATAAGAAGAACTGACGCATAGCATGGCCAGTTCTTTTCTAAAGTGAAAGAGGTGTTAAATTTTTGCGGATTACTTTTTCCGCAGTACGTTTGAAACGGTCGCTTGAGAGATATTGAGCATCGCGGCAATACTCTCCTGTGTATATTTGTTTTTTGCCAGATCTTTGATTACATTGTTACGCTGTGCCACGGAAACAATCTGAGGGAGCTTTGTAACGGTTTGTGAGACAACGCCGGAGGGAGTCACTGTTTTTATAAGAGTAACCCCGTCATCAAGTACAGCTCTTGCAATTTTGGTGCCGGTTTTTCCGTTAGTATTAAAAGATAGAGATACAATGTTTGATAAAGTTTTGCCAACTTCTTTTAGATCGACGTTTTTGAAAATGTTCATAAGACTGGTGGGCATTTTTGTTTCTCCTTTTATTATTCTAATATTACTTTAATATTAGAATAATATTGTTATAGTGATTTGTCAATTATAAATTTATTGAGAAAATAAGGTGCATAGATTCCAAGAACGGCGACAATAAAACAATATCTTATCATACAGACATCTAAAGGTGTTGCACAAGTTGTGCAAAAATGATGTCAAAAATGAGGTCGATGATTGTTCGGTGCGAGCAAACTGATAAATTTGTATTGTACACAAAACGGAGAGAAAGTCTGATACCACGTGTATCAATTTTTTTGGAATAAATGAAACACTTTATGAAATATTATTGACGTATCTATTTCACTATGATACTGTTGTTTCATAAAATGCTTCATAAAATGCGGAGGGCGTAAAATGATAGACAATATGCTTATTTTTCGGATATCCAAACATAAAGAAGAACTGAAATATGAGGATTTCATCAAGGGCCGGATCACCGATAAAAGGGATTTTGGTAAGGTAAAACGGGAACGGCTTAAAGAGATACGTGATGTTATGGATGCGCTGCAGGAAGAGGAGCGGATTCTCACAGCATCACAGTCTGCTGATGATATTGGAACCAATGCTTTCAGGCCTGATATTTTGGCGAGGCCAAAGGTTAGTGATAAAATCGCCAGGATTACAAAAGAACGGGATGAAGCGTATAAACGAATCGAGGAGCTGGAGATTTCCGCAAATAAGGATTTTCGGGATTCCAGAGAATACAGACGGATGCAGGAGGAGATTCATAATCTGCAGCTGGGTGAGAAGATAAAGATCCAACACGTTGAAACGGAGATTAAAAGTGATATGCGGCTTATGCGGCAGATAAAGCAGATTCGGGATGATAATGTCCGGCTCTGCAAGGAGCATGGCACTGAGTACTGGGAAGGGATAGCACAGCGGGACAGATATGCCAACTGGGATATCAGGGAGATGGAGAAGGAAAATGAGGATCTGAAGGCAAAAGTCAAAGCGCAGGAAGTCGTTTTGGAGTATTATAAGACTCTTCTTGCAGGAAAGGATCCGGATGTACCGGAGCACGCTTCGAAGGGGAGGCCGCCGATAGGAGATGATCAGAAAAAACGCATCAGGGAATGCCGCAGAAATGGTTGGACGATAAAAGAAATAGCCGAGCATGAGGGGTGTTCGGTAGGTGTGGTTTCTAAAATCTGCAAGGGAATAAAATGAGTGAAAAAAAGAGCATCGGTCGTATTGACTGGTGCTCTTCTGCCTGCAAAAAAGACTAGGAATCCCCAATTTTTGATGATTAAAGCTTGGCTCAATTATCAACAAAACCACCATCAGTAAGCCAAATAGCCTCACCTGGGTTACTAGAATCGCACCATCTTCCGACAGAGAATTCGAAAAGGCTGTCATAATAATATGAATTGCCATTTTCGGTTGTAAAAATGATGCCGGCGTCGGTTTTATCTGAAACCGATATAACTTTGGAATTATCATACTGTTCGATTGAGTCAATTATTTCAGCCTCGCGCCCTATGGCAAACGGAGCTTCAAGAGACTGGAACTTAGCCACAATAGGATCATCAGAAAATGTTGTTTCAGTAGGATTAACCTCCTCAGTCGGATTAGCATCTTCCGTAGGCGTTACTTCCTCTGTAGGTTCAGCGCTATTAGAAATCTGAATATCAGCATTCTGAGCATCATCACTTCCCGATTCAGAGGTCATATCAGCGACTACAGTTTCCGTCTCATTAACGGATTCATCCTTAGGTGATGCTTCAGTACCACCGCACCCGGCCAGTATACTAACCGACAGCACCCCGGCCATAAATAACGCAACCAATCTTTTTTTCATAGATGTTCTCCTCGTATATGTTTTCTGTGATAAAACAAGAACATATTATATATTCACCTACATTTTTGGTCAACAGTTTATTTTTAAGCCGATGATGTTTCATAAATGGCTTCATAAAATAAGAAAAAGGGGATTACAAATCACCAAGGGTGATTTAAAATCCCCTATGGAAAAAGAGCATCTGCTATAGGTGCTCTTTTCCAGTCAACAACCATGTGAGAGAAAGGAGATCAATTACGAAGTAATTATTGATTACTCGTTAACGATATATTCTGAAAAGGCGTCATTCAGCACATCTATCGCTTGGCGTACGGCAACATATCCTTCTATTTTTCGGAAAAGAACCTCGATGCCGTCTTCTGCTTCTTTCTTATATTCATCATCCATTAGGTCAATGAATAAACTGCAGGTTTCCTGTATCACTCCTTCTGCCAGGGACCATTTTAAGCTGCGTATTTTTGTTTGAAGGCTTTCAGGGATATCAAGCTGATATTTGAGAAGGAGAAAATCAACTTTCTGACAAACCCATTCTGCTTCTTCATACTGTATATGATATTTTTTTAAAAACAACTCATCAGCTTTTTCGCCCAGGGATCCATAAAACTCTGTGTAAAAGTAGTTCCAGGCTGTATTTATTGCTTCGGCCAGAGCCTCATAAATTTCCCGAACACGATCCCGTGTTATTACGCGCTGCTTTTCACTCGTCATTGCCATATAATTTAATGCTGCTGTCATGTTTTCTTCCTCCTCTTTTTTTACTAACAAATCGTGATAATCGATTTCAAAAAAATCTGCTACTGCTTTTACCTGTTCAAGATCGAAAGGACTGTTATTTCCGTACACCCAGCTCTTTACTGTTTCCGGACTGGCTTTCAGGCTGGCTGCAAGCTCTTTTTGTATTTTTGCCTGACTTGGTTTCTTTTGGTCAGATAGACTGCACACGTCTTGCTTATGCTTGATGGAACGATACAGAGCCTCATTACTGAACATATATTTTATGCCATTCTCGGTATATGTTTTTGTTGTTTTATCTTGTTTATTCATACTTTTCGTTCTCCTTTTTATATTTTTACCGGGCCGGTTCATTTGATGTTTTTATCCTACCATCATGAAATCAGAAAAGATAGGTTGGAGAGAAACACCACCACACTCCACCATATTATTGATGGAAATTATAAAGGAGAGGCGCTCTCCTCTCCTATTGTGTTTATTCAGTATTTGTCATGCTTCTTTGTCCTGTTTCATCCTGCCACCACAGCTGCAAGGATACTTGTCATATCCATCTTCATCTATGAGTTCAGGCCGGAAAACGTAAGCATCCTCACCGCATCGTTCACAAACAACACGGATACATGGATATCCAAGTGCAGCCATTGCTAGAATGCCGTTTTTGTATGTTTCTTCATCATTTTTTCCGCGAATGTCTATGATCATTGAGTTGTTATATATCTGATAGTAAAATCTGTCTGTTTAAGCCAAATATTTCCCTCAATCTTTTGTGATTGTAAGGAATTTCGTTATTCTTTTCTATCATGCTTATCAAATTATTAACTGTAATTCCGGAGCCGGGGATACCAGATTCACGGACTTCTTTCTGAATCTGTTCATCTATTTTAGGAGTAAATCCACCCGCAATATACGAAAAATATCCAATGGGATATGCGCTGGCTGAATAACTTGAAATGCCTTCAAGATAATTGTGTACCATACGATTATGGTGATCTCCGGTAATGCTGTATTTGCTATAGGCTTTGTTATCTATAATGGCCTGATAACCTTCATCATCAGATATAAGCAGGATATCCGGAGCAGATTTCGATCCGGTTTGGCCTAAATGGATAGCCTTATATCCAAAGACATCTTGGAAAAGATTTGTGGTCGCTTTTTCAAAGTCTACAGCTTCATCTCGTCCCTGAAAAGCCATATTTCGATAATTGATGAGGTATCCGCCTACTGCTCCATGAGGGTATGCTTCTATCAATGCTTTTTCTGTAAATTTGTATTCTGTTCCGGCTTCTTCACATACATAGGCGATAATATCCGTAGATATCCTTGGAACAGGCCGGAGTGATGAGTATGCAAAAAAGATTTTTAGTATACGATTGCGGTCAATCATCTGTGATGATATAGTCATTGTATTAAGTATATTCCGGGTGTCTTTTTGATGCCAGGGATCGACGCCATATTGACGCTGATAAATATCGGCTTCAACTGGATATTTTATAAAACCGGGTGGATTATCCAGTATTTTCTGTACTTCTTCTCTCTTGCTATAATCTATGCCGATAGTTTTACGCTCCCGATATACTAACTGTGTATAGTCAAGCCAGTTCATCATTGTATTTGCAACATCCATTAGATTATTTTTGGATGCGCCATGCGATTCAAGATAATCAGCAGGAAATATGCTTTCGCCATAAGAACGAAAACGCAGTATTTCTTCAACTACTTGTTCATAACATTTTTTACTCTCATTTTCGCCTTGAATTGTTGCAATCAGGGCAATTTCTTCCTGCTGCATAATACCAATCCGCTCATCTGCCAATAAACGGAGAAGAAATATGAAAGGATGAACTTTGAAACGAGGGGTAACCCTGACGGTATCCCCATAAGCTGATGGATACTGAAAGTTTAACACCTGCTTTTTGAGCACTGGAACCGGTGTTTTTCCTGACATGATGGCTTCTCCGGCAAGCGTAAGAAATACTTTATCATTCTTTTCAAACCATAGACCCAGGCTGTAAAGCATTGCCCCGTGAGTGCGGCCACCGGAACCTGTACCATCCCGCCGTTCACCTATTCTTTTTGTCCCGGATCCTTCCAACTCCGCTTCAAACGCCAGATGAACCTCTCTGTTGTGCGTCCATTTCTTTCCAAGCGCACATGAACAGAACGCCGCCAGTTCTTCTGGAATAATATTTAGTTTTCTTTTTGGACGTGTAACCCACCAATAATCCTGTGCCATAACTACTCATCCTTTAAATTGGGTTCGATGCTTGCATATTCTATGCCTGCAAATGTTTTAAGAACAGCTTCAAATATTACTCTTGCTCCTTCGCAGGGAACCGCCATTCCAATCTGCTTTCTAACACTTTCCTTGCTTCCTTCAAAAATGAATTCATCTGGAAATGTCTGTAATCTTGCACGTTCTCTGTTTGTAAGTGCTCTTGGTTCAGACCAATGATAAATGTGTGTTCCGCCACCGCCAGAACCAGTAACAGTATAGGCAGGACGATCTGGATCGAGTCGTTTATATATCTGGCTTATTTTTGCGCCTTTAACCTTCAATTGCAGGTGCTCTGGCAAATTTGCGGTAAAGGCATTCTGCCCAGGCTTTATATGATTAAGCCGCTCTACTACCTGTGCAGATTGTTTTGTAAGTTCGTTGTTGGCTGCGCCTTCTTTGATTGGAGGATTTTCTATTGCATCCCTGCAGTTTTTCATTTTGCCTGAAGGTGCTGGGATTTTGAACTCATATGGCTGATCATTTCTTATCCCGACAATTATTACCCTATGTCTTGCTTGAGGTATTCCATACCGTTCAAACTCATAAAGGTTTGGATATACTTTGTACCCTGCTTTCCGCATATCATCCAAGATTATACCAAAAGCATTCCCTTCGTTTGCAGACTTCAATCCGGACACATTTTCTGCAATAAACCAAAGTGGCTTCTTCTTTTTCATCACTTCGATACCGTAGGTGTAAAGGGCTCCAAATTTTTCGTTTTCAAGGCCTTGTTGCTCGCCTACCTGAGAAAACGAATTACAAGGAAAGCCATAAGCGAAAGCATCTATAGCGGGTAATTTGTCAATCTGCTTTATGTAATCACGAACATCTGCACATGTTACGCTTTCAGGCGCATTGGGACAGATATTTCGTCTGTATGTATCACAAGTGGACGCATCATAATCGTTAGCCCACGCATGAACGATTTTATCTCCATTGCCAATATCTGCGTGAGTTGCCCCCCAAGCTATGCCTCCAGGTCCGCAGAATAATTCACCTAATCTGTAATTCATCTTCTTTAATCCTCTATGCTTTCTAATCGTTTTTCAAATATTTCCTCTTCAACTGTTTTTATGCAGGTTGAAACGTCATTTTTAATTTCTTTTCCCCAAAAGCGCAGAACCTTCCAGCCAAGACCTTTAAGCTCCGCTTCCACTTCCCTATCCCGTTCCATGTTACGGGATATTTTTTTGATCCAAAAGTCAGGATTGTTGCCTTTTTTTAGTTGGACCTGCAGAGCTTCCCAGTCCTTTCCGTGGAAGAATTCACTGTCACAGAATACTGCTATCCTAAATTTGGTGATGGCAATATCTGGCTTTCCTGGGAGTTTCTTGAAGTTCTTACGGTACCTTATTCCCCTGCTCCATAGTTCTTTACGCAATATACACTCTATAGAGGTATCTTTAGAACGTATATGCTGCATGTTTTTGTGACGCTGTTCGGGGGTTAGGTTATCCATATATCATACTATTCTTCGTCTATATCTATATCGTCTAACTGGTTTAGGAACTCTCTTAATTTGATGCCGTTTTTGGTTTTCCAACTCCGTCTTCCGTTGCTGGGAACTCCTGTTACGAAGGTTGATGCACCACCGGGAGTACGGAAGGATTCTTCTTTAGTGAGCTTATTATTTTTGACTTTTGCAGCTGCTCTTCTGTCGTGTACACGCATATTTATTCCAGGGCTTTCTAATGGGCAGATATCGCTGCCTTTTAAAACCACATATCGTCCGTCTACAATCTTCATCTGTGCCTGAATAATCTGGTTGTTGTACTTCCTGACGTGTCTTTTCAGGTAGAAGATTTCCTCAGGATCCAGCTCTTCAGGAATGTCATCTTCGTCATCGGTAGCTTCCTCAAAGACTTCCTTTTTGGACTGGACGCTGGGCTTGGGATATATCTGCTTTCCTTCAAAAGAAGATAATAACTGTACGGCAAGCTCTACATCCATCGCAAACAGTTCGGTGCCGGGGACTCTGGAGCGGTCAAAAATCTTATCCAGGAGCATTTCTTTTTCATCGTACTCTTCTACTTCTATTGCATATTTTCGGTGGAGACCGGTGATGTTTCTATATCCGTTCTTTTCCAAACTTTGCATTCGACTTTCATAGTTTGTGGTCTGTGTTTTACCTATCTTAATAAGACCTTCAACTACTGTTGTCATTATATATATGATGCCTTTTGCCATTTATTTGCTCCTTATGATTAAAATGTATATTATAAGTATTACATAAAATATTAAAATGAATACTTATAATATATGTATTATATTTCCTCCTCTAATAGTGCTTTGTTTTCGCGTACGTATTTGCTGATAAGCATGTTGAGCGCGGAGTTGTTTGATAATCCTTGAGCATCATTGATCATCGTGAACTGCTTATACATTTTCCCATTCACTTTGGCTGATATTTGTTTATCTTTTCCGCTTTCACTTGTAATCTTTTCTACAGCTGTTTTTCTGACGCTTGTCTTTTGAACTGTAAGCGATTCATCACCCATGTTCTCTATTTTATCAAGTAATCTACCTGCCATGACTGGTCTCCTTTGTATTAATAATCATATAAAATATATTGCATAAGTGCATAATAAGTAATACTTATTATATTTTTATGGCGATTTCTGTATACGCTTTCGCAATGTCCGTTCCTTTGTTCGCAAGTACCACGGGCTTCCCGTCGATAACCGTCTTATATGCAACAGAAGATTTTTTGATAATTCCAAGTAGCGGGAAGCTTCGTTCTATGAGTGTTAAAACATCCTGCTGGTCGTTTACATTCTTTTCATACATTGTTGCAATGCATCCGAGGAATTCCAAATCAGGATTAAGGGAGCGATCATCATCACCTGATTTTATATCGTTGATGGTGTTTTGTAATGCACCGAGTCCGCGATAGCTTAAATAATCCGTTTTAACAGGTATAATAACCTGATCGCAGGCCGTTAAAGCGTTGGTTAGGAGTTTTCCGAGCTGTGGAGGACAATCGATAAAAATATAATCAAAATAAGGTTCCAGTTGTTTGACGGCTTTTCTCAGTTGCACGTCCGAATTTCGACTTCGTACAACCAGTTCGGTCTCGGTGACGGCCAGGTCTAAGTTGGACGGAATGATGTATAAAGAGTCTAAACCGGATTTTTCGACATTGTAAGCACATTCGGCAGCTTTTGTTTTACCGTCAAAGAGATTGCATATGTTAGCTTTTAAGAATTCGACATTATCAGGATTCATGCCACAGCTTATTGTCAACGAAGCCTGGGGGTCTAAATCTATCATCAAAACTCTTTTTCCGGTCAGAGCTTTTGCGGCAGCAAGATTATATGTGGTTGTTGTTTTTGCGACGCCGCCTTTTTGATTTGCGATTGCAATTTTTTTCATGATAGCACCTCAGAAACGAAAATATAATAAATAATACTTACGATATAAATAATAATACTCGTTTACATAAATGGCAATATTAAAAATTAAGCGGACAAAAATATTTAATATTTAGAATATAAAAAGTAATACTAAATAATACATAGTATATTATTAATGTAAAAAAATGTTGAAATTTTATGGATTATAGGTTACCATTTTAGAAAGAAAAAGTAGTCATTGGCGTGACTACTTTCTGAATACATATTGATCCAGAAATTGGCGTTTCTGGATGTTGAGTATCTACCAGACATATATCTGAAAAGCAATACTCTCACACAAAGATATTATAGCTTTTCAGATAAAGATGGTCAAGTGGTAGCTGTGTTAAAGTTACCCTGATGATAAGTCTGTATGTAGATACTACATACAGATTTTTTTTGTCAGGAGATCAGAAAATGCTTGGAACAGAAGCATACGCACTTGAACCGCTTGAAGACATAGATGAACAGAGTCAGTTCTTATCAATCCTTTACCATGATGCAAGAGGTGGAGCCGGGATTCGGCTGCTCCTGCAGGAAGAGGCCGGGCAAACTGTTGTGCGGCATTTCGGTAGCCGGAAGATTGAGGCATTGGAATATAGATCCATGTCCTGTAATGCTTACGTGACTGTCAACACCTTCAAATCATACAAGCGAAGAACAGAAGAGGTCTACAATTATTCTGGAATATTCATTGATCTGGATGGTCATGGATTTAAGACGGAAGATGCCATGGAAAAAGCCATAGATAGGACCAGAACGAGGCTTGCAAAGGCGTTTAAGGAGGATGAAATTTCTGCGCCGACGATGATCACGCATACAGGAAGAGGGCTGGGTATTTACTATATCCTTAAAGCCAGCATAGCAAATAAGCCGAAGGCTAAGCGTTCTATCGACTATTTGGAGCAGGTTCGGGCTGCCATGACAGCAAAGTACAAGCGGATCCTTTCCGGGAGCGGATATCTGGAAGTGGATGCCACGGTCAAAGACGCTGCCCGTGTTTGCAGATTGCCGCTTACTCTGAACAGAAAGGCAGGTCGCTTTTGTCGGCTGATTCATATTGAGCAGGATGATGAAGGGGAAACAAGATACTATGATCTGAAGGAACTTGCAGAGCAGAATCATTTATTTGATCAGATTAATGAGATCCGGAACAAGCTGAAACAGGAGAAGATTGTAGGGATTGATGAATACCGACTTCCTTTTCTGACAATCCGGCTGCAGAAATTGGAACTGCTGCAGGAACTCCGGGAATACAAATGCCAGGGAACCCGTGAGTATATGGTTTTCATATACTACAACGCAGCAAAGCAGATCTACGGGCAGGAGAGAGGCGTTGCTGCGGTAAAGTTATTTAATGAACGATTTTGTGAACCGCTTCCGGAAGAGGAGCTGCAAAGGGCTATTGCAGGGGTAGACAGAAATGTGCCGCCTACGAAGGATTATGAGGGATTCTACAAGCTTCCTGATGCCTGGGTAATGGAAACACTTGGGGTAATGGAAGAAGAGAACAGGAGGTGCCGTTTTGGGGCTTCCAGACAGCAGATAGAGCGTCAGAAGCGAAAAGAAGAGAACCAAAAGAAGCGGAAAGAGCGAAATGAAATGATTGCAAAATACATAAAGGATCATCCGGAAGTTACTTATCCAGAGGTTGCGGTGTATTTTGATGTGTCCGAAAGCATGGTGTATCGGATCTGCAAAGAATATGACATAAAGCGATACAACAAGTCAGAAGAAAGGGTTGAGGAGCCGCAGATTGCACTGATGGAGCCTGTTTTGGAGGCAGTTCAAAAATCTTCAAAAAATGCGCCAGAGTACTTAGGTGTTCCTGTGCGGGGCGCTTCTGGGGCGGTGATGCCTGCTATCTCTTCTGGTGCTATGGATGGGCTGATACAGGCCTATGCGGATTTGTATCAGCAGGTGCGGGAGAAGAGACGGAAGCGAAAACAGATACCTGGGCAGCTGGGCTTTAGGTGTGGGCCTGATGGGGATATTCTGTATTTTGAGATAGGGGGATAAATATGCGGAGAACGGTGATGACAAGAGAGGCGTTTATTAAGTTCTTAAAGCGTACGGAACTTTACAAAAACGCCAAAGAGGATCTTGATAAGCTGATAACCTATATGAGTGTCCGGCCTGAGCCGGGATCACTTGCATACTTTTTTGGATTTAAGGAGATACAGGCAGGTTATCAGGAGGAATTGGAGGCGTTAACAAGAGGGGAGTCTGTGGATTTTAAGAAGAACGGCATGTCTATGGAAGAGGCTGTTTACTTTGTAAGTCTTGTCCGCATGAAATATGAAGCTCATCTTGAATTGCTCAGACAGGTGATAGAGTCGGGAGTAGAGGATTTTCTGCTGAAGACGATGGATATGGTGGATGAATACTATGTTCTTCAGGAAGACAGAGATAAATCGTTAGATCCTTATATAGAAAAGAAGCCGGAGTCGTTGGAAGAAATGGAAAGGCTGGCTTTTTCGGATGCCGGATTCAGGAGCATTCAGTCAGCGTGGAAAGAGGCCTACGGAGATCATTTCGGTATGTATTTTCTCCGTGAACAGGTGGGATTTGACCGGACGAAATTCAATGTAGTAATAAAATCCATGGATGTAAAAAAGCTGATGAAAGCCAAAAAGAAACATCAGAGTCAGACATATAATGAACTGCCGAGGATTATCGTTGAGAAGATCGATCCTGAGGATGAAACGGATCTGCCGGTGAACCTGCCGATAGAGGAAAATGATTTTAAGAAAATAGAGGTCACGCTGTCACATCATATATCATTCCTGTTTGAAAGAAATAACTCGCCGTTAACAGATGAAGGCCGGCGTAAGAGTGATATATATCTTCTAAAGGTGACCGTGGAGCCAGAAAAAGGCTATGAAATACTGGGTAATATCAGGAATTACAGCTATGATGAGATGGTACAGGTTGTCCGGAACGCTATAACGGAATTATATGAGCTGACAGGAATTGAGATTGATAAAGACAGTGTCCAGCTGAATGATGTTGAGCTTAACTTAACATTCAGACAATGGTGTGATTTCAATGAGTTGATGAGGTCTGTATCTTATTACCAGAATTATCTCCGAAAAGGATACGTGACAAAGGAATTTAAGGCTGCAGATGAAGGAATAGTACATTTTTGTGCAGATATGAGTGATTGTGAAACAGAAGACCAGTATACGAAGAAAAAACATCGGATAGAGCATATATACTCTAAAATGAGGACTACAGGATTCACATCGTTCACACAATCCGTAGCTGTCAAATTATACGACAAAAAAGAAGAAACCATAGCATACGCAGCCAGTCAGGGCTATGATCTTAAAATTGAGGGACCGGAAGCTATAACACGGTTAGAATTCAAAATAAGGAACAGGGATCAGTTGAAAAGGTATTTTGATACGGGAAAAGAGCCTGTATTTTTGAAGAATCTTTCTCAGGAAAAAATAGAAAAGGCGTATGTAAATCTTGTAAACATATTTTTTAAAAAAACTTATGAGAAAGGGTATGTGCCGGAAAGTACTGAGGCACTTATAGGAATAATATCGACCTTAGATACTTCTCAGAAGGGCGGAAAATGGAAGCAGGAACTTATAAATGCGATATTGTCTCAAGAAATATGGCAGAAATCAACACCGGCACTGCTGACAGAGAAGGATATTACCAGCGTAATCCAATACAATAAGACTTTCGCGCGGCATCCGAAGACATATCAGAAGAAACTGTGGGAGCTACTGAAGGAATCGCCGATCTACAAGAAAGGTCAGACGAAAGCATACGATATGCTGTTCAACTTTTTGAACAAGACATATAATCTTAAAACACTCGCCAGGAAGAGAAGGATAGGATACGCGGTATCAGATCCGGGTGAAGAGCTTCCGGATATGGAAGAGGATATTGAAGAGATCCTTAAAGAAAGGAGCAGGCAGGAGACATTACGGAACCTGGATCTGGATGATTATTATGATCTTGAGGCTGTGTATCCGAAGGGCGTAATATAATCCCTACGAAAAGCACTATATGTGGTATAAATACACGTATTATATAGTATTGCTATAATAAAATAATACTAGATAATGCGTGTATTATTTTATATATACTATTGTGAGAATATGGAGAAAATGATCATATATCTGAGAGGATATGACGATCATCTGAAATTAAGAAAAACAAACTATATAAGAAAAAGATAAAAGATTCTGGAACCGTAAAAGGGCTTTTCAGAGTCTTTTTTTATTGAATTCAGGATAAGGAATTAAAAAAAAGAATAGGTAGTAGGAGACAATTCAGGAAGGCGGAACAGAAGCTCCAGAAGCCGTGAAACGGCCAGAAAAGCCGTATCGAAAAGAAGCTGAAAGCTCACCGGGAAAGGGTAAAAAAATAAGGAATTAAAATAAAGATTAGTTAGTAAGAAGTGAAAAAATATAAAGAAATTTTTTAAAAAAGCCTGTAAAATGCACATTTTTAAACTAATCAGAAACATAAATAAATAGGAAAAGGTATGGGAAGGGTGTATGGTGATGATTTGCAGATGGTGGTAGCGAACTTTGACATCGATGTTAGTCATGGATTTGATATGCCGCCTAAAGCTATTTCAGATTTTTATGAAATGCCTGTAAAAAAAATAGGATTATCCAAGAGCTTAGATGAGGCATTGAGGGGACACAAAATCAATACGGTTGGAAATTTCTTTGAGCTGATTGATTTTATTGAAGAACGTGGTGGATGTGGAAATACGACAGCAACGGAAATTAAAAACATGTGCTTTCAAACGTGGTATGAAGGTCTGTCAGATGAGGAGAGTTTAACGTTTTGGGAGGAGTTTATTGATATGAACAGGAAGGAAGGTGAAGACATTGGAAGCGGCCAAAAAGAAAATAGATGAAATTCTTGAAAAGATTGAACCGGGCGTAAAAGAGGTGTTTGAGAGTAATAGATATCAGGACTATCTGAATACGCTGAGTAAGTTTCATCAGTACTCTGTAAGTAACAGTATGCTGATATGGTTGCAGAAGCCTGATGCATCTCATGTTGCAGGATATACAACCTGGCAGAAGTTGAGTCGTCAGGTGATGAAAGGTGAAAGAGGGATAACAATCATTGCACCTTGCAAGTACAAGAGGAGGCAGGAAGTGGAGGTTACAGATGAAAAAGGCAATCATATCTACGATGAAAGCGGAAAACCGCAAAAAGAAGAACGAGAAGTTGAAATACATGGATTTAAAGCTGCAACCGTATTTGATGTATCCCAGACGGAAGGTGAGCCGCTACCGGAGCTGGTGTCGGAACTGAAGGATGTTGTAGAAGGATATGACGATTATCTGGATGCCATCAGGGACATTTCACCGGTGCCGATAAGGTTCGACAACATTGAAAGTACCGCAAAAGGATATTACAGCCCGTCAAGGCAGGAGATTGTAGTGCAGCGGGGCATGCCGGAAGAACAGACAATAAAGACCATGGTGCATGAGGTGGCACACGCAAGGCTGGGACATGGCAGTGAAGATGATCACGATGACAGAAGGACACATGAAGTGCAGGCTGAATCGGTGGCGTATTGCTGCTGCAAGTCACTAGGACTGGATACATCAGAGTATAGCTTCGGATACATTGCCGGGTGGTCTTCAGGACGCGATGTTAGGGAGCTGAGGGCCAGTCTGGACGTGATCAGGGAGCAGGCAGATAAGATGATCAGCGGAATAGAAGCAAAAATGACACAGATAATGGACCTGAGGGCAGAGCAGGCGGCAATGGAAGAACAGAAGATACAGGCACAGTCAATACGGATTGCTATGTAGGAGACAGGAATGAAAAAACGAAAGAGAAGCGCGTTTGAAGTATTGTGGATTTCTGGGATTCCGTGGTTTTTTGTAGCGGTATTTGTAGGGATAAGAATAGCGGAAACGCTGGCAGAACAACGCGGAGAGGTATTCCAGATACAGACATTTGATGACATGAAGAATATCCTGCTCTTTGCCCTGATCTTCTGGATATTTGTAGTCCTACAAAACACATTCTGGACGAACAGCGATAAGCGTATCGGTCCGTTCACATGGTTGGAGAAGTACGA
>JAEEGL014388376.1_pt1 | contig 21805 bp, 19 predicted proteins | sample 9134231 | NCBI WGS metagenome assembly JAEEGL01 (sample SAMN16246548, study PRJNA631951) | gut metagenome | biome: gut microbiome; feature: rumen; material: fiber-attached | host: Bos | place: Iran: Karaj | collected 2018-10
GCTCACGCATCACGCGAGGAACATCGGGACCCTTAAACGTCCAGCAGGTAGCTGGCTGCATCTCGCCGTCACCGTCGATGCTCGGATTACCCGTACGCAGAATCTTGCGCATATCCTCCAAGGCATGTTTGTGTCCGCGAGGGGTATTGTAATGACGTGAGAAGGCATAGCCTGCCCATAACACTACCATCTCAGGACGCTGTTCGAGCACATCGACCTCTTGCGAAGAGTTGTACTTCGACTTAAACGTGGTGTCCTCAGTCATTGCCCACGTCTCGTACTCACGGGGATAGTCGGCCTTGAACTTCTCGTTCTGTGCTACGATACTGTCTTCAAATACCGTGCGTTTGTTGTTGAATACGCTTGCTACCTCGGCACGGCGCTCCATCAACGACGAAACAAGCAGTCCCAGTACAAAGACGACTGCCATCGATCCTAAAAAGAGGATCCAACCTTGCCATTTCTTTAATTGCTTTGCCATATCTCTAACTTTTTTATTTTTCAATTCACCATATTTTGCAGCCAATCAGGTACAGGAGAGGGGGGCAACGGGGTTACACCCTCCGCATTCGGTGTCGCCATCAGTGAGTTCATACCGCCGTGGGGCACGTTACGATGACAGTCCCAGCATACCTTTCCACCTTTGGCTTGCTGCTGCATATATCCCATGCGCCCCGTCTTCACAAACTCTTGGTTCAGTTGTGTATGACAGCGAATACAGTTGTCCATCACCACCTGACCTGTCAGCGCCTCTGCCATCGGGGCCTGTCGCTCCGAGTGCGTCACGAAATAGGCTGTGTGCTTCAGTCCGTCCATCGCCTTGAAGCCATAATACACAGCCAGGTTCTGATGGGGCACATGACAATCGTTGCACGTGGCACCATTCGACTGATTGTCGATACGTCCATGTGAGGAGTGGCTCCACGTAGCATAGTAAGGCGTCATGATGTGACAGTTGACGCAGGCCGACGGATTGTCGCCCACGAAATAGGTATGTGCCCTGAGCAGGTACATAAACAGCCCGCCCAGTCCGCAAATCACACCTGCCACCACCAGCAGACCTACCTTTTGCCTATATGAAAACAAATCTTTAAGTGTTAATAACTGTTTCCAGCTCATACGTAGGATTATCAAGTTTGGCGGCAAATATAATCATTTATAGGGATATAAGATGGTAACAACTGTGACTCCAACCATATAATTATTGTTAATATTTGGATTTATTCACACAAAATCCTTAACTTTGGCTTCGCATTATGGATATTGACACATTACAAGGGCTGAAACAATGCCCACTTTTCAAAGGTTTGGCCGAGTCGGAGATTATTGATCTGATGCACACGGTTCGTTACAGGGTCATACGTTGTCCCAAGGGGGAGGTATTTGCTTTCGAGGGCTTGGTATGTCAATATGCCGATATCATTATCGATGGCGAGATGGTGGCAACTCTTATGGGATCCTCCGGACGTGTTGTCAGGGTGGCAACCCATCAGACGGGCAATATGTTGGCTCCTGCTTTTCTCTTTGCTCTTGACAATCGGTATCCAGTTACAGTTGAGGCTTCTGCCAATACCACCGTCTTGCGTATGATGCCTACCGATATTGAAAAGATACTCAATAGCGACGAGAGGCTGATGATGAACTATATCAGGATGCTTTCAAATATCATCTCTCATCTGACTAAGAAAGTGCGTATGCTCTCCATGAGTGTACGTGAAAAAGTGAGCATGTATCTAAAGGAGCAAAGCAGACTGCAACAGACCAAGAATATCCTTCTGTCTATGTCGCGGCAGGAATTGGCCGATCACTTTGGCATTCAGAAATATTCGCTGCTGCGTTGTCTGAATGAATTAAAACAAGAGGGGGCCATCCTTGTTGAAGGACGACACATCCAAATCCTGTCGTTATAGTGATTTATCGAGGTACCTTATTTTATACCATTATGAAATCCTCTTACATGGCAAATATTTGGAAAAAGAGGGTGTTTTTTTCTTAGGCCTAAGAAAAATTTCTGCTTGCCTATGAAAAAAGTTTTTCTAAGTGTAGTAGCAAAAAACATCTCATAGGGCGTATTTCAAAAAATGCGACATATTACTCAATCACCTCTATATAAAAACTGAACGGACGAAAACCGTCGTTGCAGCTGATCATTGCACTCATGGGATTTTTCATCCATCCGTCGTAGAAGTTGCCCTCGCCTCGTGCCAGCGACTCCACGAACTCACGCATGGAGTACCATGCAGATGGACACATCCCTTCTGGCTGCTGTCCGTCGATGGAAATCCACTGCTGCCCCTCCCTGACATCGCAGGTATGCTCTATCGGGTTCTCATATTTCGCCATCAAGTCCGTATAGGCTGTCTGGCGAATGGCTGTGATTCGTACCTTATTCATATATATATCATCATTAAATCCGCTCGAATCGCCATTATTTTACTCCATGAACAAGCATTTTCAGGGTGTAAACGGATTTTGAGGCGGTAATAAATAGGATATCACGCTCTTTTCCGCCAAAACAAACGTTGGCTGTCCAGTCCTCGGGAATAGGGAAATGGGCTATCTTCTGGCCATCCTTATCGAATACGGTCACACCGTCGCCGGTAAGATAGATGTTCCCCCGGTCATCTATCGTCATCCCGTCTGATCCCATGTCGGCAAACACCTGCCGGTTCGTCAGGTAGCCGTCTGGCTGAATGTCGTATCTCAGGATTCTGTTCGCCTTTGCCTCCGCTACATACAGATATTTCCCGTCGGGAGTCCCGACAAGGCCATTGGGCTGGTTAAGTGTTGAGTCGAGCATAATCAGCTGTTTGCCACCAGGTGCGAGATAATACAAACCTTCTACGGGCTGCTGGCGCTCTGGGCTGCGTGTCCAATAGTCTCTCTTGAAATAAGGGTCAGTCAGGTAATACCCTCCATCCTTCGAGATCCATACATCGTTGGGACCGTTCAGTAACTTTTCGCGATAGTCGGTTATCAGTATCTTGGAATTTCCTTTCATATCGAACAACCAGAGTTGGTTGTCCATATCTGCACAGGCTATCAAGTTGCCCTGGGCATCAAAGTACATCCCGTTAGAGCGACCGCTCTGATCAGTGAACAGTGTGATCTTTCCGGATTCGCAGTCCCAATGGTAAATCTTGTTGTTGGGCTGGTCTGTAAAGTAGACATCGCCTTTAGCGTCTGCCGCAGGACCTTCTGTAAAACTATACGAATCAGCGACTCTTACAGGAGCTTCCCCTTCTGCAACGATATTATTTGAGGGAGCCTGAGCGCATGCACTCATCACACCAAGGAAAGTGTTGCAGGCTAATACGGATAGAATCTTTTTCATAAGTAACAGTTGTTTTTATGTTTAATGTTCATATATACGCTTAAATCTGAGTACAAATATAGTAATAATCGCTGAATTATCGCTAAACTTACCGCTATTTTTAGGATAGATTATGAATAAATGTATGGAGATAGAAATCTACCACATCTTATAAGGTATGCATAAAAACAGAGAAACGAGCCACTCTCCCGAGCCGCTCGTTTCTACTCATTACCTAACTAACCTTAGTACTTATTACTAACTAAATTAAAAATAACAATAACCATTAATCTTAATGCATGAACTTATTTCTCTGGTGCAAAGTTACGCATTAAAATCTGTCAGGACGATAAAATTTGTTTCAATTACTAACAAAAATCGTTCATCACCCCCAAAAAACTATAATTCTTTCTGTACATCAGCTTCGATGTCGCTCATTTTGTCTGTTGGCGACTAAGACTTTTCCTTGCCTTTGAAAGACTTGACCTTCATACCCAGTTTGCTTGGCATGATAGCATTGAGGAAGATGCCGACGATAGCAGCGATGGCGAGGCCTGACAGGTGGATGGGGCCGATGGCAATATCATCGTTGGCGCCATATTTCACGCCGATAGCCAGCACCAGGATAAGGGCTGCCACAAACACATTGCGTGAACTCTTCAGATCGACCTTCTCTTCCACGAGGTTACGCACACCCACAGCTGAGATCATGCCATACAGAATCAGACTGACACCGCCAATGGTGGCGGCTGGCATCAGCTGGATGAGGCAGGCAAACTTGGGACAGAAAGCCAGGACGATAGCCAGGCCGGCTGCTATACGGATGACTTTCGGGTCGAATACCTTTGTCAGGTTCAGCACACCTGTATTCTCACCGTATGTAGTATTAGCCGGTGCACCAAAGACTGAGGCAATGGCTGTTGCCATACCGTCGCCAGTAAGTGTGCGATGCAGACCTGGCTCACTCAGGAAATCCTTTCCAACGGTGGAACTGATGGCAAACATATCGCCGATGTGCTCCATGATGGTAGCAAAGGCAATGGGCATGACAGCCAGGATAGTGGAAAGCATCAGCGAGGTGTTGCCATCCTCAAGAACCGCCAAGATAGTACGATCCTTGCTGATGGGGAAACCCACCCATGCTGCTTCGCCAAGAGGTGAGAAATCTACCACACCCATGCAGGCAGCAATGACATACGACGCAACGACACCCAGCAGCACAGGGATAATCTTGATGATACCCTTGCCCCATATCGACGAAACGATAACGGTGACGATGGAGATGATGGCTAACAGCCAGTTGGTCTGACAGTTAGCAATGGCTGAACCGGAGAGCACCAGTCCGATGGCGATAACGATTGGACCCGTGACAACGGGTGGGAAGTAATGCAGAATCTTCTTGACTCCAAACGACTTGATCAGTGCCGCCATGATGAAATACATGAGTCCGGCACAGGCCACACCTAGACAGGCATAATCGAGGGCAAGCGTCTCAGAGAGCCCCTGTGACACACCCATCTCCTTGACAGAGGCATAACCTCCGAGGAAGGCGAATGAAGAGCCGAGGAAAGCAGGCACGTTCCATTTGGAGATGAAATGGAACATGAGTGTGCCGATTCCAGCGAAAAGAAGGGTGACAGATACATCCAGACCAGTAAGAAGGGGCACAAGAACTGTGGCTCCAAACATGGCAAACAAGTGTTGCATGCCAAGAACAAGCATGCGAGGCGTGCCCAGTTCGCGGGCATCATAAATAGCATTTTGTGGTTCCATGTTGCAAAATTAATGATTTCTCATGTAATCAGCGAACCTTTACGCTATTATTTGAGAAATATTAGCAGATTTTTCCTATCCCATCACCACGTCGAGCACCATCATCAGGACAAATCCGACGGCGAAACCGATAGTGCTGAGGTTGGAATGCTGACCACTGGAGGCTTCTGGGATGAGTTCCTCTACCACCACATAGAACATGGCGCCAGCGGCAAAAGCCAACATGTAGGGTAGAACAGGCATCAGTAGCGAAGCCAGCAGCAGGACAGCAATGGCTCCCACTGGTTCGACAGCACCACTGCATGAGCCGATGATGAACGACTTCCACTTGGAATTACCTGCCGCACGCATCGGCATGGAGATAATAGCACCCTCCGGTATGTTCTGAATAGCGATACCTATAGCCACAGCTACAGCACTGGCTAGTGAGATGTTCGAAGCTCCACTCTCGGCTCCAGCGAAAACCACACCTACTGCCATACCTTCTGGCAGGTTGTGGATCGTGACAGCCAAAGCCAGCATCACTGTCTTAGAGAGATGTGATCGCATGCCCTCAGGTTTGTCTGTACCGATATGCAGGTGAGGGGTCAGCTCGTCAATCATCAGCAGGAAACCCATACCCAGCAGGAATCCTACGGCAGCAGGTACCACCGACCACCGTCCACTTTCCTCCACCATCTCCATCGATGGAATCAGCAGCGACCATACCGACGCTGCCACCATCACACCTGATGCAAAGCCAAGAAGCGTTTTCTGTAATCTCGCAGACATATCGTCCTTCATCAGAAAGACGAATGCCGCTCCGAGCATGGTTCCCAATAGGGGGATGAGTAAGCCGATGATTAACGTAACCATATTAACTCACTAAAATGGTTTTTTCGCAATGCTGATTAGTATCCAAGATTTTCGCCTACAAGCACTACGGTATGGCGACCTCGTGGCGAATTCCTTAGGAAATGGACATAATTGCAGATACTGTCGGTAGAGTTACAGTTATGACATGTACCGTCAACCTGACATGGGGTTTTAATGTCGAACCGGGCAGCATTGATAGGTGACGCTGTACTTCTTACCCTTGCAAGTGCTGCTTCGACAGTCTGAGCCACCTTGTTCAGTCCGATTACAAAGATCACTTTCTTGGGGCCCCAGGTGATAGCTGCTACACGATTGCCGTTACCGTCGATATTCACGATGACGCCATCCTCCGAGATGGCATTGGCACTGCTGAGATAGACATCGGCAGAAAACGCACGAAGGTACATTTCCTGTTTCTCCTCTGGTGTCTCTACCAAATCACGATCGAGGACCTCCAAAGTCCCTCTGTCTTTCAATACTTGTGGAATACCAAGGTCGCGGACAGTCATAGTACCGCCCCATGTAACACTACTTCCGTCCTCAATGAGTTCAGATACTTTCTTCACGGCTTCCTCTGCCGTAGCACAATAGAAGCCCTCTATATGACGACGTTGTAAATTCTTGATAATCGTCTTGGCCAGACGTTCATTTCTTAGTTCCTGTGGTGTCATATTTGTTTTTTCTTTTAATTGTTGTCATATTCAATTCTTGAATTCGACGGCAAAGATACGAAAAAACATTTGTAATCCAATTTATTTCCCAAGGAATTTTGTGTCGAGGTAGTTCTGGAAGGTTTCCTTATACATCTCACCGATGGGGAGATAGGTGTCGGCATCCATGATGACCCGGTTTTTGTTAACCTCTTGAATCTTAGTAAGGTTGATGATGTAGGAACGGTGGATACGCATGAAAGTGTCGGGCAGGCGCTCCTCCATCTTCTTCATGGAGAGAAGTGTGATGATAGGTTTCTGCTCGCCTTCGAGCCACACTTTCAGGTATTCGCTCATGGCCTCGATGTAACGGATGTCACTGATACTGACCTTTACGATACGATAATCGGTTTTCAGGAAGATGGTGTCATCCTCCGTGCTTCCTGTGTTCGTGGGTTGGGGAGTTGAAGGGGTGTTTGGGGATAACCGTTCGCGGATGCGGTTGGCAGCCCGCATAAAATCCTGCAGACCGAAGGGCTTCAACAGGTAATCGACCGCATTGACCTTGAAACCCTCGACGGCATATTCTGCATAGGCTGTGGTGAAAACCACCAAGGGGGGAGCGGTGAGTGTCTTGATGAAGTCCATGCCATTGAGGTCGGGCATGTTGATGTCACAGAAGATGACATCCACTGTGTCATTCTGCAAGAACCGGTGTGCCTCCAGGGCACTCTGGCACTGGGCCGCCAGTTCGAGGAAAGGTACCTTGCCTATGTAGGCAGCTATCTGTTGGAGCGCTAGGGGCTCGTCGTCAATCGCCATGCATCTGATCATGAGAGTGGAATGATTAGTTGAACACTATAGACGTCGGTCTCGTCTTGTATCTTAAGCGTATAGTCGTTGTCATAGAGGAGTTTCAGGCGCTGCTTGACGTTTGCCAGTCCTACGCCGCCCTTTTCTTCATTGGGTTTCTCTGCCTTGGAATTGCGGCAGGCAAAGTGGAGCTTCTCGCCTAGCACCTCGGCTTTCACCTCGATGAACGAGTCGTGCTGATAGCTGATGCCATGCTTGAAGGCATTCTCGATAAAGGTGATAAGCATAAGAGGTGGTATCAGTTTGTCAGGTGCCTGTGAGGGTATGTCTATACGGATCTGTACCTTATTAGTATAACGCAGGCGCATGAGGGTGATATAGTTGCGGATGAAATCGAACTCACGGGTGAGAGGCACCCCTTTCTTATCACCCTCATAGAGTACGTAGCGCATCATCTTCGACAACTCTAGGATGGTGGACTTTGCCTTCTCGGCATCGATGTCAACCAGTGCATGGATGTTGTTGAGTGTGTTCATGAAGAAATGGGGGTTGATCTGGTATTTCAGATATTCCAGCTGCTGTTCCAGATTCTCCTTCTCCAATCGGAGTAGTTTCTTCTGATCGTCGCGCGACTTGAAATAGTACTTCACGCCTAGGTTCATGCCACATATTAAGACCAAAATGACGATGTGGATGATGTCTCGTTCACCGATGAAGACTGGCGGCATGTCACGATGAGGCCGGGGACCACCGTGAGGATGCTTTTTGAAACCCCGTTCATGGTGTTCAAAAGGTGGCGGCTCATGATTGAAATCTCTTTTCATGGGTGGACGATTGGTGCACTGATAGAAGGCAAAGAGCCCGATCATGCAGACCGTAAGTACAGCATACAGCCAACGCTTGTTTCGATAGATGAGCAGAGGTGCGAGGATGAAATTATGGATCAGGAAAAGTAACAGGAAGATACCCAGATAGCCCCATACCATAAGGACCTCCTGCCAGTTGAACGACAGGTCGTTGTCGCCTGCCATACGCACAAACAGGCTCAGCAGTGGCGCTGCGAAGAGTAAACTCCACAGCGCCACGTAGGCCATATTCTCGTATTTCGACTGTTTATGCATCCACATTATTAACGGAATAATCTGTTATTTATTGTGTTTGATGCCGTGACGGTTTGGGAAGAATTTCCCAATGAGAGGGTATAGCTGGAGCCGTTGCTCAGGCCTGGGGCACTGATGATGATGCTGCCATTGTTGTAAGAGTAGGGGGGCATGGTAAACGTAGCCAATGTGGTGGATCCATTTGAGATGGTCACGGTGCCGTTGGCGCTGATAGAACCAGTAGTCGTGATGATGCCTTGTGTGGTGGAACCTAAGGAGCCGTCGAAACGTCCGCCGATGCCGAAGATCTTCGTACCAGAGATATAGAGTTTCTTCTGCTCGTTGATATCGATACCAGCCTCGGCACCGCCTGCACCCATAGCGATGAGTGTGCCCCCCGTCAGATACATATCGCCGTTTGCATCGATTCCATCGTTGTTGGTGCCCACTGCCACTACTGTTCCACCGCTGATGGTGAGATCGCCAGAAGAGTTGATGGCATCGTCATGGGCTGATACTAGCACCGTACCATCGGTGACGTCGAGGGTGCCTTTGCTTTCAATTCCCTCACCGTTGTTGCCTGAGGTGCGTACCATGATGTCGCCTCCTGAGATGGTGAGTATGCCATGCTCGTTTTTCGTTCCGATCTTGATACCCTTAGGTGAAGAGGTGTAGGCATCGTCGAGATTGTCGGTATTCCCCATATAGTTATGGCTCTCGGTCGTACCGTCGCTATAGTAGAGTCCGCCAGTGGTGATCACACGGATCTTACCACCGCTGATATAAGCTTCCCAGTCGGCCTTCAGACCCTTTCCACCGCTACCAGTAGCCATGACATTGATCTCGCCGCCCTTGATGGTGAGGATAGAATCACACTTGATGCAGGTGGCAGCCTTGGTCTCCAGATCTTCCGTATCCCATTCGCCATCACCGGTGCAGACCACATTGGTGCGTCCACCGTTGATGACGATATCCTTCTCGCAGTTGATGCCTTTCGCACCTTCACCCTCTGTTTCTACATTGATGATGCCACCATTGATAACCACATAGTCGCTGGCCTTGATACCGTGGTTGACGCTGGTGTTGACATAGAGGTTCACGCCCTTGTCGATGACCACATAGCTCTTGCTGTGGATACCGTTGTTATAGGTGCCGTAAACCTCGAGCGCACCGTCTCCGCTGACGAGCAGCTTACCTTTGCTATAGAGTGCGCCCTTGTGATCCTCGGTGGTGCCGTCGGTCAGTTTGTTGGTGCCTGACAGCACGAGATAGGCTGCCATCTTGCTCTCCAGGTCGAGGGCGGTGGAGGTAGGGTTGCTGATGCTGGCATCGCTCAGGTTTACCTCGAAGTCGGTCTTGCCGTCGATGGTCAGAGAACCGTTGGTGGTAGTGCCGCTTACTACGTAGCACACACCCTCAGTAGAACCATGATTAGCCGTTACATGACCGTCGGTAACGGTAATCTCCACACCGTTCTCCGTCTTTGCCACGGGGTTAGCCATATCGATGGTGACCTTTGTGGCAAAAGTCCGTGTGCTGATATCATCGGCAGCCTCAGGATAGTAGGCAGCCACTGTGCTGACGGGTTCGGCACTGGTCTTGTCGATAGCCACTTCAAAGGTCAGTAGCTCACCTGTGGCAGCTGTACTGCTGGAAGCACCGCCATTCATGATGTCTCCGCCACCACCATTGACATCAGGTGGAACCATATTGTTAACACTGTCGAACGGATCGTCCGAGGAACAGGCTGTCAGTACAGCCACGGATGCGAGGAGCATCAATAGTTTTTTTGTTCTCATATTGTCTTAGTTTGTTTAATTATAATTTGATGGCGCAAAGGTAAGGCGAAAACAGCCTTCGCACCAAAATCTTTCAGCGAACCAGCTTTTTTATTCAACGAAAAATGGGAAATTGTTTGGAGTACATCAGTTTTTTGCTTATCTTTGCACTATGATGAAACGATGGTGGCAGCGATTAGGGATGTGTGTTGTGATTGGATGGCTGACTGTGGTGTGTCAGGCGCAGACCTTCTCATTGGTGCAGAAGAACGACAGTCTGTACCTGTTGACACTGGCCACCGACTCGATGAGCCATCAGTGGGAGTTGCCCTATCCCGTGTATCGCATGGAGACAGGTGACGTGGATGGCAATGGTACCATTGAGGCTCTGGTGGGTGTGATCAAAGCCACACGCTTTTACCCCGAGAAAGGCAGACGCCTGTTTATCTTTAAAAACTACCAAGGACTGGTGAGACCAATGTGGCTGGGATCGAAATTGGGTGGCATACTGCAGGACTTTCACTATCATGAGGGTCGTGTGCGCAGTCTGGAGACCAATGTCAAAGGGCAATACACAGTGGCGGAATACCTCTGGGACGATTTTGGTTTGGCCTTTGAACGTTTCCTGATCAGAGATGCCGATGAGGTAGAAGCAAGACGAATATTTGAACCGTAAACTATAAGTGTGATGAATATGAAGAAATTTTTAGTAACCATGTTGTGTCTGATAGCCATGATGGCTACGGCACAGAAAGCACAACACGTGATGGTACCCGGCAAGGGGAATATCGACGTGGAGCAGTTGAACAAACGTGTGAACCTGAATCAGGACATATCACAGCTGAGTCTGACAGAACTGCGTGTGCTTCGTAACAGTTTCTATGCCCGTGAGGGCTTCCCCTTCCGTGACGCTTTCTTGCGTGGCGTTTTCCAGTGTACTTCATGGTATGACTCGCTGATGTGGGCTCGCTGGGCTAAGGTGGAAGATTTGATGTCGGGCTATGAGCGTGATGATTACTATAAAGCTGATGGCAAGGTGCCCTTCAAGATCAGTAAGTCGGAATACGCGTTCATCAACAAGTTGCAGGCACGTGAGAAGGAACTGAAGCAACAGAACTTTAAACCTCGTGTGAACGGTCATCGTGTTAATATGGATAATGTGGTGAATGCCATGCAGATGACAGATTTCGATGCCCGACTGAAGGATAAGTTGGGTCGAAACGGCTTTGCCATCGTACCCGCCCAGCACAACCAATTGTTCCAGGTGTATGAGACCAATGACTATACAAACTTCCCCAACTTCGTGACCACTGATCTCTACCTGCAACTGTATCATCTCTATTTCGACTGTCTGTTGCGCGACATCGAACAGGAGAAACTTCACAACGTGGTGCTGCAGCTTTGTGAGCGAGGACGGCAACTGACCAATGGTACGACACCAGAACTGCAGTGGCTGAAGACCTACTTCGATGTGGGTTATGCTTTGATCAAAGGCGAAAAGGGTGCTGCAGGTACTGTGGCCGATGAGGTAGAGAAAGTGAATGCGGCAAAAAGCGAAAGGTCTGAATATCTCGGCTATATCGAAATACCTTTCTCTTATCCGTTGTTCCGTCCGCGTGGACATTATACACGCAATGATACGCTGAAGACCTACTTCAAGGCGATGATGTGGCTTCAGACGGTGCCATTCGGAACAGATAACCCCTCGCAGTTGCAGACAGCCCTCGTGTTGGCTGAGCTCACAGCGGGAGATTCCAAGATGCGTGAACTGTACCAACAGTTGTTTGAGCCTATGACATGGCTCTTTGGCGCACCAGACAATATTACCATCATGCAGGTGCATGAGTTGATGAAGGGGCGCAAGGCCAGTGAACTGATGAAGAATAAGAAAGCGATGGCCCAGTTGCGTAGTGAGATTGAGTCGTTGGCCCAGAAGCAGACACGTATCCATCCGAAATTCGAATATACCAGTCCGTATAAGATCAATCTCCTGCCCCAGCGCTATATGCCTGACAGTGAAGTGTTGCTTGAAATGGTGGATTACGACAACCGCCCCACCCAGCGAGCCTTGCCGAAGGGACTTGACGTGATGGCCTCGATGGGGGTGAAGTCTGCTGAGCGCATCCTGCTGGAAGAGTTGGAAGAGGCGAAGCAGTGGGATGGTTTTGTGGCGGCTTTGGGCAAGATGAAGGAGCGCATGAAGGAGATCGACTGGCAGCAGACGATCAGTACCCGATGGATAGATGCTCTGAAGACGGTGAACGATACTTGTAAAGGTTATCCCTACTTCATGCTCACACCTGAGTGGCAGAAGAAGGACCTGAATGCGGCGCTGGCTTCTTGGGCAGAGCTGAAACATGATGCCATCCTTTACGCCAAGCAACCCTTTGGAGCAGAGTGTGGCGGAGGCGGTCCCCCAGAGCCTGTGGTGACAGGTTATGTGGAGCCCAATGTAAAGTTCTGGCGCAAAGCTATCAGTCTGCTTCAGGCAACTGCCGACGTGCTGGAGCGCTACCACCTGACCACCGAGAAAGGTGAGAATGCCACCACCCGCCTGAAAGAGGAGGCTGAATTCCTGTTGCGAGTCAGTGAACGTGAACTGACCGGTAAAAAACTGGAGGAAGCCGACTACGACGAGCTGAAGCATATCGGAGCGACATTTGAGAATATCTCACTCGATTTGGTACGTGACAAGGATATGTACCTGATGGGCTGGGATGATGTGGAAGGCACCGACCGTAAGGTGGCACTGATTGCTGACGTCTATACTGCCAATGCCGACAATAATCCAGAACATAGTGTGATGTATGTGGGTGTGGGTATGGCTGACGAGATCTATTGCATTGTAGAGGTGGATGGTTATCTCTGGTTGATGCGTGGTGCCGTGCTCTCCTATCGTGAGACCAAACGCCCCGTGGATATGCTGAGACTGACCGACGAGGAATGGCAGAAGACGATGGAGACAAATCCTGAGGAGGGTCGCCCCGTCTGGATGAAGGATATTATAGTGCCACTGAAGGAAGTGCCCCATACGAATGAGCGCTTTTTCTATAGTACTGGCTGTTAGCTCGTTTGTCATCACACTGACGGGCGATATCCTGCTCGATCGTGGGGTGCGTCAGGTAGTGGAGCAGAAGGGCATCGATCAGTTGTTCTCCCCAGAGATCGATTCCGTGTTCCGTACCTCCGATGCTGTAGTGGGTAATCTGGAGTGCCCCGCGACGAAGATCCATGCCCCTGTGTTTAAACAGTATATCTTTAGGGCAGAACCCGAATGGCTGAATGACCTGAAACGTCATGGTATGACCCACCTGAATCTGGCTAATAACCATTCTATCGACCAGGGCCGCAAGGGATTGGTGGACACCAAAGAGAATATCATCAAGGCAGGCATGACCCCTATCGGGGCAGGTCAGAACCAGGAGGAGGCCGCGACACCCGTGCTGCTGATAGACAGTCCGCGACGGGTGTGGCTGCTGGCCTCGTTGCAGATGGCACTTGAGAACTTTGCCTTCCTGCCTGACCAGCCTTGTGTGAGTCAACAACCGATAGAAGCCCTTTGTCAGCGCATCACCCAGTTAAGGCAAGCCGATCCAACGTGTTATATCATCGTGAGTCTGCACTGGGGATGGGAAAACCACTTGGAGGTGGTCCCCCGTCAGCGGTATGAGGCCCGTCAGCTGATAGATGCAGGTGCTGATTGTCTGGTGTGCCACCATACGCATACCAGACAGCCAATGGAGACTTATCAAGGGAAGCCAATTTTCTATAGCTTGGGGAATTTCATCTTTGATCCGAGGAATGATCTCAATAGCCATGGGGCGATGGTGAGACTTACCATCACGGAGCAAGGGGCTAATGCCGAGGAGATACCTATTGTGATCAGACAGTGCCGGCCCGATCTTGAGAAGTGAGATCGGAGGGACTGACACCGAATTCATCCTTGAAGCATTTCGTGAAGTAGCTTGGGGCGGTAAAGCCTACTTCATAGGCTATTTCAGAAATACTCTTGTCAGACCCTTGTAATAAGCGACGTGCCTTGTGGAGACGGGCAGTACGTAACAGTTCCACTGGTGATTGGCCGGTGAGTGCCTTCACCTTTCTATATAATTGTACGCGTGAGAGACCGAGTTCGGCGCCGATATTCTCCACACCGAGTTCGCTGTCGGACATGTTCTGTTCGATGAAATCGCGGAATTTGATCATAAACGTATCTTCTTTCTTCTGGGGCTCCTCAATCTGGGGCTCCACTTCCTGGGGCCTTTCTACCTGTGGCTCTTCATTGCCAAAAATATCCTTCAGACGCAGACGGTTCTTCAGTAGGTTGTCGATACGGGCCATCAATACCTCAGCAGAGAAAGGTTTGGTGATATAGGCATCGGCACCACTTTCATAACCCTCCACCTGATGTTTGCTCAGGGCGCGTGCCGTGAGCAGGATGACGGGGATGTGTGAGGTGGCGATGTTATTCTTTATACGTTGACAAAACTCCAAACCGTTCATTATGGGCATCATAACATCGCTCACAATCAGGTCGGGCACGATCTCATTGGCTAGTGCGAGCCCCTGTTGACCATCCTCGGCCTCGTTTACCTGATAGCGGTCTTTCAGGATGCGACGCAGCAGGGTGCGGATATCTGCATTATCGTCAACGATGAGAATAGTATTTGGTAGGTTCCCGTCTTTTTGGGCTGTCGGCAGATTGACGGTGGTAGGAGCCATGACAGGATTCTGCTGGTCTGCGGCAAGGATGTCTAGACTACCTGTGGCCTGAACGTCGAGCATCTTATTGATAAGTTCTATCAGTTGGTTGGTGTTACGTCGCAACATGTAGTAGAGGTCCTTCGTCTCAGGACTGGCATTCTTGGCTTCCTTCGTCTCTGTCAGTTCTTCTAGTGGTCCCTGTATTAAGGTCAACGGTGTGCGTAGCTCGTGGCTGACCTGAGTGTAGAAGTCAAGTTTCTCACGTTCCATCCGGTTACGCTCATCGGTGATGCGGGCTTGTTGTAGGAAGTGGTAATAGATACCAACAATTATAAGGATTAACAGGAAAACCAAAATAACAGCCAGAAATGAGATGATCTTCTGGGTGCTGAGTTTTTGGATATAAGCTTCGGTCTTCTCCTTTAGGCGTGCCAGACGTAGCGATTGGCGCATCACTTCGTCACTCTCCAGCATCAGCACGTTAGCATTCTCACTAGTCACGATGGCCGATGTGAGCATGATCTCTTTTTCGTATGGTTTTCCGTCGAGAATGTCGAGGGCCAGCTTCAATAGCTGGTCGCCACGGGTGGGGTAGATGTAAGAAGCGTCTAGAATCTCGTCACGCACCATCTGGATGCCACCATCCTTGCCGGGTAACCCGTCGATACCGCAGAAGAGCGGCAGGTGGGCAATATTTGCTTCAAGGAAAGCCCTACGGGCACCGATAGCCGAGCGGTCGTTGTGTGCAAACACCAGATCGATGTCCTCAAGCCTGCCCTTATAGTTCTTCATGGCTTCGTAACCTCTCTCCTCCGTCCAGTCACTTTGGAGGGTTGCCACAATCTCAACGCCAGAATCCTTCAGGGCATCGGTAAATCCTTTATGACGTTCTTCGGCAGGAGAGGAGCCCTTGAGACCGAGGATTTCAATCACACGTCCCTTTCCCTTGAGGCGCATCACCACATAATCGCCCATAATATGGCCAATCTCGTAATTGTCGGCACTGACGAAGGCTGTGTATTTAGGGGAATCGGTCTTGCGTTCGAATACAATCACTGGGATGCCCTGATTGTAGGCGCGATTGATGGCGGGGGTGACAGAAACCAGTTGGTTGGGTGCTACAATGAGCAGCTGGATACCGCTCTCTACCAGACTGTCAATCTGTTGGATCTGTAGTTTGGAGTTGTCGCGTGCTGTCGCGAATCGAAGTTCCACACCATCATGGAGGGTGCTCTCAAGCATCATCTCAGAGTTCTGCCAGTCGCGCCAGATGTCCTCAGAACACTGGGATACACCAATAACGTATTTCGTTTTCCGATTGGTGCATGCACTACAGATTATGGCCGTAATAATAGTTAGGTAAATAAGGTTCCGTTTCATCGGTTTTTGGTTTTCTGCTGCAAAGATAAGGATTTTTTTGAATATTTGCTATATTTCTCTATTTTTTTTCTTATATTTGCACCCAAACAAACTTAAAACGATATAAGAATGGAAGTAATTAATTTCTCTGAACAGAACAGTATTATCAATCAGTACATGTCAGAACTCCGCGATAAGAGTTACCAGAAAAACCGTCTGACCTTCCGCCATAATGTGGAGCGAATTGGTGAACTGATGGCCTATGAGGTATCCAAGAAATTAGAGTATAAGCCCAAGACTGTGACGACGCCCTTTGGCTCACTGGATATTCCCCTGCCAAAGGATGATATCGTGCTAGGCACTGTGCTCCGCGCCGGATTGCCTTTCCACCAGGGATTCCTGAATATCTTCGATCGTGCTGACAATGCCTACGTCTCGGCTTTCCGTATGTATATTAATCGTGAGCATACTGAAGTTGGTATCCAAGCCGACTATATCGCTGCACCCAGCGTGAAGGGTAAGACCTTGATTATAGCCGACCCCATGCTGGCAACGGGTGGTTCGATGGCAGCAGCCATCGACGCCTTGCTCATGTCGGGCAAGCCGAAAAAGATCCATGTATGCTGTATCATTGCTGCTCCGGAAGGTATCGAAGTGGTGAAAGAAGCTCTTCCTGAGGATGCTACCATCTGGTGTGCCTCTATCGATCAAGGTATGAACGAGCAGAAGTATATCGTTCCTGGATTCGGTGACTGTGGCGACCTTTGTTTCGGTGAAAAAATGCAGAGCTTCCGTAAGTTAACAGAAAAGCGCTAGGCCAATGCTCCAAGTACGATGTAAGAACAACGGTATCACCAAGAGTTTCCTAGAAGGCAGCTCGCTGGTAGAGGTCTATCAGGCTTATGCCGACGAGTTGAAGATGCCTTATCCTGTGGTGTCGGCAAAGGTGAACAATGCCTCACAGGGACTGAAATACCGGCTGTTCCATAATCGCGATGTGGAGTTTATTGATGCTAGCGACGGTTCAGGTCGACGCGTTTATGTGCGCTCGCTCTGTTTTGTGCTCTATAAGGCTGTGAGTGATATTTTTCCCGGTTGCAAGCTCTTTATAGAGCATCCTCTCTCTCGTGGCTACTATTGTAATTTCAAGAAACGTTCTGGCGAACCTCTCACTGAGACCGACCTGAAACGTATATGTACCCGTATGCAGGAGATCATCGATGCTGATATGCCTTTCCGCCGCACTGAATCCACCACTGAGGAGGCTATCCGTGTGTTCCGCGAACGGGGTTTTACCGATAAAGTCAAGCTGTTGGAGACTAGCGGACAGGCCTATACAGACTATTATACTTTGGGCGATACGGTGGATTACTACTATGGTCCTTTGGTGCCGTCGGCAGGTTATCTGAAGGTTTGGGGGCTGGAACGCTATCACGATGGTATGTTGCTGCGTGTGCCCGATAGGCGGAATCCGTCGGTGCTGGCAGAGAAGGTGGAGCAACCCCGTACCTTCGAGGTGTTTGCAGAAAAGGTGCGTTGGGATGTCATCATGCGCCTCTCGAATGCGGGCGATGTGAACAAGGCAATCCTCCGAGGTTATGCTTCAGAACTGATCCAGGTGAGTGAGGCACTCCAGGAAAAGAAGATCGTGAAGATTGCCGAGGAGATTGACACCCGTTTCCATAATGGTGTCAAACTGGTACTGATCACTGGCCCGTCGAGTTCTGGCAAATCCACATTCTGCAAGCGTCTGTCGATCCAGTTGCTTGCCTGTGGACTCCGACCACTATCGTTCTCTACCGACGACTATTTTGTGAACCGCGTGGACACGCCGAAGCTGCCTAACGGACAATATGATTTCGATAATATCGAGACTGTGGATTACAAACTGTTGGGTGATCATCTGGCGCGTTTGATGAACGGTGAAATGGTGGAGGTACCCGAATATAACTTCGTGACGGGTAAACGTGAGTATAACGGAAAGCGACTACAGCTGAAGAGTGACAGTGTGTTGATCATAGAAGGCATTCATGCCCTGAACCCGTTGCTCACAGCGGGTGTTGACGATACCTTGAAATACAAGATTTATATTTCTGCCCTGACCAGTATCTCGCTTGATGACCATAACTGGATTCCTACGCAGGATAACCGTTTGTTGCGTCGTATCATCCGCGACTATAACAAGGGCGCTTTCACCGCCCGTGAAACCATCAGCCAGTGGAAGAGCGTGTGTGAGGCCGAGGAGCAGTGGATCTTCCCCTTTCAGGAAACTGCCGATGTGATGTTCAATTCTGCACTCAACATCGAGTTTGCCGTGTTGCGCCTGCCCGCAGAATTGATCCTTTCGTCGGTGCCAAAGAACTGTGCGGAGTATGCTGAGGCTCACCGATTGCTAAAGTTCATCCACTACTTCATCCCCATCAGCGACAAAGAAATACCACCTACGAGTATCATGCGTGAGTTTGTAGGCGGTAGCAGTTTCAAGTATTAAAAACAATAATCCCTGCCAATCGGCAGGGATTACTATTTGTATTTAGATCAATTTCAGTGTTCCCATCAGATAGACGAGACCGAAACCAAGTACCATCGAGATGACACCCATGATGATACCAATCTTCGACATGTTGCTCTGTTTTACATAGCCTGTGGCAAAGGCCAAAGCATTCGGCGGGGTAGAGATGGGCAGAATCATGGCCGACGAAGCGGCGATGGCCACACCAATCAGGACCGTACCCGTGCCACCGATAGGGGCGAGCTTATCACCCATAGCACCGCAGACCACAGCCAGGATAGGCATCAGCAGGGCAGCTGTAGCGGAATTGGAGATGAAGTTTGAGAGCAGGTAGCAAATACCACCACCGAGAATCAGGATGAGCAGTGGTGAGAACTCACCGAAGGGGATGCTTTCTACAGCATTAGCAGCAAGACCAGAGGCATTCAGACCGTAGCCGAGGGCGAAGCCACCAGCCACCATCCAGATCACACTCCAGTTAATCTGCTCCAGGTCACGCTTGTTGATGACACCCGTCAGGGCAAAGATGCAGAATGGAACCATAGCTACTGTATTGGCGTTGATACCAGTAAAACGATCGGAAAGCCAGAGGGCGATGGTAAGGAAGAAGGTAATGATAACCACTGTGGAGTGGAAACCCTTCTGCATGCCACCGTCGATTTTCAGCTCAACAGTTTTCTGACTGAATGGGAAGAACTTCAGCAACAAGCGCCAGCTAATGAATAGCAGAACGACAACGAGTGGGAACATGAACATCATCCACTGACCGAAGCCGAGACCCATGTTCAATCCCTCAGGATCATTCAGGTACTTCAGGGCGATATTGTTTGGAGGTGTACCGATAGGCGTACCCATACCACCGAGGTTGGCGGCTACAGGAATCGACATTGCCAACGCAATACGACCCTTACCTTCCGGGGGCAACTGACGGAACACTGGTGTCAGGAACGTCAGCATCATAGCTGTGGTAGCCGTGTTCGATACAAACATCGAGAACAGACCCGTTACCAGCAGGAAACCAAGCAGCACCATCTCACTCTTTGTACCGAAAGGCTTCAGCAGCACTTTGGCCAACTGGGCATCAAGTCCAGTCTTCGTAGCGGCGATAGCCAGCACGAATCCACCGATAAACAACATGATTACAGGGTCGGCGAAACAGGCCATCACACCCTTATAACTGAGCACCTTGCCAACCTCTTCTTCGTTCACCATCGGTGAGATACCACTGTCTGTACAGAATAGCAGCATCAGCACCATGATGGCGATAGAAGTGGCCCATGATGAAACAATCTCTAGAATCCACATCAGTGTAGCAAATGCAAAGATGGCAATGACACGCTGCTGGATAACGGTAAGGTTCTGGATGCCATACCACTCAGAAGGCATGTTCCAGAGCAGGAGGGTTACGATAGCCACAAGGGCGATTTTGACGGCACGCTTGGTGTCAGGGTTGTACTTTCTCTGATGGCGCACCTTGTGGTAGGCATCAACGAGATGGAATCCTTCGTAAATATGAAACATACAATTTTAGATTTTGTTGGGTTTGTTTGAAAACTGAGCGCAAAGTTACGAAGTTTTTCCGAAATCATCTTCTGGTGCATCAATTATTTGGTGTATAAAATACGCATAAAACCCAAATTGTTTCTTCTATATTGACTGTTGGTCAACGATTGTTATGTGGACTTTGCAAAGTCACAAAAATAGATAGACTACGCCACCAGTGGGACATAGTCTATCTAAAGGATAAAGAAAAAGCAACTGACTTATTTCTTGAATGCCTCGTCCAGATCGGGATAAGAGACTTTCTTTGCATCATCGAGTTCGAGGTAAGCGCGCTCGGTAAAATGTAGCAGTCCTGCCACGAACGAAGAAGGCCACTGACGTACCATGCGGTTCATCTTTGTGGCGGTATCGTTATAAACCATACGGCTCATGCGTACCTTCTCTTCATAGTCGCGCATACCATCCATAGCCTCTTGATAAAGTGCATCGGCTTTCAGATTAGGGTAAGCTTCACCGATAGCAATCAGCCGGCCTAACACTTGTGAGATGGCGCCCTGCTGTTCATTGACCTGTTCAGCAGTGGTAATGTTGCCTTGACGACGCTCACGGATGGTGTTAATCAGTGTCTCTGATTCATGGCTCGCATACTGGGCAGCTGTCTTAGCAAGTGCTGTAATGGCATCCCAACGGGAGTTCAACTGTACAGCAATCTGGCTCATAGCGTTCTTACAGAGCTCATCCAGATGAACAAACTCACGCTGAGTCGAGATGATATAGCCTGCTACTAGAATCGCAAGGGCTATAATGATGAAAAGAATAATTGTTGCCATAATCTTATGATTTTATGCTAGCGCACTTCCCAGATATCGTTGGTTTCGAGGAGCTCAGTGAAGTTGTGATACTTCTTTTGGGCAGAAACCTCTTCTACCTGAGCATAGACAGCATCGTTGTAAGTAGGCGCATCAACGTCGCGGATCACACCGAGAGCAATGGGGAAACCATCGTTGTTACCCATCAGGGCGAGTTTCAGCTGCAGAGTGTTGTCCTCGCAGTGAGCATCGTGAACGAGAACATCGTCAATGGTATAGCCATCCTTACCAATCTCAACCACCTTCAGTCCGAAGCCCTGCTGTACCAGACCGAACTCATTGTTCTCGCCGAATACCAGCTTTTCACCATGCTTTACATAGATGGCGTTTTTCTTGCGACCCTCGTTGTTGTAAACCACATCGTGGCAGTGGTCGTTGAAGATGACACAGTTCTGCAGAACTTCAGTGACGCTGGCACCCTTGTGCTCGTAAGCAGCCTTCAACACCTCAACAGTACCCTTGGCATCGGTAGCCACACAACGTGCGAAGAAGTGTCCGCGTGCACCAAAGCAAAGCTCGGCAGGACGGAAAGGATCCTCTACGGTGCCGTAAGGGCTCGACTTAGAGACGAAGCCA
>JAEEGL016456133.1_pt1 | contig 21803 bp, 20 predicted proteins | sample 9134231 | NCBI WGS metagenome assembly JAEEGL01 (sample SAMN16246548, study PRJNA631951) | gut metagenome | biome: gut microbiome; feature: rumen; material: fiber-attached | host: Bos | place: Iran: Karaj | collected 2018-10
CACTTGACCTTCCAAATCACGTCGTTCTCGCGGCTGTGGAGATCGTCGGAGACGAAGGATCCGGAGACGAGTTCAAGCGTTGCCATGTCCATGTCGGCAACGAAGCCGGCACGAACATAATCCAGCAGATAGCTCGACACCATCTGCCGGCAGCTCAAGATCCGCTTGTAAAAACCATCGTGGTGCTTCATCGGGAACTCCTTCGTCTGCAGACTACAGGCAGGCGCCCCTTGCAGCAAGAAAACCGCGAAAAGCTGCGGCCGCAGGCGACAGGCCTCCCCCGTCATCCTGAGAGCCCCGACTTTTCTGCCACATGGAAAAATTCAATGTCCTTGGGCCTTCCAGCATCGGAGCAAAGCGCTTCTGCCGGCGATGCAGACTTCAAGCCGGAGGACCTGCGCCTGGCTTGGGACAGGCTTTGACTTGGCATGCCGGAAGCGGCGCGAGCAGCCAGGCTGGTGCGGCGGAGAAGCAGAAAGGCAGAAGCGGCCGCAAGGACAGAGGCGAGCGGCAAGGCCGCAGCGCAGCCACCCCGCACGGCCTTTGCATGAACCGGCTTTTTCCTGCCTGGCGCCCGACGGCCCCGACCGCCCCGCACGAGCCAGAGAAGGCCTCCGTCACGAGGCCCCGGTCCCCGGTCCCCTTGGCGACGGTCCTGAAGCTGACGGGCTCCATGCAGACGTCCGCGCCAGCCAGGACCCTGTCCGGCCCTCCCGGCATCCGCCGCCTGCGTTCCGCCAGGTCACGGACGCGGCGCCAGGCCAATGGCGGCGTTGACGGAGCGGCGCCTTCGTCCGTATCGTGGCCCATCTCGAACGAGGGAGGCCGACATGCCAGAGGGCATCAAGACTGCGTGGGTCCGTCACGGCGCCGGCGGCGCGCTGGACCGCTACTTTCACCTTTCGACCAAGGGCACGAGCGTGAAGCAGGAGCTCATCGCCGGCCTCACCAGCTTCGTGTCCGTGGCCTACATCGTCGCGGTCGTTCCCGCCATGCTCGCCGATGCCGGCATGCCCCGCGACGCGGCCGTGGCTGCGGTCGCCATCTCGGCAGCCTGCGCCACCGTCCTCATGGGGCTCTTTGCCAACTTCCCCGCCGTCGTGGCGCCGGGCCTCGGACTCTCGGCCTTCTTCGCCTACTTCGTGGTGCCCGTCCAGGGCCTCTCCTGGCAGGCCGGCCTCGGCGCCGTCTTCGTCTCCGGCGTGTGCTTCTTCCTCCTCACGGCGACCAGGCTCCGGCAGATGCTCGTGGACGCCGTCCCCATGGAACTCAAGCGCGCCATCGTCGTCGGCATAGGCCTCTTCATCACCTTCATCGGCCTGAGGGGCGCCGGCATCGTCGTCGCCAGCCCCTCGACCCTGGTCACCCTGGGCAGGGTCTGCGAGCCCGGCACCCTCATCTCCTTTGCCGGCCTGCTGTTCACCGCCATCCTCATGCACCGTGGCTGGATGTCCGCCATGCTCACCGGCATGCTCGCCACGGCCGCGGCCTGCATGATCGCCGGCGTCTCGCCTGCGCCATCCTCCCTCGGGGAGCTTGTGCGCCCGGCCCTTCCCGACCTCTCCCCCCTCTTCTGCCAGCTCGACTTCAAGGGCGCCATGGCCTTCGGCATTGTCCAGATCGTCTTCACCTTCACCGTCGTCGAGCTCTTCGACAACATGGGCACGCTCATCGGCCTGGCCAAGAAGGCCGCCCTCATGGACGACAAGGGCCGCATCCAGAACATCGACAAGGCCTTTGCCACGGACTCCATCGGCACCATGGCGAGCGCCTTCATCGGCTGCCCCACGGTCACGACCTACATCGAAAGCGCGGCCGGCATAGCCCAGGGCGGCCGCACGGGCCTCTCCTCCGTCTTTGCCGGCTCCCTTTTCCTGCTGGCCCTGCCCCTGGCGCCCCTCTTCAGCCTCGTGCCGTCCTACGCCACGGCGCCCGTGCTCGTCATCGTCGGCGCCATCATGATGGCCGAGGTGGTGCACATCGACTTCACGGACCTCACCGAAGGCCTGCCCTGCTTTCTGACCATCGCCACCATGCCCCTCACCTACTCCATCGCCACGGGCTTCGGCTTCGGCTTCGTGAGCTACGCCTGCCTCAAGCTCTGCACCGGCCGCTGGCGCGAGGTCAGTCCCGCCATGTGGGCGGTGAGCCTGCTCTTTGCCGTGAACTTCGCCCTCAGGTAGCAGGCAAGGCCGTCGCGGCCCGCTGCCGGGACTTGCCGGAAGGCGCAGGCCTGGCGTATCTATCACGCCTGCGCGCAGGGGCTCCCTGCGCGACGCACGCTGCAAGGAGAATCCAGAAGCCATGCCGAACGTAGCCGACGAACGAGAACTCCACGACGATCTTGCCGCCGCCTGGCAGAAGCTCCAGGCCACGGAGGGCGCCGAAGGCGGGGCCTTCATCCTCGAGGCCGCCGGTGCAGGCTCCCCGAGAGCCCAGCTCATGGCGAGCCACATGGCCCTGGAGGGGCTGGGCATGGCGCAGGATCCGGGCGTTGCCAGAGCATGGCTGGAAAAGGCCTGCGCGCAGGACTTCGCGCCCGCCCTGGTCCAGCTGGGGCGCTTCCTCACCGTGGAGGGCGCAGGCGAAGCGGACGAGCGCCAGGCCAGAGCCTGCTTTGAGCGCGCCATTGCCCTCGACGATCCCGAAACCTGGCCGGCCCTCGGCGAAACCCTGGCCAAGGGCGTGCTCGGCCAGAAGCTCGTCGAGACGGGCGCGGCCATCCTGCGCAAGGGCGCGGCCAGCCATCCCGTCTGCGCCTTCCTGCTCTGCCAGCTCATCGACGAGGGCAAGATCGAGGCCAGAGAGGGCGAAAGCCCCTTCCTGCTCCTGCTCGACGCCGCCGAAGGCGGCTATCCCGAGGCCCAGCGCGAGCTTGGCGGGCTGCTCCTGCTCTTCTCCACCAACGAGGAAGGCAAGATGCCCATTCCTGGCCTCACGCCCCAGGCCTGCCGCCAGGAGGCCGAGGCCTGGCTGGCCAGAGCCTGGCAGAACGGCGACGCCAAGGCAGGCCAGATCCTGGCCAAGCTGGAGGAGCAGGCCCAGGCAGCCGGCCAGCCGGACTAGTCTCTGGCCGGCGCCGCATGCGGTCCGCAGGCAGCCGCCAGACCAGGATCCTGCTCTGCCCCCGGATCTGCCCCCGGATCTGCCTCCAGCTCCGCTTCCAGCCGCTCCCAGGGCAGGCTCTCCTCGGTGAAGATCTCGAGACCCGCCTCCCTGAGCAGGCGGGCAAAGATGCCGTCGCCGGGAACCAGCGTCTTCGTGAAGCTGCCGTCGTAGATCCCGCCGGCGCCGCAGGAGGGCGAGCGCGCCTTGAGCACGGCTGTCGTGCAGCCTGCGGCCAGGACCATGGCCAGCGCCTTGGCCGCCCCCCTGCGAAAGGCCCCGGTGCAGTCCGTGCCGTCCCTGGCCAGCACCCTGTCCCCGCAGAGCTCGCAGGGTTTGCGCGGCGGGAGCAGTCCGCCCTGCACCTCGGGGCAGACCACAACGCACATCCCCCGGGCGACCAGCCGCTGAATGCGGGGGTCGGGCCTGGATGCACCGTCCCAGCGGCAGGGCAGGCCTGCCAGGCAGCCGCTCACGCAGAAGCGCTTTCCTTTCTTCATGGCCTTCTCCCCGGCCTCCTCCCCAGCCTTCTTCCCGGCCTCTTTCCTGGCCTCCTTCATGGCCTTCCTCCTTGCCTGCAACAGGCGCATGGCGCCGCGAGCGGGCGCTGCGCGCCTTGCCTGCAGCTCTTCTGCCCTCCCAGCCGGCGCCGGGTCAAGACCTCCTTCGCTTCCCTCCTTCCTTCTTCGCCTTGCTTCGTCGCTCGCCTTCTCTCTTCCCCGCATGCTTCCTTCTCCGCCTTCCTCCTCCTTCTCTCTTCTCCGCCTGCCTCCGTCCCCGCTCCGCCTGCCGCCGATGCCTGCCGCCGCTTCCGGCGCCGGCGCGAAGCGCTCCAGGGCTGGCGCGGCAAGGCCCGCAGATGCTATGAAAGCCCGTCTGGAGGGGGAAGCCAGGAAGGCCGCGGCCGGAAGGGCCAGCCCGGCCAGGCGCCTTTTCCGGGATCCTTTCGGCTTTCCCGGCAGAGCGTTCCAGACGACACAGGAGGTGAACATGCCCAAAGCCAAGACCCTGCGCTTCCACGAAGACGACCACGTGGTCCTCAAGGCCCCCCACGCGGGCACGAACCGCATGTACAAGTCCGCCCACATGCACCGCCTGCCGGCAGGAACCAGGGGCATAGTCAACAGCTCCGCCAGGGGCGTCACCGAAGTCGAGTTCCGCGTGCCGGACAGGGATACGGGCTTCGAGGACGCCGTGCTCATGCGCGTGCCGGACGAGAAGCTCGACTTCGACAGGGATGTCTAGATCGGTGCGGCCGCGTTCACGGCCTTTCGGCTGCTGAACGCAGTGCTCCCTGGCATGGCGCCTGCCGGGCCGGCCTGCGCGTGCGCACAAGCGGATGCCGGAGGAGGCAGACAGGGAGAAGCGGGGCAGCCCTGCTTCCTGAACCCCTTGCGGTTCCCCCTGCAGAAGCCGAAGCGGCGCTTGGGGAGGAAGGGAGCCTCCGTCCTGCCGCAGCCCCGCGGCTTGCGGGCCTGATGCCCCTGTCCTGCTTGGCCTTCACGCCGGCCTTCCTGCGGCTGGCGCCTCGGCCGCTCTGGACTGCTTCTCGGCATCCGCGCTTCCGGGACGCATGGCGCCGCCCGTGCAGCTGAAGCCCCGTACGCCGCCTGGCCGCCTCGCAGCGCTCCGCTCGTCCTGGTGCGGCGCTGCCGGCAGGAAAGCCTATCCCAACAAACAGAATCTTGCCAAGACAGTTTTTGATGCATGGTTCCGCCAACCCCCCAATGCGTTTCCCTGGCTTGGGAATGGACTGCCCTGCCTGGCGGAGAAATTTTCTTTCCGGTAATGCGCGGAGAAAAAATTTTTCTTCTTGACAAAATCTGGACTGCGAGCCTAGTCTGCAGCCAGCGCAGGAAACCATGCGGCAACGCAGACGGGAGCGCGTTTTTCCTTTCCGCACATTCCGGAGGCAGATCATGCAGGCCTACGAATACTTTATCGCCATGCTGAACAAGGCCATCGACAAGGCTGGGTCGCCGAGCCGCCTTGCCAGGGCCCTCGACATTGCGCCCAACATGATCACCCGCTGGAGCAAGGGCGAGCGCTGCCCCAACCTGAAGAGCATCCAGCCCGTCTTCGACTACCTCAACGAGGAGTTCCGCACGCGCGAGCTTGCCGTGGACAAGGACGTGCACTTCGTGAACCCCCGCCTCGCCAAGGCCGCCGAGCGGCTCGAGGCGCCCGTGGCGGACGACTTTCTGGCCGCCCCCGTCGTGGGCGAGGTGGGCGCCGGCCCCGGCTACTTCGATCAGGAGCAGGTCGAGCGCTGGATGCTCGCCGACATGAACCATCCCGCCATCCGGGGCCGTCGCAACCTCATCGCCGTGGAGATAGGCCGGAACTCCACCTCCATGCTCCCCCTGCTCCATCCGGGCGACATGGTGCTCGTGGACAGGGACGACAGGGACGTGAGCTATCCGGGCCGCATCATGCTGGTGCGCGATCCCGACGGTGCCGGCATGGTCAAGCGCGTGAAGATGGAGCGGCATCCGCGCATAGGCTGGCAGATAGTCTACTTCTCCGACAATGCGTCGGCCAATCCGCCCCTGATCTACAGCCTGGACGAGGACTTCGACGGCAGCATGGAGAACGCCATCGTCGGCCGCGTCGTCTTCGCCATGCAGGACGTGAAGAACAGCTAGCATGCATCCGCTGCGGCTGAGCATTGCTTCCGCCTCCGCCGGACAGGGCCAGGCAGGACCAGGGAAGGAGGCGCAGCTCTCTGACGAGAAGAGCGGACGGCTAGGCCTGCGGGGCCAGGGATGGTCCGGTCTCCGCGCCCGCGCCTCGCTCCCTGTACTTCCGGACGTCTTCGGCACCCTTTCGACTTCGTCCGGCGGAAGATCCGCCACGGCCATGCGCTCGCGCACAACGCCGGCGTCAAGACTGCACCGCAGGGCAATGTCTGCGGCGCAGAGCCCCCTGGCGCGGAACCCCGCCATCTTTGGCGAAGGCAGGCAGAGTTCGGGGGCGAAGGCCCTTGAAGGAGCGTCCTTCTCTACCGGCCTTTCGCGCCAGTGCATGCCGTTCTCCAGCCGGATGTCCGGCTCCTCGGCCAAGAGCTCCGCAAGTTCCTGCGCCATGGCGAAATTTTAGCTTTTGTGGTGTTATGGCTTCCCCCTTCTGCCTGGCTTGCAGGGGGAAGAGGGGCCCGGCGCCTTTCCCTCGGCGCTGCCGTTTGGAATTCCTGCCGGCAGCGGCTGTGCCGTGATGGCTTGAGCTACTTGCAGAAGAAGCGCGGAGCCCTGCGCTCGCAGGGCTTGGTTTCGTGCTTCCTGAAGCCCATGGAGAGCGTGGCCACGAGCTTGAAGCTCTCCGGGATCGCGTGGGCCTGCTTGAATTCGGCATCGTTGAAGAGGGCTTCGGCAAAGCCTATCCAGCAGGTGCCTATGCCCTGCTCCTCGGCCAGCAGCATGAGATTGCCGGCCACGAGGCTGCAGTCGTAGACGCACCAGGGCGAGGCCGTGTCGCCGTAGACGGCGAGCACGGTGCCGGCGTGGTTGAAGATGCTGTAGGCATCGTTGCGAAGCCAGCTTTCGTACTGGGCGAACTCGGGATAGCCGGCGATGTTGCCGAGGATTTTCTGCTTGATCTGCCCGGAGAGGGCGTCGATTTCGGCCTTGTCCTGAAGCAGGGCGAAGCCCCAGGGCTGGAGGCCCGATCCCGTCGGCGCCTTGATGGCGAGTTCGACCAGGGCTTCAATGGTCTGTGCGGGAATGGGGGCGTCGGTGTAGCTTCTGACGCTGCGGCGCTTGAGAATGGCGTCCTTGAGTTCCATGGAATGCGCTCCTTGCTGGAGGGGGGGGGCGAGGCCTTCTGGCTGGCGGGAGCGCCCGGACCGGGCGCTCCCGCAGGAGAGGGGCCGTTCCCGGGGGCGTTCCGGCTAGAGGGTCTTGAGCTCGTACTGGCGCGAGCCCATGCCGATGGCCTCGCCGTGGGAGAGCTGGATCTGGCCTGTGGTGTGGGGCCAGCGGGCGGTGAAGATGTCCCTGCCCTGGAGGTCGAGGTCGGCGAGCAGCGGGGCCTTCTGGACGAGGTCGAAGCAGGCCTGGTCGAGGGCCACGGGATCGGTGGAGGCGAGTATGCCCACGTCCGCGATGAGCGGGCGGTCGGACCAGCCGGCGCAGTCGCAGTCCGGGGTGACGTTCATCACGAAGTTGATGTAGCAGACGTGGTCTTCCTTGCCCTTGACCGCGCCGTAGCCGTACTCGGTGAGCCTTTCGGTGAAGAGGGGCACGTCCGTTGCCCAGTCTATCTCCACGGCCTTCTGCTCGCAGACGGTCATGCACTCGAAGCAGCCTATGCACTTGGACTTGTCGCAGACGCACTTCTTGTCCTTGAGCGACATGGCGTGCTCGGGACAGGCTTTGACGCAGGTGGCGCAGCCTATGCACTTCTCGGCATTGACCTGCACCGCGGTGGCGTGCTGCTCGCGCTTGCCGAGCTTGGAGGCGCCGCCCATGGCGAGGTTTTTGATGGCGCCGCCGAAGCCGGCCATTTCGTGGCCCTTGAAGTGGGAGAGCACCACCATGGCAGGCGCCCTGGCGATTTCCGTGGCGATGCGCACGCTCTGGAAGTGCTTGCCGCTGATCGCGACGGGCACGTCGTTTTCGCCGTAGAGGCCGTCGGCAATGATCACAGGGGCATTGACCACGCTCGGCGCAAAGCCGTGGCGCACTGCCGTTTCGAGATGGTCCACGGCGTTGTGGCGGGAGCCCGAGTAGAGGGTGGTGGTGTCGGTCAGGAAGGGCTTGGCGCCGGCCTCGCGGATTTTGTCCACCACGATGCGCACGAGCTGGGGGTTGAGGTGGGTGTCGTTGCCCATCTCGCCGAAGTGCAGCTTCACGGCGCAGGGCTCGCCCTGGACCACGCGGTCCTTGAGGCCCACCAGGGCCAGCAGGCGCGCCACTTTGGCCTCCTTGGTCTGGTGGTGGCTGCGACAGGACATGGCGTAGAAGTAGACGGTGGGAGCCATGTTGTCTCCTTGGCTTGCATGTGGCATTGGGGCGTGCCCTGGTCTGCGCCGAGGCCCGGCGTAGGGCTTTGCCCTCTGGGGAAAGTATGCCAGATCAGGGGAAAAAGTAAATATTTTCCAAGGATAAGCAGAGGCAGCCGGGCTAGCGGAAGCCTGCCATGCCAGCGCCAAGAGAAAATTCGTCCCAGCCCGCCTGGCGCACAAGCAAATGCAGGCACTTGGGGCTTGCGTGCGCCAGCCAGCCTGCCGCTCCCAAGCGTATCGGGCAAAGCTGCGCCTTGCCGATCAGAGCCCCCCGGACAGCCCCTGGACAGCCCCTGGACAGCCTGGACGGGGGCTTCAAGTGCAGGTTGAAGGGCATTGCCTGCAGTCCTGAAAAAAGCTAGATTAGCGAATCAGCCAGTGAGGAAGCCATGGACATACGACAAAGCTACGTCGTCAAGACCGATGCCAAGCGCCGCGTCCTGCTGCGCGGCAATCCCTACCCCTACTACCGCGTCCGCGAGTTCAGCAACGGATGCCTTCTGCTGGAGCCGCGCGAAATGGTCGCCCCCCAGGGGATTACGGCAGGTGATCTGGAGGATCTGGAGAACATGGCTGAAGCCTTTCCCGAAAGATCCGGCGAAGCGGCCTTTCCCGGAGATCCCGATGGCGCCCTGTGACGGCGGCGCCGTCCCTGTCGCGCCGGCGCAGGACGTGGCGGAGCATCCCGCCCTCAGGCCTTCCAGGGAGGCGATGGCCCGCGCTTCGCTGGCGGGGCTGGTGCTCAGGCCTGAGCTCCTCGCCCGCCTCGAGGCCGTCGTCCTTGAGAACGTCCGCGCCGACGAGCTCTGCGCCAGGGGCCTTGCGCCCTGCCGCCGCCTTCTGATGGCAGGGCCCGACGGCTGCGGACGCCGCATGGCGGCCCGCTACGCGGCCTCCCGCCTGGGACTTCCCGTTGCCAGCTTCGACCTTGGCCTGCTGCTGGGCCTGCCCCGCGCCAAGGCCAGGCGCAGCATCGAGGATCTCTTTGCCAAGGCTGCCCAGGGCCGGTCCTGCTTTCTGCTGGCGGGCTTTGACGGCCTGCTTGCGGCCTCTCGGGGCCAGCCTCCGCTGGGACTTGCCGAAGCCCTGCTCCACGAGCTGGCGCAGGACGCTTCCGCAAGCCTCTTCTTCGTCCTTGCGGGCGAAGATGTTCTTGGCAGGCCCGAGGTGACGCGGGCCTTCGACGACGCCCTTGCCTTCGCCCTGCCCGATCCCGCGGCCGTGCTGGAGCTGGTGCGTCGCTGCCTCGGGGACTTCGCCGGCTCCCTTCCCGCCCGCCAGGCCCTGCTCGAGGCCTGTCGCGGCCTCAGCCACAGAAGCATTGCCCTCGCCTGCCAGGACGAGCTCAAGGCCTGCGTGCTCGCTGGACGCGCGAGCGCGGATCCGGCATCGCTCCTGCGCGCCCTCAGACGCCGGGCCTTTGCCGAATAGCCTGCCCGAGCCCTGACTGTCGCAGGCGGCCGCCGCGCCCCAGGGCCGGAAGCCAGCCGGGCTTCCGGCCAGAAGGAAAGCCGGGCCCGCGGCCGGCTAGAGAACGTATCTCGAGATGTAGGACACCACCTCGTCCGGCGTGTCGAGCATGACGGAGTACTTGTCGATTTCGGATGCGGTGATGAAGCCCCGGCTCACCATGCTGGCACGCAGCCAGTCCACGAGGCCCTTCCAGAAGGAGCTGTCGTAGAGGATGATGGGGAAGGGCTTGATGCGCTTGGTCTGGGCCAGGACGAAGGCTTCGCAGAGCTCGTCGAGGGTGCCCATGCCGCCGGGCATGACCACGTAGGCCCTGGCGTACTTCACGAACATGAGCTTGCGGGTGAAGAAGTAGCGGAAGTTGCAGCGGATGCGCACGTACTCGTTGCAGTCCTGCTCGTGGGGCAGGAAGATGTGCAGGCCGATGGAGGGGCCCCCGCCCTCGACGGCGCCCTTGTTGGCGGCCTCCATGATGCCGGGCCCGCCGCCGCTGATGATGCCGAAGCCGGCTTCGGCGAGGCCCTTGGCGATGGCCACCGTTTCCGCATACTCCTTCGCGTCGGGCTTGACGCGGGCGGAGCCGAAGATGGAGATGCAGTGCTGCTCGATGTCGTTGAGCGTGTCGAAGGCGTTCACCATTTCGCCGATGATGCGGAAGGTGCGCCAGGACTCGGTTGTCGTGTTGAGTTCGTCTATGATGTTGCGCTGAATCTCAGGCATGGAGAACCTCCTGCTGCTGAAGGCTGGAGCCTTCCGGTATCGTCCGCCAGCCGCAGACGGTGCCGGCGGGCCTGTTCTGTGATCGACCGTGCAGGAAAAGCGGACCTGCGTCAAGGAAGGAGCCGGCCTGCCCCGGGTCTGGACGGATGCCGGCGCCGGACCGGCGCCGCGCGGGCCGCCGCGCGTCTTGCAGAGCCTGGCCCGCTGCGGCATGATGGTCGCTTGTGAAATTTGTGGCAAGGTTCCGGCACGGGCCTTGCGCGCCAGAGCAAGGCCGGGCGGCAGGCCGCCTCAGGGCAGGCCCGACGGATCCGGCAGGAGGGTTTGCGACATGGAAAAAGAGTGCAGGCAGGAGCCGGCATCCCCCGAATCCCTTGACAGCCTGGTCCAGCGCGTGGGCCGGGCCCAGCGCGTCTACGCCGGCTTCACGCAGGAGCAGGTGGACGCCGTGTTCCAGCACGCCGCGGCCAGGGCCGTTGCCTCCCGCATCGAGCTGGCCCGCCTGGCCGTCGAGGAGACGGGCATGGGCGTGCTGGAGGACAAGGTCGTGAAGAACCACTTCGCGGCCGAGCACGTCTACAGCAAGTACAAGGACACCCGCACCTGCGGCGTGCTCGAGGACGATCCCGCAGGGGGCTTCCGCCAGATAGCCGCGCCCCTCGGCGTCGTTGCCGGCATCGTTCCCAGCACCAACCCCACCTCGACGGTCATCTTCAAGGCCCTGCTCTGCCTGAAGACCCGCAACGGCATCGTCTTCTCGCCCCACCCTTCGGCCAAGCGATCCACCATAGCCGCGGCCAGGCTCCTGCACGACGCCGCCGTCGAGGCCGGCGCGCCCGAAGGCATCATAGGCTGGATGGAAGAGTCGTCCTCCGAGCTCTCGGCCAGGCTCATGGGGCATTCCGGCATTGCCCTCATCCTCGCCACCGGCGGAGCCGGCATGGTCAAGGCCGCCTACAGCTCGGGCACGCCGGCCATCGGCGTCGGCGCCGGCAACACGCCCTGCGTGATCGACGAGACGGCGGATCTGCGCATGGCCGTCAACTCCGTCCTGCTGAGCAAGACCTTCGACAACGGCATGATCTGCGCCTCGGAGCAGACGCTGGTCTGCGTGGAGAGCATTGCGGACAGGGTGAAGGAGGAGCTGCTCTTCCGCGGCGCCTGGTTCGCCTCGTCCGAAGAGGCGGAGAAGCTTGCGGCCGTCATCTTCAGGAACGGGCGCCTCAACAGCGCCATTGTCGGCCAGCCGGCCGCGAAGATAGCCGCCATGGCGGGCATCGAGATTCCCGCTTCCGCCAAGGTCGTCCTCGCCGAGCGCGAGGCCGTCGCGGCGGACGATCCCTTCGCCCACGAGAAGCTCTCCCCGGTGCTCGGCTTCTACAGGGCGCCGGACTTCGAATCTGCCCTGGCGACGGCCCACAGGCTTGTCCTGCTTGGCGGCGCTGGCCACACCTCGTGCCTCTACACGGCCGATCCCGTCCGCGTCCAGGCCTTCGAGGCGTGCATGCCCACGGGCCGCGTGCTCGTCAACATGCCGGCCTCCCAGGGCGCCATCGGCGACGTCTACAACTTCCGCGTGCCGCCCTCCCTTACCCTCGGCTGCGGCAGCTGGGGCGGCAATTCCGTGAGCGAAAACATTGGAGTGAAGCACCTGATGAACGTCAAGACCGTGGCTGCCCGCCGCGAGAACATGCTCTGGTACCGGGTCCCGCAGCGCATCTACTTCAAGCCCGACTGCCTGGCCGAGGCGCTGAAGGAGTTTGCGGGCAGAAAGCGGGCCCTGCTTGTCACCGACGATCCCCTCGTCTCCCTCGGCCTCGCCGACAGGGTGGTGCGCATTCTCGAGGAGACGGGATGCAGCGTGCGCGTCTTCAGCCAGGTCAAGCCCGATCCCGGCATGGACTGCGTCAGGAGCTGCCTTGAGCTTGCCAAGGCCTTCCAGCCCGACATGTTCGTCGCCCTCGGCGGCGGCTCGCCCATGGACGCGGCCAAGATGGCCTGGCTGCTCTACGAGGTGCCGGACATGAAGGTCGAGGATCTCGCCCTGCGCTTCCAGGACATCAGAAAGCGCGTGACCTCCTTCCCCCGCGGCGGCCGGAAGGCCGTCATGGTCTGCATCCCGACCACCTCGGGCACGGGCTCCGAGGTGACGCCCTTCGCCGTTGTCAGCGACGAGACAACGGGCCAGAAGCTGGCCATCGCCGACTACGCGCTCACGCCCGACATGGCCGTCGTCGATCCCGATCTGGCCCGGGGCATGCCGGATTCCCTGGCCTCGGCGTCGGGCATCGACGTGCTCACCCACGCCGTCGAGGCCTACACCTCGGTCATGGCCAGCAACATGGCAGACGGCCACGCCATGGAGGCCGTGCGTCTCGTCTTCAAGTACCTGCGCGACTCGGTGAACCACGGGGAGCGCTTCGAACAGGCCAGGGAGAAGATGCACTATGCCGCCACCATCGCCGGCATGGCCTTCGGCAACGCCTTCCTCGGCGTCTGCCACTCCCTCGCCCATGCCCTGGGTTCGGCCTTCCACCTCGCCCACGGGCTTGCCAACGCCCTCCTGCTCTCCTACGTCATCGAGTACAACGCCACCGACCAGCCCACCAAGCAGGGCATGCTCCCCCAGTACAAGTACCCCTGGGTCAAGGGCCGCTACGCCCGCCTCTGCGACATGCTCCACCTGGCCGACGACCTCGAGGGCGACACCCCCGAGATCCGCGCCCTCAAGACGGCCCGCTTCGTCAGGGCCGTCGAGGCCCTCAAGCAGGACTGCGGCATCCCCCGCTCCATACGCGATGCCGGCGTCGAAGAGTCTGCCTTCCTGGCCAAGCTCGACGAGATGGCTCTCGCAGCCTTCGACGACCAGTGCACCTCGGTCAATCCCCGCTATCCCCTTGTCGCCGAACTCAGGGAGATCTACCGCAAGGCCTACTACGGCGAGCCGCTGGCAAGCCTCCAGGATCCCGGCCTCCAGAATTCTGGAGAGACGGTCTGCTAGCCAGCCTTTCGGCATCCTCGTCACGTGAATGCTGGCAAGGGCGCCCTTCCCGCAGTCCGGGAGGGGCGCCCTTCGGCGTTCTGCGCTTGCTGCTCCGGCACTGGCCAGGGGCCCAGCCTGCCGCAGGCAGAGCCTGAGACGGCCGTCTTCCGGGCGCGCTCCCGCGCCGGCACGGGCAGTGGCGAGTTTTCCCAATTGACAATATTCTGCTTGCCGAGTTTTCCCAAAATGTGCACAATGCCCCTGTCCCCCGGGACGGCAGGATAAAGCCCCGCCGGTGCCGGCAAGGACAGTCCTGTCCCCGCCCTCCCGTTCCCCCATTCCCCTGCCAGGAGCTCCGGCATGATCGTCGAACGCGTTGCTCTGGAAAACTTCGGCCCCTTCCTCAGCTGCCGGGCCAGCCTTGAGGCCGCGCCAGCGGCCTGCGTCCCCCCGGACGGGAGCCCGGAAGGGAGCGCCTGCCCTTCCCCGGATGCGGCTTCAGCGGGTTCGGCCTGGCTCGTTGCCGGCGGAAGCCGGCAGGAGCAGAGCGGCTTTCTGGACGGGCTGGCACGCCTTTTGTCCTGCTTCGTCCAGGCCATGCGCCGGAGCCGGCGGGCCGGCGTCCTTGCGGGCGTGCCCTTCCCTGTTCCGTCCCCCTCTGCCGGCGCCCCGCAGGCTGTCCCAGGTTCGCTTGTTCCTGATCTGCCTGCTGTCCCAAGTCCGGCAGCCAGCCTCGCCTGCACGGTCCGCAGCGGCAGAAGCAGCTTTTCCTGGCGCCTTGCCAAGGCCGGGGAGGGAGCCCGGACGCGCAGGGCCAGCGCCCTTGGCGACGCCAGATTCCTCGCTGGACTCTATCTGCAGCGCCGGATCAGGGATCATGGCTGCTCCCTGCCCCTCGTTGCCTGCTATCCCCGGGATCGCCGTCTTTTCGCAGGCACTGGACCGGGAAGCAGGGCGGATTCCTGCTTCGACGCCTACGATGCCGGCTTTGGCGCCAAGGCCAGGCTGTGCCGCTTCCTGGCGCTCGCATGCGTCGCCTGTGCCGGGAGCGGCAGCCCTGTCTCTGCCAGCACTGCTTCCGGCAGCGCCCCCGGAACGGCTTTGGGGTGCGCTGTCCCGCCGGAGAGGCTGAAGGCCTGCATCCTTGCCGCCCTGCAGCCCCTCTTTCCGGACTGCACGGACCTTGCACTGCAGGGAGGCCCCCGTCCGCGCCTCCTGCTCGAGCGGGTAGGAGGCGTTCGCGATCTGGCCTTCCTTCCCCGGGGCGACGCCCTGCTGGGCGCCCTTGCAGCCGACCTGGCCTGCCGCCTGGCCCTGCTCAACCCTGCCCTGGCCAATCCCCTGGAGGGAGACGGCATCGTGCTGATCGACGGGCTTGACCAGGGGCTGCCAGGAGCATGCGGGCCGGCGTTGCCCGAATCTGCCCGGCCCGAGTCCGCCCAGCCTGCTTCCGCTCTGTCTGGACAGGCCCGGGCCGGCGCTGTCCGGCCAGGCCCCTCCCTGTCGCTGGCAGGCGCCGTGCAGGGCCTGAGGACAGCCTTTCCCCGTTGCCAGTTCGTCTTCACCGCAGGCGATGCCCTCAGCGGTCCTGCCGGCGCAGGTCAGGGCCTTGCCCTTGCCGAAGCCTGCGGAGCCAGACTCTGCAGGCTTGAGCTGCATCGCCGCCCGGCCTCTGGGGGCGCCTGAGCGCCATGCGCCAGCCCCATGCTCCCGCTGGCCTCGCCTCTTCCGCTTTCCGCATGGGTTCGCTTCCCGCATGGGTCAGCTGGTCCCGCGCTTGGAGGCGGAAGGGCACTCTTGAGCCGGCTGGTCCAGTGACGGCGTTTCTTTTTGGGAACTGTCTGGAAGAGCACGAACTTGAGCCGGCACTGCCCAGGACTGGCCCAGCCCTGTCCGGCCCTGTCCGAGGCTGTCCGGGGTTCGACGCAGGGCTTCCGAGGGAATTTTGAGGGACTGCCGAGGGGGTGGAGGAATTCAGGAGCGGGCCTGGACCGGCTCTGGACCGGGCATGGAACGGGACTGGAAGAAAAGCCGGCCTTGTCCCGCAAGCGCAAGGCATGCTGGCCTTGTTTTCCCAAAACGAGCATGGCCTTGCCGGCAGGAAGCGGGATGGATGTCCCATCCGCAAGCCTGTCTCCTTCTCTGCGCCGTCCCCGTTGCCAGCGCGCCGGAAGCGCTCTGCCTGAAGCCGGCGGCCGTGGCGGTCTGCTCGGGCATGCAGCCCTTCCTGCCCCGGCGGCTGTCAGCGGCGTCAGCAAGCCGCTGGCCGGCTTCAGGCACGGCGTCCCAGGGAGTGGAGCCGCCTGCCGTGACAGGCCCCTGTCTGACATCTGCGGGGCAGAGCTTGTCTGCAGGCCTCTCCTTCGCCCTTCCGGCGGCGTCCAGTCCCTGAGCGCCAGTGGCGCAGGAGGGGAGATTCGAGGCCGGCGCAGTCAAGACACGCCATCCAGACGCCATCCAGACCAGCCATCCTGAGGCTCGTCCAGACGTCCCTGCAGACGATCATCAGGGACGCCTTGGCGTGCGCGTCCTTTGGAGAGAGCAGGCGTCTGGCTGCCCGGCTCGCCGGACCTGCGCTGAGGGTCTGGTCCTGGCGTCCTTGCCGGAGGGAGCGCAGGAACCCCTTGAGCATAGCGGCTCACAGCCCTGCGGACGCTGTTCGTCCTGACGGTGGTGCCCGGCTGTCGCTGCCGTGTCTTGCCGTCGGCTGCCGCCTGCCTGACGGCAGGAAGGGGCGTCGCAGGCTGCCTGCATGTGGCCTTCGGGGCATTGTCTCCGACGAGGGGGCTGGGAGCACCCTGGCCAAACCCACAGACAGAGGTTCTCCTTGTCTGCAGGGCGAATATCAGTGAAAAATCAAGCGGTTGTCTTGAATGCTCCTGCCTGGAGCCAGACCGTTGCCACAGGAACCGCCGAGGGGCCTTGCGAGAAAGATCAGATTTTTTTACCAAAAGGGAATAATTTGCTTGCCATATTTTCCCAAAAAGACTAGTACTGATCTTGCCGGCAGAAAGCGGGCTGGATGTCCCTCCCGCAAGCCTGCCGGCAGCCTGAAGCGCCCTGGGATGTGCCCAGGGTCGCATGCCGTCAACAGCCGCCGTCGACCGGAAGCCCGGCAGAAGCCGGAGCTCGTGACCCAACCTGAACTCTGCCTCCGGCGGCAAGGAGAATACGCCATGACCACCCAGCTTTCTTCCGCATCCCGCCTCCATCCCGTCTCCGCCCTTCCCTGCGCCGAGCCCTTTGCCATCGCCCCGCAAGCCGCGATGCCGGCTTCCCGTGCCCGCACGGGCCTGCTCGAGAGCGTTGCCGTGCTCGCCTCGGCAGCCGTTGCCGGCGTGTGCCTTGCAGCCGTGATCACGGTCTCCGTCTGCTGGCACGCCCTCTACCTTGAGGCCCGGGAGGACGCACTGGACAGCACCCTCGACAGCGGCTTCAAGGCCGTCGTCCTCGAGCTCGGGACCGTCCCTGGCCGGAAGGACGCAGTCGGCAAGGCGCTTGTCCGCGGCTAGGAAGCTGTCTGCCAGGCACAAGTTTCCGCCCCTGCGGGCTTCAGCTGTCTGCATCTCCTCCCCCGCTGAAGCCTGCCTGGGCGGAAATGGCCCCGCACTCGGGGGGCACAAGGTCTTTTTCGAAGCGCAGCCCTCGCCTTGGTCTCGCGGCGCTGGTACAGGCCAGGCTTCTTTTGCCTGCTTTCAGGGCATTGGCCAGGTCTTGCCCCGAAGATTCGCTCCATGGCCAGCCCGGCGTCCCAGTCCATGCCCTGCGCAAGCCTTTGCCTGACGCCTTCCGCCAGTATGGGCCAGTCTGGGAATAGTCTCCCGCTAGGGGGGCAAAAGGCATTTTTTGGTGCCGAGCCTGCCGTGGCGAGACGCCTGCAGGGACCTCGCCTGATCTGGGCGTCTTGCTGAAATGGCTTCTCCGCCTAGGGCAGGCGACAGGACGACTGGCAGACGGCGTCTGCGGGAGCGGGCCTGCAAGGCTGGACGCTCCCTGAGGCCTGGTGCAGTCCTGCCTTGCTTCTGGCGGACAAGCTTTTGGCAGGCAAGCCTGACGCCGAGCGGCAAGGCACGAAAGATTGCCTGGAAAAACAGGAAGATGTCCTGAACTGGCCTCGCTGTCGCCGAAGCGCGGACTGGCATGCCGTCCAGCGTCCGCCTGCACGGGCGAACGCTTTCTCGCAGAAAACAGGATGCTTATACCAAAAGGGAAAAAATCGCTTGCCATCTTTTCCCAAAATGAGTAATACTTGGTCCTGCCGGCAGGAAGCAGGCAGGAACTTCTTCCCGTCAAGCCTGAAGCCTCGCCGGCAGCCCGAAGCGCCTTGGAATGTGCCGGGGCGCACACCCGCATCAGCCGCCGTTGACCGGAAGCCCGGCAGGAGCCGGAGCTCGCAACCCAACGTAACGCCTGCATCCGGCGGCAAGGAGGACACGCCATGACCAGCCCGCTTTCTTCTGCATCCCGCATCCAGCCCGCCTCTCCCCTGCCCTGCGCCGTGCCGTTTGCCAGCGCGCCTGAAGCAGCCGGGACGTCGTCCTGCTCCCGCGGCCGCCTGCTCGAGAACTTTGCCGTGCTTGCCTCGGCAGCCGTGGTCGGCGTGTGCCTTGCAGCCGTGATCACGGTCTCCGTCTGCTGGCACGGCCTCTACCTCGAGGCCAGAGAGGGCGCGCTGGACAGCACCCTCGAGAGGGGCTTCGAGCCCGCTGTCCTCGAGCTTTCGGCACCCGGCGCCCGCTCAGGCGCGGCCAGGCGCGCATAGGCGCCTGCCCAGGCCCTTTGTGTCCCGTGCTGTCCCGTTCGCTCCGTCCTGTCCGCCCTGCCATTCGGCACCGCTCAGATTTGCCAGTCCGGATCCGCGGCTTCTTCCGCTCCGCCCGGATCCGGATCTGGCTTCGCGCTTCCTCCTTCCAGGCTCCGCTTGTCCGCTCCAGCCCGCGGTGCCGAGCCTGGGAGGAGGTTTTTCGCTGCCAATGCGCTTTCGCGCTCTCTCGGCATCCCGTGGCCTACGGCTGGTCCGCCTTGGACTGGGGAGCCGCCTGGCCGAGCCTTGCTAGCTCCGCCGCCAGCATGCCCGCAAGGGGCTGGCCGGCATCGCGCCTGATGTCCTCAACGGCGCCGGGAATCCGCAGGGCCTCGCCGAGGACAAGGCGGATGCGTTCCGGCGTCAGGTTGTAGCTGTAGCGCTGGTAGAGCAGGAAGTAGTCGCTCTCGCGGGAGCGGTGCCAGGCTTCCTCCATGATGCGGGTGACGTCGCACAGTCTTCCGCTGGGGAGGGTGAACTCCACGTGGGCGTGGTAGCCGCCGTTCCTTCCCACGCAGTGGCCGGTGTTGCCCACCGTGCCGTAGGCCTGTCCCTTGAAGATGCGCGTGCCTTTGGGGCAGAGGACGAGGCGCCCGTCGTCGCCTCTGGCGGCAAAGGGCGGAAAGACGGCGGCCATGTGGTAGACGCGCTGGACGGTGCCGGCGAGGGGGCCCTTGTCGTAGGCTATCTCGATGTAGGTGCCCCGGCTGCGCGGTCCGCTGCCGGCATCCCGGCCAAGGCGCAGCACTCTGCCGTCGGCCATGGCGTAGAGGCACTCGTGCCTGCCGTAGCCGAAGTCGGTGCCCTTGTGGACCCGTCCCCAGCGGTTGGGCTGCATGCGCGAGGTAACGAGCCTGCCAGGAGCGCTCCCATCCTTGGCAAAGGCCGCGCAGGTGCCGGGTTCGCCGGACTTGATGCGAAGGTAGATCGCCGTCTCCTCGGGATCGCCTGCCGGCGCGAGGAGGGGCGCGGCTGCTGGTCCGGACCCCAGGGCCAGCAGGGCCAGCAGGGCAAGCAGGCCGGCCCGGCAGGGGCCTTGCCGCTTCGCCCGGACGCCTTGGGGGCGTCCGCAGGCTGGTGGCAGGCTAAGGGAAGCTGGCAGGCTGAGGGAAGTCGGCAGGCAGAGGGACGACGGCAGGATCGGAACAGGGGACAGCGGCTGCATGGCATTGCTCCTTGGGGCTTGGGGTGGTGCCGTCCGTCCCCCGTGCCCTGGCAGGGCTGGTCTGGACCGGACGGCTGGCGAAGGGCCTGGGAGGAGCATGGCACAGTCTGAGAAAAACGCGCAAGCGGAGCTGCGTTTCGACGATCATCCCGCAGGCTTCTGCCACGCCCGGTCCTGAAGCATTCAGTCCCAGCGCCCGCCTTGCCACTGCCCAGGCCTGCGTGCCGGTCCCAGCGCCTGTCTGCCGGCAGCTGGCGGAATGCCGGGGCCAGAAAAGCCAAAAGCCCCGCCCGGCGTATCCGGAACGGGGCCAGCCGGCGTCAGAGGGCTGTCCGCTAGCGGGTGCGCATGCGCACCGGACCGCCGTCCGTGTGGACGGTGATCTCGCTCAGGACCGTGCTGGCCGGGAGCTTGAAGACAAGGCTGGAGCCGGGCGGCATCCTGCAGGGGATCTTGACGTTGGTGCACTGGGCGGTGACGTCCTGGCGGTTGACTTCGACGCGGTTGACGACGACGTCGGTGGTGCCGGCGCTTGAGAGCGTCAGGATCTTCCAGCTTTCGGTGCCGTAGTTCTGCTCGCCTGAACTGGTGAGCTTGGCCTTGAAGGACACGTCCATGTCGGCGGATGCCGGCAGGGGGGATGCCATGGCGAGGCCCAGAACGAGGGCCGCGGCCGCGATGTGGCGTAGCATAGGGTCTGCTCCTTGGGTTGCGCGCCAGGCGTGGGGGCGTGGCGCTGGCTGTGCTCTACGCTCCTTTGCCCCTGTCCGCAACGTCCTGCCTGCCCGAACTGCCGGCTTTTCCAGAGCGCAGGGGAGTGCAAAGTCTTGCGAAGAAGTATGAGATTGCCATGCTTCTGCGTTTTGTGCGGGGGCTTCTGGACGGAGTGGGGCATAATTCAGGCATCCGTAGCCAAACACTGAATCCACTGTGGTATTTTCGGGAAAAGATAAGTAATTTCAAAATGTTGCGTGGAAAAACGCCACAGATCGGTGGATTTTGCCCCTTGCCAATGCGCTCAGGAGTCAAGATTTGAGAAAAAAATGATCTTTTTGCTGCCTTGCAGGTGTAGACAGGCGAGCGCAAAGCTAAGTATAGAAAGCATGCAGATAGCTGAAGAAGCTAGGATCTTGAAGGTCGCAGACCTGCGACTCCGGGATTCGCCCCCCCAGCGAGGAGGTACGCGCCATGTCAGTCGCAGAAAAGCTTGTCATCACACCGGAAATGCTTGATCTCGCCTCACGCCTGGACGAATTCAAGGGCTCTTGGAGAGCCGTCGGCGCCCTGCCCCGCCGCCAGCTGCAGGATCTCAAGGAACGTGCCTACGCAGACGACATCCTGGCGGCTGTGCGCTTCTCGCGCCTGAGCATCACGGAGAGGAAGGTGCACAAGATCATCTCCTCGAGGACGTCCTTTGAGCCCGTCTCGCCTTCGGAAAGGCTGGCTGATTCCTACCGGGCCTGTACCGCCCGCCTCGAGGAGGGATGTCTGAGCATGGATCTGAACGTGGACTCCATCTGCGAGCTGCACAGGATCCTCATGGCTCCTGTCGCCGGCGAGGGCGAGGTCGGCACCTGCGTGTCCGAGGTGCTGGAGGGCTCGCTCGCCGCGCTGTGCCAGTGGAGCGCCGAGACCCTGCGCCACCGCTCCCTGCATCCCCTGCTCGTCGTCTCCATCTTCTGCGCCTCCTTCGTGGCCATGCATCCCTTCAAGGACGGCAACGACCTGCTCGCCTGCCTGCTCCAGCGCTGGCTGCACCTGAAGAACGGCTACGCCTTCGTGGCCTACGCCCCGCTGACGGCCATGCTGCTTGCGGAGTGTCCCGCCTTCTCCGCCCCGCGCGACGGCCTGACGCCCATCCAGATTCTGCGCAGGGAGATGCAGCTGTCTTCGGCCAACCCCACCGAAGAGCCCAACTGGCAGCCCTGGATTCTGTTCTACTTCAACGTTCTGACCAAGGCTGCGGGCATACTCAAGGACCGCCTGGAACGCGAGGAGGACCTCTTCGCCTCCCAGCCCGAGCTTTCCATGCAGATCCTCGTACAGGCGCGAGCCCGCGGGCGCGTGACCCTGCGCGACATGGTCGAGAGCACCGGCGTGAGCCGGAACACGCTCAAGGAGCATTTCAAGAGCCTCGTCGACGAGGGGCGCCTTGCCATGCACGGCAAGGGGCGTGGCGTCTGGTACTCGCTCGGCTAGCGTCCTTTCCAGCGCTTTCAGCGCTTCTGGCGCGCCTGTGCCGGTTCTGCCTTGCGCGTCCCGGATCAGGGGCCGTCAGGCCTTGGCCGCGGCGAGTTCATCCCAGCGCGTGGTGCTGGCCGGCGAGAGCCTCGCCTGCTTCATCTGCCAGGCCGCCTTGGCGCCGGCGGGGAGTCCCGATGCAGCGTAGACGAGGGTTCGCCTGCCGTAGCGGGCGTTCACCGCATCAAGGGCCTGCATGAGTCTGGCCGACTTGGCCTCTGCCGCCGGATCAGCCAGCAGGGAGAGCTGCCGTCTGCCGGCGGGCTCGATGCCATAAAGCAGCACGCCCGCCTTGGCGTAGCGGTAGCCGGGA